>ODAI013908854.1_pt1 | contig 15298 bp, 8 predicted proteins | sample 1539321 | NCBI WGS metagenome assembly ODAI01 (sample SAMN02144231, study PRJEB22623) | gut metagenome | biome: sheep rumen | host: Ovis aries | place: New Zealand
CTTTTCCTAATTCGCTGAAGGGTTTATAATAAGAAAAGCAATATCGGTTTTGCAGGCAGCGAATTATAGTGAGCGAACAAAGCAATTGCGGTTTGAGCTTGCTCAAACCAGCAATTATTCTGCGAGCGACGATATCCTAAACGAATTAATTTAATTCTTTAGGATATGCTGATGTGGTAAATTGCGTTGAAGATCAATATTTATTACGGCGGCCGCGGGCTGTTTGACGATCCCACGCTCTTTGTCCTGAACCTGATGGAGAAGGTTTTCCGGGAGCTGGGCGTGACCACGGAGCGCTTTAATCTGTATGAAATGAAAAACCGCATTTCGACCCTTCCCCAGAGCCTAAAGGAGGCGGACGGGATCATTCTTGCCTCCACGGTGGAATGGTTCGGCGTGGGCGGGTATATGCAGCAGTTTCTGGATGCCTGTTATCTCTATGGAGATAAGGAGAAGATCGCGCGGACCTATATGTGTCCGGTGGTAATGAGCACGACCTACGGAGAGCGGGAGGGCAAGCTTCATCTTTCCAGCGCCTGGGAGATCCTCGGCGGGCTTCCCTGCAGCGGGCTCTGCGGCTATATCGCGGACATGGCTGATCTGGAAATGAACAAGGCCTACCACCGGATCATCGAAAAGAAGGCGGAGGATGCCTACCGCACGATCTCCAGGCACGCGGCGATGCTCCCCGCCAGCAACCAGGCCGTGCGGCAGAAGATCGCGCAGGTCAGGAATTTCCGCTACACTCCCCAGGAAAACGAGCAGATCGCCCAGTACGCCTCGGATCAGGAGTATGTGGAGGCGCAGAAGGCGGATATCCAGGAGCTGACCAGCATGTTCCGGGGGATGATGAAGGAGGCGCCTCAGGAGAGCGATCACGCCGGTTATGAGCAGAGCAGGTGGAACAGTGTTTCCGGAGATGATTTTTCGGCGGACGGAAGGGCTTCTGCCGCCGGAATGAGCGGCGCCGGATTCAGCGATATGAGCCAGCCGGACGGCAGAACGCGCACCGCCGGTGCCTCGGCCGGCAGACAGACCGATACAGCAGCCAATCTCAGAGGGGCATACAGCCCTTACGGCGAGAGGCCTGTTGACGGCGAAGCCGTCGCCGGCAGGGCGGGAAACGGCAAAGCTGCGGAGAGCAGGGCGGGAAACGGCAAAGCTGCGGAGAGCAGGGCTGCGGGCGCCAGAGCCGCATATGGTCAGGCTGCGGATGGAAGGACATCAGAACAACGCGGAGGCGACGGAAGATCCGGAGGATCGGCCGTAAACGGAAAAGATGCAGGCAGGGGCTCCGGCGGGAAAAAATCCGAGAACCTGAGCCCTTACGCAAAGAAGCTGGAGAAGGAGCTGCAAAAGGTGTACCTTGCGATCTCGGGCTTTAAGACCTCGGTCCGGATGCATATCGAGGATGAGGGCACCTGGGATCTGATCGCGAATTCCCAGGGCGCCTGGCTTTCTCCGGAGTCCGGGAGCCTGATCCCGGCTGTGGAGATCCGGCTGGATAAGGATGCACTGGAAAAGATCCTGGAGGGTAAGGTCACTTTTCTAAAGTCCTTTATGGTGGGTGAAATGAAGATGACCGGTGATTTTCAGGCGCTGCGGAACCTGGACCAGGTGTTCCGCTTTTAGGAGGGGAGCATGCCCGCATCTGAGCCGCTGAAGCGGCCCAGATTGCACAGTTCCTATCGGAGAAATCACATTCGTGATTTCTCCTCAGGCTGCCGCTTCGCGGCATTGGAGGGAAAAATGAAGGATCCGAACTGTATTTTCTGCAAGCTGGCAAACGGGGACATCCCCACAAGGATCATCTATGAGGATGAGGATTTTACCGCCTTTCTGGACACAGGTCCTGCCACAAGGGGGCATGCGCTGCTGGTCCCGAAGGAGCATTATCCGGATCTGTTTGCGATGCCGGATGAGCTGCTGGGCAAGGCCGCGGCAAAGGCGAAGGAGCTGTCGGGCAGGATAAAGGAAAAGCTCGGCGCCGGGGGCTTCAATCTTGTGCAGAATAACGGGGAGCTCGCGGGACAGACTGTTTTCCACTTTCATATCCACATGATCCCGCGCTTTGCGGACGACGGACAGAAGGTCGGGTGGAAACCGGGCTCACCCTCGGACGAGGAACTGGATCAGCTTTTGCAGGAGCTGCGTTCCTGACTCACTGTTTTTAAGAAAAACGCAGCGCAGCCGCTGCTGCGCAGCTTTCCCTGCGCTGCCCCCCATGCGCACTCCCACGGCGTTTCACGCCGCTTCGTGCTTATGGGGGACATTCGTCAGAATCATGGGTACCGGCTCGTACAGGTACGGCCGGAGCCCATGATCATGACTCATTGTTTTTCCAGGCTTATCGTGCGGTAGGAGTAGGTCAGCTGGAACTTGCTTTCGCTGACCATGCAGTAGAATTCGCGGATGATCCGCTCTGTGACGATGTGGAGGTTTTCCGTGGGCAGGTTGGAGAACAGGGCCAGCTGCTGTGTGCTGGAATAACGCGTGGTCACGTCCACCTTGCGGACCGAATTCACGATCGCCTTATCCAGATACTGCATCACCTGGCTGCGCTCGGAGATGTGGATATCCGCGTCGTTGCCGAATTCCACGGTGAACAGGACCAGCTGCAGGGTCTGCGCGTTGCGGATGCCGATATTGCGCAGAAGCTCGTACACCTGGCCGAAATCCTCGAAATCCACCTTCATCGCGCCGGAATAGGATTCACGGTGCTCGATCACGGCGGAGATATTATCCAGATCCTTTTCCTGGGCATCCTCGTTTGCGGCGGTGAGGCTCATGGCCCACTGCGTGTACATCGTGAAGCCGTTTGTGCCGCCTCGCTTGGAGGTATTCAGCGCCTTCTCCGCGCCGTAGAGCAGGCTGGAAAATTTCCGGCCGGTGGCCGTGGAGCAGGCCGCTCCGATGGAAAAGGTCACGGAAATGTCCTTCGTCTCCGAAAGACGCTGATAGATCCGGTGGCGCAGCTCGCCGATCAGCTTTTTCGCTTCATCCGTACTCTCCACATCATTGATATAGCAGAGGAATTCATCCCCCTCCAGGCGGCACACGGGCATCTGATGATCCGCCGTGATCAGCACATTGGCGATCTGCGCCAGGATATAGTCTCCCCGCAGCAGCCCCACAGCTTTATTCACGGCGCCCATGTCGTCCACATCCACCAGCACCAGACAGCCGTCGCATTCCTCCAGGGAGCTGATGATATCCTGCTCCACCATGTTGAAGGTCTCTCTGTCCGCCAGGGATTCAAGCAGGTATTTTTCCGAATGCTCGTCCGCAAGACGCGAGATCAGCAGCCCGGAAAGCCTGGCCAGGGAGACACCGTCATCGCTCTCGTCCGCGGGCTCCAGCCGCCTTTCCAGCGAAGCCGTATGCGCTTCGATCTCGTCCACGGTGCCGTTTCTGATCAGCTCGATCATGGTGTCCGCCATATGCGGGTCGAACTGGGTGCCGCTGCAGCGCTGCAGCTCCTCAATGATATGTTCTTTGGAAAAGCGCTTGCGGTAAACACGGTTTGTGTTCATCGCGTCCAGTGTGTCCGCCACGCAGATAATTCGAGCCACCTCGGGGATGTTCTCCCCTGCCAGCCCTTCGGGATAGCCCCTGCCGTCATAGCGCTCGTGATGATAAAGGGCGCCGATCTCCAGACCCGGAAAGGCCTTCACATCCTTCAGGATCCTGGCGCCGATCGTCGGGTGCTGCTTGATCAGCGCGTATTCTTCGGGGGTCAGCCGGCCGGGCTTATGGAGCACGGAATCCGGGACGCCGATCTTTCCGATATCATGAAGCAGCGCGATATGATAGATCCGGTCACTTTCCGTTTCGTTTTTTCCCAGCGCCCTTGCCAGGGCCCTGGAATATTCCGCAACTCTTAAGGAATGGCCCTCCGTGTAGGAATCCTTGGCATCGATCGTGCCGGCGATGGCGGTGATCGTCTGCATCGTCATGGATTCCAGCTCTTTGCTCTTTTCATTCAGCTTTTCCATGTAGTCCAGGTTTTCCGCATGGATCCGGCCATAGAGCCTGGCGGCGAGAAAACAGAAGGCAAAGACCATGATCAGGACGGCCAGCTGGATCTCGGGATCCATGCTGGTCCGGATATCCACCATGCCCGTCTGCACCTCACGGAGGATAAAGCTGACATTCATGACGAAAGAGATCAGGCCCATCCAGAGGATGAGCTTCTCGTTATGGAAAAGGATCAGAAGCGAGATCACGGGAAAGACATAGGCGAAGACGAGATGGGTATGGCTTGTAAACAGCACAAAGCCGTACATCACGAGATAGGCGCCCATGATCACATATTTCAGCGCGCGCGTGCCGGGATCCTGCCGATAGATCACACAGGCGATGATGAGCGGAACCACGAGGATCGCGGTGAAGCACAAAAGATAGGGGATGTCCAGCACACCCTTTGCCACGGCCCAGAGATAGGCGGCAAGGAGCACCGCCACGACGACGGCCCAGCATCTTAAAAGCTGTTTATTGATGGATCTTTCCTGATGTTTTTCCAATACGCACCGCCTGGGGATTATATTCTAGGATAAAGTTCTGCCGGCTGAACTATGATTCCGGATGATCGTCCAATAGAGCAGAAAAGCTGCTGCGGGTATTATAACCGATAAATGATTTACCCGTCAAAAAGTGTTTCCCGGGAACGAAACCCGCGGCGCGGATCCCGGAACCGGACGCATAAAGTGGATTGTCATCCCCCCGGGGATTCATGTATCATAGAGGCATTGACGAAGCTGCTGTTCTCTGACATTCGCAAAACTGCCCGCTCCGCGCGCTTAAGGCTTTGCTTCGCAAAAACGCGCCGGCTTCAGCTGACGCGGAGACAACGCAGCCGCATGGAAATTCAGACAAACGGGGTGATAATGAATAAAGAAAACAAATATCTCGCGGCGGCGAAGCTGATCCGGCTTTTGCTGGTGCTGGCTACGGCCCTGATCTCGATCATGGCTGTTTTAAAGGCAGACCGCCTTGGCGGAATGGAGGTATTCCTTTTTCTGCTTTCAGGCGTTCCCATTTCTCTGCTGACCAATCTCTATGGCTTTATCACGGGAATGGTCTGTTTTTCGCTGATCTTTGTCTGCTGCGCCTTCGCTTCGCCGGAACAGGCTTATTTTGCGGCCTATTATCTGCTGGCCGTGCTGCAGACCAATTTTCTGATGGGCGGCCTTCGGAAACGGGGATGGTTCCGCGCCATTCTGATGTTTCTTTTTTCGGCGCTTTTCATGGGCTCCTTCTTTTATCTGGTCTACTACGGCATCGGCGGCAGATCCATGCTGACCTTCAATCCCTTTTATCTGCTGATCAGCGTGGGGCTGCTGATCCCGGTCACCGTGCTTACCGGGCTTTGCGCGAGGCTTTTGCCGAAGCTGGCGCCGGAAAAGCTGAAGCGCTGCTTCCGCTGCCTTGTCCCGTCCGCGCATGGGGCGCTAAAGGAGGGGGATTTCCGTTATCTCCGCAGCCTCCGCTCGATCAGCGGACAGCTGACCCTCGTGCTGGCGGGGGAGGCGCTGGTGCTGGCCCTTGGCGGGGCGGTGTTCTCCAATATTCTGATGCCCGGCATGGGCAAGGTGCTGATCGAGAGAAGGCAGCCGGGGGAGCAGCCGCCGGCCCTGCAGGATCCGGCCGCCCGGGAGATGCAGCCCGCGGAGAGCGCGGGCGCGGGGGATTTACAGAGCACGGATACATCGGATATATCCGCCGGGATTCCCGCTGCAGGGCCTTTGGGCGATCCGCCCGAAGGGATACCCGGACAGGCGCAGCAGCAGCCTGCCGCAGGCGCGGGGGATTTACAGAGCACGGATACGCCGGATGTATCCGCCGAGATTCCCGCTGCAGGGTCTGCGGGCGATCCGTCGGAAGGGATACACGGACAGGCGCTGCAGCAGTCTGCCGCAGGCGCGGGGGATTTACAGAGCACGGATACGCCGGATGTATCCGCCGGGATTCCCGCTGTAGGGTCTGCGGGCGATCCGCCGGAAGGGATACCCGGACAGGCGCTGCAGCAGCCTGCCGCGGGCGCGGGGGACCCCGGCGCCATGCCGCCGGGAGGCATGCCTGCCGGACATGAGCCCCCGCCACCGGGAATGCGTCCCTCGCTGCTGGACGGGATGGTGGATTATCTGGACACGGTGGAGATCATTTCCAGGGAGGATGCGGAAAACGAATTTGTCCTGAATGACGATGCCCTTGCCTTTGACTTAAAGCTGATCCTGCTGCTGTTCTCCACGGCCTTTCCGCTGGTCACGCTGGCGAATTATTTTATCCAGCGGCGGATTGCGATGCCCATTGTCCTGCTGGCGGACAAGGCCAATGATTTCGCCATGGGAAACGAGGAGGAAAGAGCCTCTACCGCCAGGGAGCTGGACGAGCTCCCGATGAAAAAGCGCCGCGATGAGATCGGAATTCTCCAGCGCTCCATCCGCTCCACCTTCCGCGAGATCAATGAATATGTGGAAAAGCTCAGGGAGGAGCAGCGGCTGAAGGAGGATCTGGAGGTGGCCAGAAGGGCAAACGAGGCGAAAAGCTCGTTTCTCTCGAATATGTCTCATGAGATCCGGACGCCGATCAACGCCGTGCTGGGGCTTGATGAGATGATCCTCAGGGAGAGCACCGATCCCCGGACCCTGGCCTATGCCACGGATATCAAAAACTCCGGCAAATCCCTCTTGAGCCTGGTGAACGACATCCTGGATTTTTCCAAGATCGAGGCCGGCAAGCTGGAGATTTTGCCCGTGGAATATGAGCTGAGCTCCGTGATCAACGATCTTGTGAACATGATCCGGATCAAGGCGGAGGAAAAAGGGCTGGAGCTGAAGATCGAGGTGGACCCGGCGCTGCCCCATCTGCTTTACGGCGATGAGGTGCGATTAAAGCAGTGCGTGCTGAACATTCTGACCAATGCGGTCAAATATACGGAGAAGGGCTCGGTGACGCTGCGCGTCGGCTTTGCGCGGCTTTCTGACGAGGAGATCTCCTTATCGTATCAGGTTGCGGACACAGGCATCGGGATCAGGGAGGAGGATCTGGTAAAGCTCTATTCCCCCTTTGAGCGGATCGAGGAGGTGCGCAACCGCACGATCGAGGGCACGGGCCTCGGCATGAGCATCGTGAAGAATCTCCTTGCCATGATGGGAACGCAGCTGAATGTGAAGAGCGTGTATGGTGAGGGCTCCGATTTTTCCTTCGCGGTGACCCAGCGCGTGATCAAATGGGAAGCGATCGGTAATTTCGCCGAGACCTACCGGCGCACCGCGGGGAAGGCGGGTGTTTACCACGAAAAACTGAAGGCGCCCGATGCGCTGATCCTGATCACGGATGATACGCCGATGAACCTGACCGTGGCAAAGGGGCTCCTAAAGCGGACGGAGATCAGAGTGGACACGGCCGTTTCCGGTGAGGAGACGCTGGAAAAAATAAAGGAAACACATTACGACGCGATCTTTATCGACCACAGGATGCCGAAGATGGACGGGATCGAGACGCTCCACGCGATGGAGGGGCTGCCCGGCAGCCTGAACCGGGATACGCCCTGCATCGCGCTGACGGCCAACGCCGTGTCCGGGGCGAGGGAGATGTATCTGGAGGCCGGGTTCGCGGATTATCTCAGCAAGCCCATCGACGGGGAAAAGCTGGAAACCATGCTGATCCGGTATCTGCCGGCGGAGAAGGTGCAGCTTACGCCGGCGGAGGGCGGGCAGGGAGAAGCTGCCGCGAAGGCTGGCGGGCAGGATGCCGCAGCGCCGCCCGGCCGGCAGGGCGCAGAAGCCGAAGGCGATCCCGGGCAGCAGGGCGCAAAGCCCGAAGCTGCCCTCGGCCAGCCAGCCCCCGTGCAGGAAGGAGCCTCCAGGAAGCAGGGCGCAAAGCTCGAAGGTGCTTCCGGCCTGTCTGCCAACGGGCAGGGAGAAGATTCCTGGCAGCAGGGCGCAGAAGCCGAAGGCGATCCCGGGCAGCAGGCCTGGTACCCCGGCCTCGATCACGCGGCAGGCCTTGCAAATTGCATGACGGAGGAGATCCTGGAGGCAGCCATTCAGGATTTCCGGGATTCCCTCGCCGAAAAGCCGGCGCTGATCGAAAAGCTTCTGGAAAACGGGGATATCCGCGGCTATGTGACCGAGGTGCATGCGCTGAAGAGCTCGGCCAGACTGATCGGGGCGTCGGAGCTCTCCAAAATGGCCGAGGAGCTGGAGCTGGCAGGGGATGCGGGCAAAGAGGAGCTCCTGAAGGAAAAGACGCCGGCCCTGCTGGAATTATACCTGAGCTACCGGGAAAAGCTGGCGCTTCCGGGAGCGGATGCCGCATCGGCAGGCGGAGCGCCGGAGGCAGGGCAGGAAGCTTTGCCGGAGCTCCCCCCGGAGCAGCTTGAGGAGGCGTATACGGGGATCCGGGAATTTGCGGATGCCTTCGATTTTGATTCCGCCCTCGGAATCCTGGATATGCTGGCGGACTATGCGCTGCCGGAAGAAGAAAGGGCAAGGGAAGAGACGCTTCGCCGGGCGCTTCGCGCCGGGGACAGGGCGGAGGCGCTGAGGCTGCTGGAAGAAGGAACTGTCACGAAATAACCTGACCGGTTTTTGCCGAAAGAACCATATATCGCAGTTCCTAAGCGAATGACCCGTTCGCATTTGCGGTTTGATGCAATGGTGATAACTTTGTTTCAGAAAGGGAAAAACATGAAAAAACTGACCCTGATCGGCGAGACCTCCGGCTTCATGGTAAATTCCGTGAAAAACGGGCTGACCAAAGCGGGATATGAAGTGATCTCCGTTTCGCCGGAGCTGACAGCCATCAGCCGCCTGCCGGAGAAGACCGGGATCCTGCTGATCTATCTGGACGGGAAAATGCTTTCCGGCGAGGAGCTTTTCGTCTATATCCGGGACGACGCGGTGGAAAACCACAGGCGTGTTTTCCTGATCGGCAGCAGGGAGGAGCTGGAGGAGGCGCGTAAGAAGATGCCGGGGATCGTCAATCTCCGGGATTTTGAGCGCCCCTTCAATCTGCAGAGCGTCCTGGAAGCGCTGGAACGGGAGTTTGAAGAGGAAAAGAAGGCGCTGGAGCGAAAGAAGATCCTGATCGTGGACGATAATCCGACGATGCTGCAGTCCTTCAAGCGCATGCTGGAGTCGAAATACAGGGTGTTTATCGCGAATTCCGGGATCAATGCGTTCACTTTTCTGGGGAAAACACCGGTGGACCTGATCCTGCTGGATTATGAGATGCCCGTGGCCAACGGCCCGCAGGTGCTGGAGATGATCCGCTCCGAGCCGTCCATGGCGCATATTCCGGTGATGTTTCTGACGGCGAAGAGCGACCGGGGCAGCGTGATGAGCGTGATCAGCCTGAAGCCGGAAAAATATCTTTTAAAAACGATGCCCCCGGCCGAGCTGATCCGGAATATTGATGAGTTCTTTGAGGCTCCCCGTCATCCTTGAAAATGCTCCGACTCGGTTTTTCACTGCGATAAATCGCGTGCAAGCCGTTGTTCTGCGGCAGCCGCACAGGCGGAAAATGCTTCGGATCTGACGGGGCGCTATCCCGTCACGCGTAGATCCGCTTTTTCAGGCGCTCCTGGAATTCCTGACGCGGGAGGGGCCTGTCGAAGAAATAGCCCTGAATGATGTTGCAGTGCAGATCCCGGACACGGCCCACCTGCGCCTCTGTTTCCACGCCCTCAGCCACGATATCCGTGTGCAGCCTGGTCAGCATGCCGGCAATGGATTCCACCACGATCGCGTCCTTGGTGTCGCCGTTTCCCAGGGTGTCCACAAAAGCCTTGTCCAGCTTCACCACATCAAAGTCCAGATTGGTAAACATCGAAAGGGACGAATATCCCGTTCCGAAATCATCCATGGATACGCTCACGCCCCGCGCGTGCATTTTGTCCGTGAAGGCGGAGAGAGCTGCGAAATCCTCGTAAAAGGAGGTTTCCGTGACCTCGATCTCGATGTATTTTCCTTCGATCCCGTATTTGTCCAGGATATCCAGCGTATCCTCGGCCAGGGTCTTCTCCAGGAAATCCCTGCGGCTGTAGTTCACGGAGATGCGCACCGGATCAATACCCATGTCGATCCAATCCCGCAGATCCCTGCATACGCACTCCAGCATATATTGATCCACCCGTGTGATCAGGGAATCATTTTCCAGATAGGGGATAAATTCTCCGGGGGAAACAGGCTTGCCATCCCGGATCCAGCGGACCAGCGCTTCGGCGCCGATCAGTTTTTTTTCACTCACATGAACCTTGGGCTGATAGTAGGGCACGACCTCGCCCCGCTCCATCGCTTCAGGGAAAACGGCCGTGACCCATCGCTGGCGCATGGCCCTCTCCTGCATTTCCTTCCGGAAGACCACCACATCCTGTGCGCTGCGCCTTGCGATCTCAAAGGCAATGCCGGCGTTCTGCATGATCGAGGAGATAGTGTCCCCCTTCTCACAGTGATAGATCCCCATGCGGCTTTCGAGGTGCACCTCAACGGGGTTTCCCTTTTCGCTCCTGGCCTTACAACGGATATTCTCCAGCTTTTTTCTGAGCCGGGCAAACCTTTCCTTGCGGATCAGGATAAAGAAATTATCCCCGCCCAGCCGCGCCACGCATTCCTTTTCCGGATCGATACAGTGGTAGATCGCGCCGGCAAAATGGATGAGCAGCTTATCCCCTTCCTTTACGCCGAAATTGCGGTTCACGATCTTGAAATTTTTCAGGTTCAGGAAAATAGCAGAAAAATCCTCGGGGGCGTAGCCTCTTTTGAGAAGGGCTTTGCTGCCCTCAATGATCCCGGCATTGTTCATCAGGCCCGTCAGGATATCCAGATATCTGGAGCGGTGAATATGGTTGATCAGCCTTGCGCGGCTGTAGACGATGTAATAAAGCCGTCCCAAGGTGGCGATATCGTTCCACTCCGTTTCGGTCCATTGATGGCCCCTTACCGGGTAAACGCGCACGATGCCCGTTCCCATCAGGCCCTCATCGAAGGTCAGCTCCCTGGCTTCGGCGTCGGGAGCTGCATCCTCATCGTAGACCGTTTCCAGATGGGCTTCACCGCCGTCCAGCTCATAAACATTGGGCTTTAACCGGATATCGATCACGATCCTGGCCACGAAAAAACGCTTTGCCAGCGGGCGGAGAGACTCCCGGCTGGCGGCATAGATCGGATAGAATCCATCCGCTTTAAGGTCAATGGAATTGATCAGGCAGTTCAGCTCGTCTTCCTGAAATTCGCGGTCCTTATAATCTTCCATGATGCTGCGTTATCCTCCGTGACAGGTCTGCGATGAACAGGGACATTTTATGTGCGCGTGCGCTGCGCGGTTTTTTCCAGAAGCTCCACGATGATGCTCACGGCATCCGTATGAGCGCTGTTTTCCATGCATCGGATGTAGTTTTCCCTGTCCGCATAGACCTCGTTCACCTTCTGCGCGAGGGCGAGGGGGGTGAGGTCGTCTTCATCGATGACAAGGGAAAAGCCCTGGGCCGCAAAGGATGCGGCGTTTAAAAGCTGGTCGCCCCGGGATGCGTTTTTCGGCAGGGGGATCAGGACATTGGGCTTTTTTAATGCCAGCAGCTCGCAGATCGCGTTTGCCCCGGCTCTGGAGATCACGATATCCGCCAGCGCGAACACATCCTTCAGCTCACTCTTTAAGTATTCAAACTGACGATACCCTTCCGTGCGCAGCAGGAGGTTATCGATCTTGTCCTTTCCGGTGATATGGATCACCTGAAAATCCGAAAGCAGCCGGGGCAGGGCGGAGCGCACCACGCGGTTCACCGAGGCCGCGCCGAGGGAACCGCCGATCACAAGGAGCACGGGCTTATCCGGTGTAAACCCGCACAGCGCAAGGGCCTTTTCCCTGCTTCCCGAGAGCAGCTCGGCCCGGATCGGGGTGCCCGTCAGAATGGCCTTTCCCGGGGGCAGCTTTTCCAGTGTTTCCGGAAAGTTGCAGCAGATCTTATCCGCCTTCGGGATGCTGAGCCTGTTTGCCAGGCCGGGCGTCATATCCGATTCGTGCAGGATGCAGGGGATCTTCAGCTTTGCCGCGGCCCTGACCACCGGCACGGACACATACCCGCCCTTGGAAAAGATCACATCCGGCTTCAGCGCGGAAAGCAGATCTTTGGCTTCCCGATAGCCTTTGATCACCTTGAAGGGATCCGTGAAATTCTGGGGGTCGAAATAGCGTCTCAGTTTGCCGGAGGAGATCCCGTAATAGGGAATGTCGAAATCTGCGATCAGGCGTTTTTCAATGCCTTCATAGGAGCCGATATAGGAGATATCAAAGCCCTTCGCTCTCAGCGGAGGGATCAGTGCGATATTCGGGGTCACATGCCCCGCGGAGCCTCCTCCCGTCAGCACGACAGAAGGTGATCTCATGGGATTTTCAGCCATCAGTCTTTCCTTATTCTGATTTGATACGCGGATTCTACCATAAAAAAAAAGCCTTGGAAAGGGTTTTTCAGCGGTTTTTTCTGTGCTACACTGAATTCGCAGAAGTGATAACAGAGCATGGAGGGAGATACAATGAGTATTACATTTGATTGTTCCAGAGCGGCTGGCTTTATCCGGGACGAGGAGCTCTCCGGGATCAGGGAGCAGGCGCTGCTGGCGGCAAAAATACTGACGGAAAAAAGCGGGCAGGGCAATGCCTTTCTGGGGTGGCTGGATCTGCCGGTTGATCATGACAAAGAGGAGTTTTCACGCATCCTTTCCGCGGCGGAAAAGATCCGGAAGGAATCCGAGGTCCTCGTGGTCGTGGGGATCGGCGGCTCTTACCTGGGGGCCAGGGCGGCGATCGAATGTCTGGGCCACAGCTTCGGCAATGCCGCGCCGAAGGAATTAAGAGGAGGCGCTCCCGAGATTTATTTCGCCGGAAATTCCATCAGCTCCGCTTATCTGGCGGACCTTTTGGAGGTCATCGGGGAGAGGGATTTCTCCGTGAATGTGATCTCAAAATCCGGAACGACTACGGAACCCGCCATCGCTTTCCGGGTACTGAAGAAAAAGCTGGAGGAGAAATACGGGAAAAAGGGCGCTGCGGAGCGGATCTACGCGACCACGGACAAAAAGAAGGGCGCCTTGAAGCAGCTGGCGGACGCCGAGGGCTATGTCTGCTTCGTGGTGCCCGATGATGTGGGCGGGCGCTTTTCCGTGCTCACGGCAGTAGGCCTTCTGCCGATCGCCGCCTCCGGCGCGGATATCACCGCGCTGATGGAGGGCGCCGCGGAGGGCAGGAAAAAGGCGCTGGAGACGCCCTTTGAGGAAAACGGAGCCCTGCGCTATGCCGCGATCAGAAATATCCTTGCGAGAAAGGGTAAGGCCGTGGAGGTGCTGGCAAATTATGAGCCTTCGCTGCATTATGTGTCCGAATGGTGGAAACAGCTCTACGGCGAGAGCGAGGGGAAGGATAAGAAGGGGATCTTTCCGGCCTCCGTGGATCTGACCACGGATCTGCATTCCATGGGCCAGTTTATCCAGGACGGCGCGAGGATCATGTTCGAGACCGTGCTGGATGTGGAAAAGCCGAAAAAGCAGATCACGATCGAGGCGGAGCCGGAGGATCTGGACGGGCTGAATTATCTGGCCGGAAAGACGATGGATTTCGTGAATCACTCCGCGATGAACGGGACGATCCTGGCACATACGGACGGGCAGGTGCCCAATCTGGTGATCCGGATCGGCGAAATGAACGAAAGAAATCTGGGCGAGCTGTTTTATTTCTTCGAGTTCGCCTGCGGCGTCAGCGGTTATCTTTCCGGGGTAAACCCCTTTGACCAGCCGGGCGTGGAGAGCTATAAGAAGAATATGTTTGCGCTGCTGGGAAAGCCCGGATATGAGGAGGCAAGAGAAGAGCTGATGAAACGGTTATGACCCGCTGCCGCCCGAATGCGCAGAGGAAAAAGGCGCTTTGCGCCGCGCATTCGGCGGCCCCGGCCGCAAGCGGCCGGCGAAAGGATCAGCTTGCAGCGGATCAGGGCCTCCTGAATCAAAACGGCTTCCGGTGCCGCCTGCGGCTGTCCAGCCGGCTTTTCCAGATGTCTCTGCGCCGGGTAAAGGCGTATGATTTGGTGAATTCTCCCAGCGAGCCGATGAGGACGGCAAAGATGAGGATTCCCAGAAGGATCAGGATAAGGATCCGTACATTGATGAACAGGGAATCATTCTGCAGAAGGTCGGTCGACGCAGGGGAATAGGTCAGGGTGGCGCTTCCAAGGGTAAGGCCGTCGAAGCTGTAGGAAAGCCTGGCGAAAGCGCCCTCCTCCTTCACTACGCTGAGATCCGCCTGAAGCTCTGCGGGATCCAGGGTTCTGGGCAGCAGGATCAACGCTCCGGGCTCCGTGTCAAAGCTGCCGAAGGCATGCCCGGCAAGATCCGGGCCGGAGCGCAGAAATTCCGGGCGGACCGGACCGAAATCCCCGGCCTGGCCCGTGGGGGGGATCAGGCTGAAGCTTTCAAAGCCGTATTTTAAGAGGAGGGCGGAGTCCGTGAACTGCTTCGGGCTTTCCTCCCGCATGACCACCGCCACCAGGCGCATGCCGTCCCGTTCGGCCCCGGTGACCAGTGTCTGGCCGGCAAGTGAGGTATAGCCGGTCTTTCCGCCGATGATCCCGTCAAAGGGGAGATCGCCGTTGATCAGCTGGTGTTTGTTTCTCAGCCAGAAATCATCCTTCTGCGTGGGAGTGGGGGTGAAATGATAAGAGGGGGTATTGCCGATCCCCCGGAGATATTCGTTTTCGAAAAAAGCGGCTCCGATCAGCGCCAGGTCATGGGCTGAGGTATAGTGGGCATCTTCATGATAGCCGTTCGTATTCGCGAAATGGGAATCCGTGCAGCCCAGGGAAGCGGCCTTTTCATTCATTTTTTCCACAAAGGCGGAGATGCTTCCGCAGCAGTATTCCGCGATGGCGTTGGAGCATTCGTTTGCGCTGCCCACAAGGATCCCGTAAAAGCACTCCTCCACGGTGAGCTGCTCCCCGGGATCAATGCCGATCTCGGAGCCATCCTTTGGAACGGAGAGCACCGCGGTCTCGGAAAAGTAAACCATGTCCTTTAAGTCCGTGACATAATCCATGGCCAGCAGGCAGGTCAGCAGCTTCGTTGTGCTGGCGGGATACAGCTTTTCGTGGGAGCTTTTGCCGTAGAGCTCGATGCCGGAGGAGCATTCCAGAAGGCTTGCCCCTTCCGCGGACACCCGCGGGCCTCTGGGCCAGCGCGCAAAGGGAAGCAGCTGCCCCGTCTCGGGGATGAGCAGCGTATTATCGGAGGATCCGTTATCTTCCGGAGAA
>ODAI010113832.1_pt1 | contig 15297 bp, 13 predicted proteins | sample 1539321 | NCBI WGS metagenome assembly ODAI01 (sample SAMN02144231, study PRJEB22623) | gut metagenome | biome: sheep rumen | host: Ovis aries | place: New Zealand
CTGCTTCAGTGACTGGGGCGTCAAGCTCTCCGCCGCCTTCGATGTAAAACCTGAGCTGATCGGTTCGAGCTTCAACGGCACCGCTGTCCGCTCGATGGACGAGCTGGAAAGCTATCTCTCCGAAAACCCGGTCGATATTGCGGTGCTGACAGTCCCGAAAGAAGCAGCCCTGCCGGTGACCGAGCGTCTGATCGCCTCCGGCATCAACGCGATCTGGAATTTCACCAACGTCGAACTGACCGGGCCCGACAGCGACGTGCTGGTCGAGAACATCCACTTTTCCGACAGCCTGCTGAGCCTGAGCTACTACATCTCCGAGCGCCGGGACGAGCAGCAGACCGACAAATAAGCTTTTTACCTTCCTTTCATAAAATGATCGCCGGTACGGTTTGAAAAACCTGCCGGCGATCGCGTTTTTATCCGGAAGCGGCATCCGTCCGGGCGATTTATCGCTAATTCTGTTTGCTTTTCCGGGGTCACTGTGCCATAATGTAAGAAAGGGGATGGGACTATGCTGAGAATCGGTATTCTGGAGGACGAGAAGGCGCGCAGCGACGAGCTGCTGCAGTTTCTGGCGCGTTACAAGTCCGAACATGAGCGGTTTTCGTATACAGTCAAGGTCTTCAGCGAGGGCTGTCAGCTGCTTTTCGACTACAGGCAGGACTATGATCTTCTGTTCCTCGATATCCGCCTGCCGGATATGCTGGGTATCGACGCGGCCAGAGAAATCCGGAAAGTCGACGAGAATGTGATGATCGTCTTCGTCACGAACCTCACCCAGTATGCGATTGAAGGGTACGCGGTGAGCGCCTACGATTATATTCTCAAGCCCCTGCTGTATCAGCCCTTCGCGCTGAAGCTCACGCGCATTCTGAATATTCTCAACCGCGACAGTTCGAAAAAGATGCTGACGCTGAAATCGAGGCAGCTCTCCCTGCGGGTCGATGCCGATTCCGTTCTCTATGTGGAGGTGAGCGGGCACGACCTGATCTTCCATACGGCCGAGCAGGAATACCGCATCTGGGGAACGCTCTCGGGTATCGAGCAGGAGCTGGACGGCGGAAGCTTTTTCCGCTGCAGCGCCTGTTATCTTGTGAATCTCAAGTATGTCGAGCATGTAAAAGGCCTGACCGTCAGCGTCAAGGGCCACGAGCTGAGCATCAGCAGAAACCGCCGCCGGGAATTCATGGAGGAACTTGCGCGCTATAAGGGAGGCTGCTTCTGATGTATCATACCCCCGAATGGTATGCCCGGCTGCGGGACGTCGGTATGCTCTGGCAGGCGCTGGGCGGCGTGGCGGTCATGTGGACAAACCTGCCGAAGCGCTCACATTACCGCGTGTTTTTCATCCTGTCCTGGCTGCTCGGCGCAGCCGCGTTTCTCGTCTGTCGACGGTATGGGCTGCTCTTTCTCGAGCAGGGCAGCAATGTCTATTTTGTCTATCTGTTCGCTGTCGGCTTTGTCCTCGTCTGCTGCCGGGTAAAGCCGAGCACAGCGCTGATGTTCGGCTCGAGCGGCTTCCTGGCCCAGCAGATCTGCGGCAGTATGGAGCTTGCTTTGCGGAGTATACCTGCAGTCGGGGCGGCCTTCGATTACAGCAGCTGGATCGTGGCGCTGGACGCGGTGTTTTATGGGGCAGGCTATTTTCTGCTCTGGAAGGTCTTTCGCGATAAAGTCTTCCATGAAACCGAGGATACCTCGCCGCTTCAGGCCGGCGCCTTCTCCGCGCTCGCACTGCTGTTCTGTCTCGGCTTTTATACCGTCAACCAGTATGTCCGCGGCTGGACCAGCTTCACCCCGATTGAGCTGACGCTCAACTCCTTCTATACCGCGATCGGCGGCATTTTTCTGATGGTGATGCAGTTCGAGATTATCCGCCGGCAGCGCCTGAACACCGAGCTGCGGGAGATGAAGGCCCTGCTTCATATGCAGGAAACGCAATGGCAGCAGGGGCGGGAACGCACAGAACTCGTCAACGAGAAATACCACGATCTTAAAAAAATCGTCAACAGCTTCCGCGGTGAGCTGGACGGCCGCATGCTCTCGAAGCTCAGCGACGCGATCGAGGCCTACGACGATCAGGTGAAAACCGGCAGCAGCGCGGCGGACGTTGTCCTCACAGAGGCGCGGGAGCTCTGCCGCGGGCGCGGCATTCAGTTTACCTGCTATGTCAACGGTGCGGACCTCGATTTTATGGAAGAGCTGGACATCTACGCGTTTTTGAAAAACGCGATGGATAACGCAGTGGAGGCCGTCGAGCGCATCCCCCCAGGACAGGACAAATTCATCTCGCTGACGCTTCGAAATGAAGGCGGGATCGTGACGCTGCACGAGGAAAACCCCTGCGGCCATGTGGAATTTGAAAACGGACTTCCGCAATCCCGACGAGATAGCGATTACCACGGCTATGGCATGAAGAGCATGCTTCATATCGCAGATAAATACGGCGGCACTGTCACTTCCAGTGTGAAGGACGGCATCTTCTATCTTGACGCCATCTTTATGCCTTAGTTGGCAGGGGGTCTCCCTTCGCCTGTCGTGTCATTTGCGCGATTAAAATACAGTTTACGCTGTTTCTGTTGTTCAGAAGCAGCGTATTTTTTATACTCAACATCAGAAATGATTCTGTTGAAAAGGAGATACAGCCAATGAAAAAGCCCCTGCTTTCACTTGGACTTGCCGCCGGCTTGCTGCTGAGCTGCCTGGCTCTCACCGCCTGCGGCAGCGAGACGCCAACGAGCACGACCGCTCCGGCGCAGACACAGCCCCACACCCACAGCTATGTCAACGGCGTATGTCCGGACGATGGCGCATACGAAACGCCCTTCCGTCTCAAGGGCAAGCTCACGGATGAACAGAAGGCCGCTCCCGCCGCGACCGGCACCGTCGAAGAGCTCAGCTACACGACCCGCTCCTATTATCTCGAATCCCTGCCCGAAAATGCCGGCCGCGAAATTGAACTGACCAAGACCGCGCTGGTGTACCTCCCCGCCGGGTACGACCCTTCGCAGCAGTACGATGTGATGTACCTGCTGCACGGCACCGGAGAAAACGAGAAAACCTGGCTGACCTTCAAGGGCAAGGACGTGGTGAACGTACTGGAGAACATGGTCGCCCAGGGCCTGTGCAAACCGGTCATCCTGGTCACGCCCACCTGGTACTCGCCCGAGACCCCCTACACCACGCAGGAAGAGTACAACGCTGATCCGAATCCCGACGGCTGGACGAGCGCCTTTGCCGCTGAGCTGAGAAACGATCTCATCCCCGCGGTGGAAGCCAGGTATTCCACCTATGCCGGCGGCGACACAAGCCCCGAGAAGCTGATTGCAAGCCGCGGGCACCGCGCCTTCTGCGGCGTCTCCCGCGGCAGCATGACCGTAATGAAGTCCGGTCTGCTGCAGAATCTTGACTACATCGGCTATTTTGGCAACTTCTCGGGCGTATGGACCGAGGTGAGCGAGCTCAAGGACGCGCTGAGCTCTCCCGCTTTCGCCTCCTATCCCATCGGCTACTGGTACAACGGCACCGGTGACGCCGACACGGTCGGCGGTGCAAACGAGCATCACCCCGTCTTCTTCAAGGAGGCACTCAAGGAACTGCCCGACAAGTTTACCAACGGTGTGAATGCCGCGATGGTCGTCAAAAAGACCTCCGGACACGACTACAACGCCTGGCTGGCGGATTTTTACAACGCCATGCTGGTATTTTATAAGTAAGGAGTAAGATGAGATGAAGAAAAAAGCATCCAGACTCTGGATAACTCTCCTGTGCATCACCCTTGTGCTCTCGATCCTGCTGACCAGTGCGGTCTTTGTGGAAAAACGCTTTCAGGACACGATCAACTGGGCGCTCGGCATCAAGGCGACTGATTCCAAGGGCGTCGGCAGTGTGAAATTCTCTTCGGAATTCACGAAGAAAGACGCCAACGGCGAGACCCTGCTCAACGACAACGGCAAGGAGGTCTATGACGACCAGGCCCTGATGGCCGAGGGCAACCGCGTTGTCCAGGAGGTTGCCAGAGAGGGCTTTGTCCTGCTGAAGAACAACGGTGCGCTGCCGCTCGAGAAGGGTGCAAAAGTGGCGCTCTTCGGCACCGCCTCCAAGTCGGTCGTGACCTCCGGCACCGGCTCCGGCCAGACCGGCGGCAACGGCTCCACCTTCGCCTCGGCGCTGAAGGCCGCAGGCTTTACCGTCAATGAGACCAGCCAGGAATTCTATACGAACGGCGCCGGCAAGAACTACAACAGTGCCGTCCCTCCGATGACGGCAACCACGCCCTTCACGATCGGTGAGGTTCCCTGGGACGTGTTCTCCTCCGACAGCAGCTTTGCCAAAATGACAGACTGCGACGTGGCCGTTGTGGTGTTCGCACGCAACTCCGGCGAAGGCTATGACATCTGCTCCGGCGTCTCTACCGTCGGCCCCGAGGGCAATGAGATCCTCTGCACCGACGCGCTGAGCGTGGCGGACGGCAGCAAGACCGGCAACAACTATCTCGAGCTCAACCGCGCCGAGCGCGATCTGCTCCGCGGTCTCAAAGCGCTCAAAGATGAGGGCAAGCTCAAGACGATCGTGGTGCTGCTGAACACCAGCAATGCCATGCAGGTCGATTTCCTCAACGAGTCTGTCGACGACGAATACGGCGTGGACGCAGCCTTCTGGCTTGGCGCCACCGGTCAGTCCGGTGTAGAAGTCATCGGCGAGCTCCTCAACGGCACGGTCAACCCCTCGGGCAAATTGGCCGACACCTTCTGCTATGACATTCTCCGCGAGCCTTCGATCTATAACTTCGGCACCAACATCTACGGCCGCTGGGCCGAGGACGGCTACGCCGCCAAATCCGCCGCCGAGTCCGGCGACGCCGAGCTCAGCCAGAAGTTCTACAATGTCTACCGCGAGGGCATCTATGTCGGCTACCGCTACTATGAGACCCGCTATGAGGACGCTGTCCTTGGCAATACCGACGATTTCGCGTATGCCGACATCGTGGCGCATTCTTTTGGCGAAGGCCTGTCCTATACGAAGTTCGCCTTCTCCGATTTCCGCGTGACCGAGGCAGACGACGCCTTCGAAGTGACTGTCAACGTGAAGAATATCGGCGACGTGGCCGGCAAGGAGACCGTACAGATCTACGCCCAGACGCCCTACACCCAGTATGACCGCGACAACGGCATCGAAAAGGCCGCCGTGCAGCTTGTCGGCTTTGACAAGACCGCGCTGCTGCAGCCCGGCGAGGCACAGGACGTCACGGTGCGCTTTGAAAAGCGCAGTCTCGCGGCCTATGACGCTGTCAAAGCCAAAACCTACATCCTCGACGCGGGCGACTACTACATCACCGCCGCCGAGGGCGCGCACGACGCCATCAACCATATTCTCCTTGCAAAGAACGCGGACGAGACAAAAATCGTGCCCGCACAGACGACTTATGAGAGCAGCGAGGAGCTGGTCTACAAGTTTGTGCAGGATGCGCTCGACACCACGACCTACTCCACCTCGGCCGAGACCGGCGCCGCGATCACGAACCTCTTTGACGAGGCCGACATCAATCTCTTCGACGGCGGCGCGCAGGCGGTCAGCTATGTGACCCGTCAGGACTGGAAGGGCTCCTTTGACGACAGCTCGCTCGAGAGCATGCTGCACAGCAAGGTCTCTCTGAACGTGACCGACGCCATCTATCAGGGCCTCATCAACGAGCAGTTTACAAAACCCGAGGGCGCCGAGGCAGTCAAAATGCCCACGCTGAAGGCCGAAAACGGCCTGGTGCTGGCGGACTTTGTCGGTGTCGGCCGCGACGAGACCATCACCAAGCGCGGCAAGGAGTGGAGCTTTGACGATCTGCTCGATCAGATGAATTTCGTGGAGATGCGAAATCTGATCCTGCTCGGTCAGCATAATACCAAGAACGTCGCCTCGATCGCCAAGCCTGCGACCAGCGATCAGAACGGCCCCTGCGGCTTTGCCTCCACCTTTGTCTCCGGCGGCTCCGGCACCGCGTTCCCGTCCTCGACGCTGCGTGCAACCACCTGGAACAAGGCGCTGACCTACCGCGTCGGCGAGATTATCGGCGAAGACGGCCTGCACTCCGGCTCCAACGGTCTCTACGGCCCCGGCGCGAACATCCACCGCAACGCCTTCTGCGGCAGAAACTACGAGTACTACTCCGAGGACCCCATCCTCTCCGCCGCGATCGGCACCGAGGAATGCCAGGGCATCCAGTCCCGCGGCATCATCGTGTACGAAAAGCACTTTGCTCTGAACGATTCCGAGTCACACCGCGAGGGTGTCGGCACCTGGGCCAACGAGCAGGCCATCCGTGAGATCTATCTGACGGCCTTCCACAACATTCTCTCGAAGGACGGCGGCAACGCCCACGCCATCATGACCGGCTTCAACCGTCTCGGCACGACCTGGACCGGCGACAGCGTCAATCTTGTGGACAAGGTTGCCCGCGGCGAGTGGGGCTTCGACGGCTTCTCCTGCACCGACATGGATAACGGCCCCACCGGCTTCATGTTCGCGCCGCGCGCCGTCTGCTCCGGCACCGATATCTATGACGGCCCCGACAACCCCTCTCACCCCCGCACCCCGCAGCTCAATGCCTATAAGGAAGACCCCTATGTCGTCTCCTGCATGCGAGAGTCCGCCGCGCGCATCATCTATGCCGTCGGTCAGTCCGCCGCGATGAACGGCATCGGCTCTGACTCGGAGATCGTGGAGGTCACGCCCTGGTACATCACGCTGACGATCGCCGCGGCCGCCGTCATGGGCGTGCTGGCCGTCGCCTCCGCCGTCATGCTGGTGCTCGACAAAAAGGGCATTCTCCGGAAAAAGGATCGGTAAGACCCGCGCTTTCATACGTGCGGTGCTTATATAAAGCATACTCTTCGGTTATGGTGGTAGCCGAACAAAAAGAAAAACTTGAAAGGAAAGAAACCATGAAAAAGTATATCTCTCTCGCTCTGATCACCATGATGATCCTCTCCTGCGCTGCAATCACCGGCTGCGCCTCCTCTGCCCCCGCTGCTGCCAAGTTCGATACCCAGACCTACACCCGCTCCTACGCCTACTATGAAGACGGCCGTGAGGGCGACGTGATCGACGCTGTTGTCTGCGATCTGACCTTCATCTCCGAGACTGAGTATCTCTACACCGAAACCACCGTCATCGCCCATGTCGGTGCCGGTCGTCAGGTCACCAACTGGACCTACAGCCTCCGCGGCACCTACAAGACCGGTGCCGTCGATGAGGACGAGATGACCAAGGAAGTCACGCTCTCCGCCCCCACCACCGGCTCGATGGTCATGAACGGCGCGATCACCACCTCCGCTGAGGATGCCGAGATCCTGTCCTATAACTTCCCCCTGAACGTTACGATCAACTACGGCACCAACGTCTTTACCGCTCCCGAAGCCTGATTGTTCTCCTTCTCCTTTGCGGGAAGGGGCGAATCCCACCAGTTCTCCCCTTCCCGCATTTTTATATGAAAGACAGCAAAAAAGATCTCCGACGAATACGGCATAAACCGCATTTGTCGGAGATTTCAAGCTGTCGACAAAGTGTCGACAGCTTGAAGGCAAAAAGGGGAACTTTCCGAAAAAGTTCCCCTTTTTGCAAGGATTGAACGTGAAGAGGGGATTACCGTCCCCTCTTCACAATCTCCCCATGCGTGTCGATACCTTGTCATAATGGTTTGTCTACAGTCTGAGATTTCTGTTATGCTGTCAGCGGTGGACTTTTTTCAGCCGGTACATCGTAAACCAGCCGGGAGCGGTTTTCAATTGGTCTTCAAGCTTTCGCATCGCCCGGACATAGAGGAAGATCAGCACGGCGTCGGCGAAGACCCAGGCCGTGGGGTTGGCATAGCAGACGGCGTCGAAGCCGAAGCGGCCGACAAAGCCGAAGGCCACGAGCACGCGGGCCACGAGCTCGAACACGCCGGCCAGCATGGCCTGGCGGGAAAAGCCCATACCCTGCAGGCCGTTGCGGAAGATATAGATGACGGCGAGCGCCGGATAGAAAATGCTCTGAATAATCAGATACTGCTCGACCATGCGCAGAATGGCGATCTCACCGTCGTCGATGAACAGCGTGGCGATCGTCGTGCCGAAGAAGGCGTTCACCAGCAGCGCGATCGCACAGTAGGTGCCGTCGAGCAGGCACATGTCGGCGATGCCACGGCGAATGCGCGCGGGCTGAGCTGCGCCGAGATTCTGCCCACAGTAGGTGGCCATGCCCATGCCGCTCGTATCGAGCGGCGCCTGGATGATATTGTGGACGCGGGCAGCCGCAGACACGGCGGCAACCGCCGGGGCGCCGAGACCGTTTACCGCGCTCTGCAATATGATCGAGCCGACGGCCGTGATCGAAAACTGCAGCCCCATCGGCACGCCGATCGAGAGGATATACTTGCTGCTGCGCCAGGAGAAGGCCAGCTCTTCCCTTGTCAGGCAGAGCACCGGCATCTTCTTGTGGATGAAGCGCAGGCACAGCAGGCCGCTGAGCAGCTGCGAGAGCACCGTGGCCCAGGCCGCACCCTCGACGCCGAAATGCAGCGTCTTCATAAACAGGATATCGAGAACCACGTTCACGGTCACAGCCGCGATCAGAAAATGCAGGGGCGTTCGGCTGTCGCCGATGGCGCGCAGCACCGCGCTTGTGAGGTTATAGAGGATCGTGGCGCCGGTACCCATAAAGACGATGAAAATATAGGTGTAGGCATCGTCAAAAATCTCCTCCGGCGTGTTCGTCCAGCGAAGGATGTCGTCGGTCAGGAAGAAGGTCAGCGCGGTGATCGCCGCCGAAAAGCCCACGCCGAGCCAGACAAGCTGTCCGCAGCGGCGTTTGAGGCCTTCGATGTCGCCGGCGCCGAAGCTCTGCGATACCGGGATCGCAAAGCCCGAGCAGATACCGAGCGCAAAGCCGAGGATCAGAAAGCTCAGTGCGCCGGTGGAGCCGACGGCCGCGAAGGCTTTGACGCCGAGGATGCGGCCGACCAGGATCGAGTCGGCCAGGTTATAAAACTGCTGGAACAGATTCCCCACGAGCAGCGGCGCGCAGAACGCCAGAATGCGCTTGAGGGGAGAGCCAGTCGTCATGTCGTTTGCCATAGATAAGAATCTCCTTTCCCACAGGATATCGGATCGTCCTGTGCGGAGCCATTATTCTAATCTTTTCTGCGGGAATTGCAAGAGGGAGAATCACCAAATCTGTTAGGCAAAAATAATAATTGAAACATTGCATTTTCGTACAAACAGTACAAATACAAGCCATTACTGAAGAATTCTTAAGTGTTTATTGTATCCTTGGCAAGAAAATGCTTGCAAAGCGGACGCGGATGCGCTACGATGGATCAGGAACAAAGGAAGCCCTGTTTTTTCAATGAAAGAAAGGAGTTTTCAGCTATGAAATGTCCCAAATGCGGCAAGGAAATGACTCTGGACGACCACCGCAAGTACCCGATCTATATGTGCTACAGCTGCGGCCACGTCACCGCTTTCAACGAAAACGACGAGGAAGCCGCGCAGCCGCGCAACTTCTCTTATATCAAGACCCTCGATGAAGAAGCGCTCGCCGCCTACATGGCCAAGGGCCTGGACCTGGACGAGGAAAAACTGCTGGCCTGGCTGAAGGACGAGCAGTCCTGACTGCCGCTTCGCGCATGATCCCCCGCACTTTTAACAACAAATATACAGAGGTATACCATGGAACAGCTCACCGGAAAGCTTTATATTGTGGCAACGCCGATCGGGAACGCGAAGGATATGTCCCCGCGCGGCATACAGATCCTGACGGACGCGGACATCATCGCCGCGGAGGACACGCGGCGCTCGATGGTGCTGCTCAACCTCCTCGGGATCAAGAACAAGCTTGTATCCAACCACAAATTCAACGAGTACGGCAAGGCCAAGTATTTTGTAGGGGAAATGCTCGCGGGCAAATCGGTCGCCGTGATCACCGACGCCGGAACCCCCTGCATCTCCGACCCAGGCAATGAGCTGATCCGCGCCGCCATTGAAAGCGGTATCCCGGTCATCGGCGTGCCGGGCTGCTGCGCGGCTGTCACGGCGCTGTCGGTGTCGGGCTTTGATCTGTCGAGCTTTCTGTTCTACGGCTTCTTCCCGCGCGAAAACGCCGACCGCCGCCGCCTTCTGGAGGAGATGCGCCGCGCCGACACGAAGACCTTCTCCTTTTACGAGAGCCCCAAGCGCATCATGGATCTGCTGGACTTCTTCATTGACGAGGAGGTCGGCTGCCGGCTGTGCCTGTGCAACGATCTGACCAAGGTGCACGAGCGCGCCTACCGCGGCAGCGCCGCCGAGGTCAAAGAGGAACTGCTGGCGCGCGGCAACTGGGACAAGGGTGAGTATGCGCTCTCCGTCGAGCTCAACGAGGACTATCGCTTCCGCAAGGCCGAGCACACCGTGACGGCCGAGGCCATGCTGGTCGACGCGATGCTGCAGGGAGACTTGAACGCGAAGGACGCCGTCGCCGCCGTGCTGAACGATCCCAACAACTCCTACAGCAAGAACGAGCTCAAGGCCGCCGCGCTGAATCTGAAGAAACTATTTGCGTAATTCCGCAAATTTGCCGAATAACTGCCGCTTTCCGGGCTGTTTTTCAGTGGTATTGCGAGCGGGTATTCCATTTTCTTTTGTTGACTTTTCAATAGAATCTTGTTAGAATAAGTCGTCTCAATTGGATTAGAGTTGGGGCGAAGGGGTCACACCGCTTCGCCCTGTCCAAAGCAAGATGCGACCGCCGAGGGACTTCTTCCCGAGGCCAAGGCCATACGGACAGCCGGGTCGAATGCCGATGGGCCGCGCGTGCGGCGGCAACTGCGGTTGCCTTATTGATTGAGTTAAAAGCTCAAGTTTTATAAGTTGGTTACTATAAACCAGTGCCGCAAGGCATACAGCTTGTGAAATGGTCAATAAGAGTTGGTAAAGATATCTTTGCTTTCAACGCTCTTGAAAAAACCAGTTGGGATTTATTTATTCCCGGGTCTGTCCGGGAAAAATACGTTCTTTCCAGGTGATGTATGCTGTGCGCATGCATCACTTTTTTCGTTTCCGAGGTGCGGTATGAAAAAAATCATTGAGCTGAAAAACGTGTGCAAATCTTTCGACGGCGAGCTGGTGCTCGACCACATCAACCTGGATATTTACGACAACGAATTTCTGACGCTGCTCGGCCCCTCGGGCTGCGGCAAGACCACCACGCTGCGTCTGATCGGCGGCTTTGAGACCGCGGATGAGGGCGACATCGTCTTCATGGGCGAGACCATCAACCATGTGCCGCCCCACAAGCGCAACGTGAACACCGTCTTTCAGCGCTATGCTCTGTTCCCGCACCTGAATGTGTTTGAAAATGTGGCTTTCCCGCTGCGCGAGCAGCATGTGCCGAAAGCCGAGATCGTCTCCCGCGTGGAAGAGATGCTCAAGCTTGTGGCGCTCACGGGCTTTGAAAAGCGCTCGGTCACGAGTCTCTCGGGCGGACAGCAGCAGCGTGTGGCCATCGCCCGCGCGCTGATCAGCCATCCGAAGGTGCTGCTGCTCGATGAGCCGCTCGCCGCGCTCGATCTGAAGCTGCGCAAGGATATGCAGAAGGAGCTCAAGACCATCCAGAAGGCCACCGGCATCACCTTCGTGTTCGTCACGCACGATCAGGAGGAGGCCCTCTCGATGTCCGATACCGTTGTCGTCATGTCCAACGGCCGCATCCAGCAGATCGGCACGCCGATCGACATTTATAACGAGCCGAAGAACGCCTTTGTGGCCGACTTCATCGGCGAGAGCAACATCCTCGACGGCGTCATGCTCGCCGACAGGAAGGTGCGCTTCTCGGGCCACTCCTTCACCTGCGTGGACGGCGGCTTTGAGGTAAAGGAGCCGGTCGACGTCGTGATCCGGCCCGAGGACGTGGACATCGTTCCCGAGGAGCGCGGCATGCTGCGCGGCACCGTCACCTCGGTGACCTTCCTCGGCGTCCATTACGAGATCATTGTGGATATCGGCGGCTTCAAGTGGATGATCCAGACCACCGATTTTGTCGACGTGGACGAGCACATCGGTCTCTATATCGAGCCAGACGCCATCCACATCATGAAGAAATCCGAATACTCCGGCATGTTCGGCGACTACTCCTCCTACTCCGACGAAATGGACGAGATCGGTGAGATCGACAGGGAGGAAATCGTCGAGGCCGAGCTCCGCGCGGAGACAGAAAGCGAGAGCGACACATGAAAAAAAGCCTCTCTGTCAAGGGGCAGCGCTCGCTGATCCAGCGCATCGCGCTCGCGCCCTATTCGGTGTGGGCCGTGCTGTTCATCCTGGTGCCGCTGGTTTTTGTGGCGTATTACGCCTTCACCGATCAGAATTACGCCTTCACTACCGACAACATCACGCGCTTCTTCACGGCGACCTCGCAGGTCGCGGACGGCGACACCGTGCGCGAGGTACACACTTATCTGCTGATCTTTGGCCGCTCGCTGAAGCTGGCTGCGATATCGACCCTGATCTGCCTGCTGCTGGGTTACCCCTTTGCCTATCTGATCGCAAAGGCCAGCCCCCGCACGCAGAGCCTGCTGATCACTGTGATCATGATCCCGATGTGGATGAACTTCCTGATCCGCACCTATGCGTGGATGACGATTCTGCAGGATACCGGCATCTTAAACGGCTTCCTGCGGTTCTTTGGCATCAAGCCACTGCACATCATCGGCACTGAGGGGGCTGTTGTCATCGGCATGGTGTACGATTATCTGCCGTACATGATCCTGCCGATCTACTCGGTGATGGCCAAGATGGACGAGCGGCTGATCGAGGCCGCCTATGACCTCGGCTGCGACGGTGCCGGTGTGCTGCGCCGCGTGATCTGGCCGCTGAGCCTGCCCGGCGTGATCTCCGGCATCGAGATGGTACTGATTCCCTCGATCTCCACCTTCTATATCTCGCAAAAGCTCGGCAACGGTAAATTCTATCTGATCGGCGACGCGATCGAGAGCCAGTACACCGCCAACAACCTGCATTTTGCCGCCGCGATCGCCTTTGTGCTGATGATCGTGCTGCTGATCGGCATGGCGATCCTGCAGCGCGGCGCCAACCGGCGCGCCGCCGCGTAAGGGAGGGGCTCACATGAAAATGAAACCGATCGCCAAGGTATATACCGCGCTGCTGATGCTCTTTCTGTTCGCGCCGATCGCGATTCTGATCGTCTTTTCGTTCAACAGTGCGAAAAGTCTGTCGGTGTTCTCGGGCTTTTCGCTGCACTGGTATCAGGAGCTGCTGCGCGACAGCGAGACGCTCGATGCTGTCCGCAACACGCTGGTGCTGGCCGTCAGCGCCAGTGTGATCTCGACGCTGATGGGCACGGCCGCCGCCGTAGGCATCTACCGGCTGCGCAGCCGCTACCTGCGCGCCGCGCTGGACACCGTCACCAACATTCCGATGATCAACCCCGATATCATCACCGGTATCTCATTGATGCTGATGTTTGTGTTTGTCGGCAGATTCTTCGGCGCCGCGACCAGCCTGAACTTCGGCACGATGCTGATTTCGCACATCACCTTCTGCCTGCCCTATGTCATCCTGCAGGTGCTGCCCAAGCTGCAGCAGATGGATCACGCCCTGCCCGAGGCCGCGATGGATCTCGGCTGCACCCCGCTGAAGGCCTTCTTCAAGGTCGAGGTGCCCGAGATCATGCCCGGCATCGTCACCGGGTTGATCATGGCCTTCACGCTCTCGCTCGATGACTTCGTCATCAGCTACTTCACCAGCGGCAACGGCTTCCAGACCCTGCCGATCCGCATTTACAACATGACAAAAAAGACCGTGACGCCGAAGATGTACGCCCTGGCGACACTGATCTTCTTTGTAATACTGGCCATGCTGCTCATCACCAACCTGATGGACGCCAACACGGCCACCGACGTGCAGGACGCCAAGCGCCGTCGTAATACTGGTACCCAATAAAAACAAGACATTCTTTGCCTTTTTTCTATCGGTTATCAGTATATGTCCGGCAACGGTGCCCACTGAAATCCCCGCTTACTATTATTACAGGAGGAAAACCCATGAAAAAGAAACTGCTCGCCCTGCTTGCGGCAGCTGCGATGCTGCTCTCCCTCGCCGCGCTGACCGGCTGCGGCTCGTCAAACGAGACGTTGACGCTCAACGTCTACAACTGGGGCGAATATATTTCCGACGGCTCCGAAGGCTCGCTCGACACCGTGAAGGCCTTTGAGGAATACTATCAGAAGGAATTTGGCAAGAAGGTCCGGGTCAACTACACCACCTTCGCCAGCAACGAGGATATGTACGCCAAGCTCTCGAGCGGTGCTGTCAGCTATGATGTCATCATCCCTTCGGACTATATGATTGCCCGTATGCGCAACGAGAACATGCTGCTGCCCCTGAACTTTGACAACATCCCGAACTATCAGTATATCAACGAAAGCTTCCGTAATCTCTACTACGATCCCGACAACCAGTATTCGGTGCCTTACACCTACGGCATCGTGGGCGTGATCTATAACGCCGCGGCCGTCGATGAAGCGGATGCCGGCGACTGGGATCTGATGTGGAACAGCAAGTATGCCGGACAGATCCTGCAGTTCAACAACTCCCGCGACGCTTTCGGCACGGCCATGTACAAGCTCGACCTCGACGTGAATACGACCGACCATGCCGTCTGGGATCAGGCGCTCGCCGAGCTGCAGACCCAGAAGCCCCTGGTGCAGAGCTACGTGATGGACGAGATCTACAACATGATGGAGAGCGGTGAGGCCGCTGTCGGCGCCTACTACGCGGGCGACTACTTCACGATGCTCGACGCCGAGGCCGATGGCGTGGATCTGTGCTTCTACTACCCCGAGCGCACCAACTACTATGTCGATGCGATGTGCATCCCGAGCTGCTGCCAGCAGAAGGATCTGGCCGAGTGCTTCATCAACTTCATGCTCTCCGCCGAGCCCGCGATCGCCAATGCTGAGTACACCTACTACGCCTCCCCGAACTCCCTCGTCTACGAGGACGCGGGCTATCAGGAGGATCTGGGTGAGGAGACCATGGCCATCCTCTATCCGGGCATCGAAAACTTCTCCGAGCTCTACAACACCTACGCCTACCAGAATCTCGACAACGAGACGCTGAGCTATATCACCACGCTGTGGGAGACGCTGAAAATCGGCTGATCAATTCAATAACTTTGTCTCCACGTCCGCCGTTGGCGGACGTAAGCGGGCGACAGCCCGCAGCTGACGCACAACGTGCGTCAGCTGGAGACGACGTTGCAACGGTA
>ODAI011699420.1_pt1 | contig 15297 bp, 13 predicted proteins | sample 1539321 | NCBI WGS metagenome assembly ODAI01 (sample SAMN02144231, study PRJEB22623) | gut metagenome | biome: sheep rumen | host: Ovis aries | place: New Zealand
ATTCAAAAGTGCCCTTTGTTCCTGAGAAATCATCACCAAGTTCCTTTAAACCGAGGTCTTCAGCAACATTCTGATCAATTCCCCACTTACTTGGGTCTTGTGCATACATGGCAGAAGCAAACGCCACGAGTGACACGAAAGGAAACAGTTTCTTCATGATTAAGAAAAATGTTAGTTAAAATAAAAAAGGTTAATTAAAATCTCTTAATTTCTCTCTTGCTTCAGCCTTGCCTCAGAGTTGCCTCAGAGTATTCATCGGAGCGTCTGTTTTAATTCTCACAGGGTCCTCAATGAGTCCTCATCTGTCCTCACGATTCGGCTTGAAGTGTTTCCAACCGCAAAGGTCGGAGTTGTTTTCAACCGCGAAAATCAAATTTCACGTTTTAAGCAAAGGAAATAAGCAAAAACAATTTGCAATTTTCATTGTTCACGTATATGCTACCCCTCATTTCTGATGGCAAAATTACAGTTTTACTAACGGCACGACTTTGTAATTTGTTACATATACACTCGAAATTGTTACATTCAAAAGAAAAAAATAAGAAATGTAACGATTTTGCCACTTGTTTTGTCTGTTTACATCTGTGTCATTTTTACACTTATCGAAGACTTTTCGTACAAAAGACGATAATACCGATGATATTGTAGAACAAATAAACGATACATATTTTTCATAGAAAAACGAGAAAAACATCAATTCTGGACAAAGTTTTTTATGTTAGCGAGCGAAGAACGAGCGAAGAAGTCTATAACAAGGATAAGAAATGAGAAGGATAATGATAATACCGTATGTCTTTGGAACAGCATTAGCGTTTGGGACAAGATTATAGGTAATAACAAAAACAGAATTATTGATGATATGCACAATGGATGTTATGATGACATTACCTGTCTTGACATATATGCAAGCAAAGAGCAATCCAACAACAAAGGCAAAGACCATCTGAAAAGGGTGGCCATGTGCTATGGCAAAACACATAGAGGAGAACACAATTGCCTGCCTAAAGGTTGAGCCATTTGACTGCATATACCTAATTATAGATTCACGGAAGAGTATCTCCTCCACAATAGGACAAAAAACACAGACAGGAAGGATATTCCACGGACTTTGAGCAAAGCGATAATACTCATTCAAATTCTCAGGCATCACATCAAACATGGAAATAAGAGTGTTGAGTATATAAATCACGAGGACAGAGCCAACAACAGGTTTCCACACACTCTTCAATTCTATGTTTCTTCCGTCAAAGGCGGAGCTGAGGTTAGGCATCTTCATACCACACGCACATAATATGACAATCATGCCACTCGCCAATGTTATCCATCCTATATATGGCATAAGACTTTCTACAATAACATTAACCATGCCAACAAACCCAGCAGAAGATTCGTGTTCGACAGAGCCAAACACATATACCGCAGCGACTACAAGAAGAATAGCCACATAACTTACCAAATAATATAAAAAGACAAGAAGCAAAGGCTTAAAAAAACGATTCATAGGAAAGAGATGAAATATTTTTCAAAGTACTCCCTTGCTACTTGGGAGCTGGAACTTGTAGATGTCACGCTTAACAGCCATCTTGATGCTACGGGCAAGAGCCTTGAAGATACCTTCAATCTTGTGATGCTCATTATCTCCTTCTGCCTTGATGTTGAGATTCATGCGGGCAGCATCAGAGAAGCTCTTGAAGAAATGGAGGAACATCTCACTAGGCATATCGCCCACATACTCGCGATGGAACTCGGCATCCCACACGAGCCATGCACGTCCACCAAAGTCGAGGGCAACCTGACAGAGACAATCATCCATAGGAAGGGTGTAGCCGTAGCGTTCTATTCCTCGCTTATTGCCAAGTGCCTTGTTGATACACTCGCCAAGGGCAATACCCGTATCTTCAATAGTATGGTGTTCATCCACATTAAGGTCACCATTTACCTTGATGCGGAGGTCGATACTTCCATGCTTTCCAATCTGTTCGAGCATGTGGTCAAAGAAGCCAAGTCCTGTGTTAATGTCGCACTTTCCCGTACCGTCAAGGTCAAGCCAGATGTCGATATCCGTTTCCTTAGTAGTACGACGAACAGAGGCAATACGTTCGCCAGCAAAAAGTATCTCGGTAATCTTATCCCATGAACCGACACAACGAAGCGAAGCATTTTCCTTAAACAAAGGCGACTCAGTAACGGCTGGATCAGAACTTATGATAAGTGCCTTACAACCGAGATTGAGTGCAAGTTGAGCATCCGTAAGACGGTCGCCAATTACATAACAGTTGGCAAGGTCATAATCGCCAGTCATGTACTTGGTAAGCATACCTGTACCCGGCTTGCGAGTAGGAAGGTTATCCTCTGGGAAACTACGGTCGATAAGCTGGTCATCAAACTCTATGCCCTCACCACGCAGAGTGTTGAGCATAAGGTTATGCGTTGGCCAGAAATCAGCCTCCGGATAGGAATCTGTACCTAATCCGTCCTGATTGCTTACCATCACAAACTCGAAGTCGAGCTTCGTGCGTATGAAATTAAGATTACGGATAACACCCGGAACGAACTGAAACTTCTCAAATGAGTCAATCTGCTCGTCAGCTGGCTCTACGAGGATTGTTCCGTCACGGTCGATGAATAATGCTGTCTTCGTCATGTATGTGTATTTGTGAGGTTCTGACGAACACGTCAGAACCATTTTAAACTCTAAATGAACGCCAAGTTCTAAATCTTAACTTTTAACTTATAACTTTTAACTCCTGGATGAATTATTCATCCAGGCGGTATTGGCGGAGTGCCGAGAGAAGCTTGGTGTTCTCCTCCTTCGTACCAATCGTAACACGAATACAGTCGTCACAGAGAACCACACGATTACGGTTACGAACGACAATACCCTTCTCCACGAGATAGCGGTAAATCTTGTCTGCACCCTTCACCTTGGCAAGGAAGAAGTTGGCATCCGTAGGATAAACCTTAACGCATATAGGAAGAACGGAGAACGCACTAACGAGTGTCTGACGTTCATCAAGGATGAGTGAAATATGTCTCTGAAGAAGTGTCGTGTTGTTGAGTATCTCTATTGCCTTTTCCTGCGTGAGGATGTTCACGTTATAAGGATACTTTACCTTATTGAAGAGGGCAATGATGTCGGTAGAGGCAAATGCCATACCGAGACGGATGCCCGCAGCTCCCCATGCCTTAGAGAATGTGTTAAGCACGATGAGATTAGGATACTTGTCCAAGTCCATACGGAAAGGACGCTGTGAAGAGAAGTCGGAGTAAGCCTCATCTACAATCACGACACCCTGAAACTCACGAATAACCTTCTCAATCTTTTCACGCAGGAACACATTACCAGTAGGATTGTTTGGAGAGCAGATGAAGATAATCTTCGTATTATCATCACAAGCAGCAAGGAGAGCATCCGGAGAGAAGTCGTAGTTCTCATCAAGAAGCACCTTGCGATACTCTACATCATTTGTTTCGGCACATACCTCGTACATCCCGTATGTAGGGGCAATAGCCACTACATTATCCTTACCCGGACGGCAGAAGATGCGGAAAGGAAGGTCGATAGCCTCGTCCGAACCGTTGCCAAGGAAGATATTCTCTACATTCACACCCTTGAGAGGAGCGATGAGAGCCTTTACCTTGTCCTGAAGCGGATCAGGATAACGGTTCACGTTGTTGTTGTAAGGATTCTCATTGGCATCGATAAACACGTCTGCCTTGAATCCCTTGAACTCGTCACGAGCACAACTATATGGTTTGAGAGCCCAGATGTTAGGGCGAACTAATTCCTGAAGATTTTTCATAAGCTGTTAATTCTTACAGTCATTGCATTCTTGTGAGCATCAAGCTGCTCATTCTCTGCCATCACTTCTACGGCACGGCCTATGCTGCGGATACCCTCGGCGGTGAGTTCCTGGAAGGTAATCTTACGACAGAAACTATCGAGGTTCACACCACTATAAGCCTTGGCATAGCCAGATGTCGGGAGTGTGTGGTTTGTACCTGACGCATAGTCGCCCGCACTCTCACATGAGTAGTTGCCGAGGAACACGCTTCCTGCATTCACGACCCTGTCTGCCACGGTCATATAATCCTTAACAGCAAGGATAAGGTGCTCAGGAGCATACTCGTTACAGATATCAATTACCTCGTCAAGATTCTTAACGACAATAAGTTTACTATATTCAAGTGACTTTGACGCAAGCTCCTTTCGTGGAAGCTTTTCAAGCTGCTTGGCTACCTCGGCATCAACTGCCTCAGCAAGAGCAAGGCTATCCGTAAACATTACCGCCTGAGAGTCGGCTCCATGTTCTGCCTGAGAAAGGAGGTCGGCTGCAACAAAGACAGGATTAGCAGAATCGTCTGCCACAACAGCCACCTCACTTGGACCTGCTGGCATGTCGATGGCAACCTCATGAAGACTCACCTGTTGCTTGGCAGCCATGACAAACTGATTGCCAGGACCGAATATCTTACTTACCTTTGGCACGGATTCTGTTCCGTAAGCCATAGCTCCGATTGCCTGTACACCACCTGCCTTGAATATCTTGCTCACGCCTGCAATACGTGCTGCCATGAGGATGGCAGGATTGACCTTACCCTCACGATTAGGAGGAGTGCAAAGAACAATTTCCTTACATCCTGCAATCTTGGCTGGTGGGGCAAGCATGAGAACGGTAGAGAACAGAGGAGCTGTTCCTCCCGGAATATAAAGTCCTACCTTCTCGATTGCAACAGACTTCTGCCAGCATACCACACCCGGAGCTGTCTCAACCTTCTTACCCTCAAACTTCTGGCTTGCATGGAACTTCTCGATGTTATGATGGGCAAGCGTGAGTGCCTGCTTGAGTTCATCACTAACAAGAGTTTCATCCTCTTGGAGTTCTGCTTCGCTGACCTGAAGCGAATCAAGTTGAACCTTGTCGAACTTGAGTTCGTACTCCTTGACAGCAGCATCTCCACGAGCCTGAATGTCATCGAGAACGGTCTTTACCGTCTCACGAAGTTCGCTTGCATCACGATGTGGGCGTTCAAGGAAAGAAGCCCACTCGGACTTAGCTGGAAATTTGACGATTTGCATGAGTCGAGTTGTTTTGTTTGTGAATTATTTGAGCTTTCAGCCAAGGACGGCTGAAAGATAGTTGCATTTGTTTGCTTTAGCCGCCCTCCATTTAGGGAGGGTCGGGGTGGGTCTTAAAGAATCATCTTTTCGATTGGAGTTACGAGGATTCCCTCTGCTCCAAATGACTTGAGCTGACCTACGATTTCCCAGAAATGCTTCTCATCGAGAACGGCAGATACTGAGCACCAGTCAGGATCAGCAAGTGGAATGATAGTAGGGCTCTTGAGACCCGGGAGAACCTCGATAATCTTTTCGAGGCTTGACTTAGGAGCGTTCATGCTCACATACTTCTTGTCCTCTGCAATAAGAACAGAGTTGATACGGAAAAGAAGCTCGTCAAGTACAGCCTTCTTCTCGTCAGAAAGCTTCTTGTCGCCAATAAGGAGAGCCTCACTCTGCATTACGACCTCTACCTCACGGAGGTTGTTGCTCACGAGAGTAGAGCCAGAGCTTACAATATCGAAGATACCGTCAGCAAGTCCAATACCAGGAGCAATCTCCACAGAACCCTGAATCACATGGATGTCGATGTTCACATGATGCTCCTTCATGAATGTACGAAGGATGTTAGGATAAGAAGTAGCAATCTTCTTACCATCAAACCATTGAACACCAGGATACTCTATTGCCTTAGGAATAGCAAGAGAGATGCGGCACTTGGAGAAACCGAGACGCTTGATGATTTCTGCGTCCTCGCCACGCTCTACGAACTCATTCTCTCCTACGATACCGATATCAGCAACTCCGTCTGCAACTGTCTGAGGAATATCATCATCGCGGAGATAAAGAACCTCAAGTGGGAAGTTGCTTGCCTGTACAAGCAAGGTGCGCTTGCTACTTGGAACCTTGATACCTGCCTCCTGAAGGAGATTGATTGTGTCTTCGTAAAGACGTCCCTTTGATTGAACTGCAATTCTAAGCATTTTATTTTGCGATTTTAATTGTTATTATTCTATTTTGTGTAAAAAAAACGGCGAGCCAAAGACGGCTCGAAAAGAGAGAAGCGAGCCAAGCATGACTCGAGACGAAACGCTAAAGCCACAGAAAGGCTCGAAAAATAGAGCACGAAGGCCAAAGCGAACCAAAGCAGACCTGAGGCGAGCAAAAGACGGCTCAAGATGAAACGCTAAAGCCACGGAAGGCTCGAAAAGAGCAGCCTCGCTTCTGGCTTTAGTCACCCTCCCCTCGGGGAGGGATGGGGAGGGGGCCCCTACTCAATCACAAGATTACCTGTGATGATAGTCTTGTTGAGACTGAGATAAGTGGCAATGAGCGGACGTGGCCTCATCTCTTCATTATGTCGGAACCATTCGAGTATGTCCTCAAATGAGTATGCGTCTGTATCAAATACAACATAGTCGGCTGTCTTTTCCGACTTCTCTGGAATAGATGACGAAATGGAATGGTACAGATGATTCTTCTCCATCAACGTCTCCATGTCCCTGAGATTACGACCCTTGCCCACGAGGAGATAACGCTTACGTCTCATATACTGTACAGATGTCTGACGCTTGACTGAGCGACGCCTGAACTGCTGTGTGATGAACGTAAGAACCGCCTTGCCATAGATGGCGAGGGTGACGATGAGAATGAGCGGGAAGTTGTAGCGTCCAAAATGCTTATGGAAGAATATGAGCATGGAGTTATAGAACGCATTAACATACCTGAACGAGCATTTCTGCGTACTCTCGCCCTTGTAATGCAGGATGTTGACAGGAATGTAATAATTCTTGTAACCTGCACGGAGGATGCGGTAAGACATGTCGATGTCCTCGCCATACATGAAGAAGTCCTCATCAAGCAATCCGCATTTGTCAAGCACGCTCTTGCGCATAAACATACACGCACCCGACATTATCTCTATTTGTCCCACCTTGTCGGATGGGATAAACTGCATATAATATCTGCCAAAGACACGACTCTGAGGAAAGAGGGAGCAAAGTCCCGTCATCTTGCAGAATGATGTCCAAGGTGTTGGTACTCCACGCTTTGACTCAGGAGCAAAGGAACCGTCAACACGGAGCATCCTCACTCCTGCGCCACCTGCATCCGGGTGGGCATCGAGGAAAGCAACGCAATCCCTGAGCGTATTCTCTCCTATTATAGTGTCAGGATTGAGGAGCAGGACGTACTCGCCTCTTGCCACTCGCAAAGCCTGATTGTTTGCCTTGGAGAATCCTGCGTTAAAGTCATTCTTGATGAAATAAACCCAAGGGAACTTGCTCTTGAGATATTCCACAGAGTTGTCCGTGCTGTTGTTGTCAACCACATAGACCTCTCCCGTCATACCATGCAAAGCACGCTCAACGGAGAGCAGACATTGCTCCACGTAGCGCTTCACATTATAGTTTACTATGACGACAGATATCTTCATCCTCCCACTCTCCGTTCCTTATTCCTGATTCACTTTCTCAAGATAAGCGTCTATCTGCTTGCGCTTTGGCCAGCACATGAGCATTATCACACCAACAACGAGGGCACACATGGCTCCAGTAATGTTGAATGTCAGATAATAAGCACACATATCCACTACAGCAATGGCGCACAAAGTAAGGCTGCGCACCAAGGCATAACGTAGGAGGCGGTTGAGAGCCTCATCATTATCCATTCGGCGGAGCGAATGGTTGATACAGAGTGAGTAGAATTTAAGCGTGAGTGGTACGCCTATTATCGTGAGACAAATGGTTACGAGATTGAGAATGAACTCATCCTCACCCTTTGGTTCCACGACATAATCTACAAACATATTGAGTTCGCCACACACAGCCACGGCAATTGCGATGACCATTGATGCAACGATACTTGATTTTATGTATAATAAGACTTTCTCTGTTTTCTTTTCCATATTTGTTAGTTTCCAGTAAAAGGCACTCGATTGATGAGCGAGCGTCCGAGAGTCATCTCGTCGGTATATTGAAGCTCATCATTTATTGACATTCCTCGTGCAAGGACGGTAAGCTTCACATCTGTATTATGTGCCAGCTTACGGTAGATGAAGAAGTTGGTAGTGTCACCCTCCATCGTACTGCTGAGAGCAAGGATGACCTCCTTCACACCTCCTGCATCCACTCTCTCCACAAGGCTGTCAATCTCAAGGTCGCTCGGAGCAATTCCGTCCATAGGGCTTATGACCCCGCCAAGGACGTGATAAAGTCCGTGGTACTGCATGGTAGCCTCTATTGCCATCACATCCTGGATATTGGCAACCACACACACCGTGCTTGCGTCACGCTGAGGATTGGAGCACAACTGACACACTTCCGTGTCGGAGATGTTATGGCACACCTTGCAGTACTGTACCTCGTGCCTTAGGTTCTGTATAGCGTGGCAGAAACTATCAACCGTACCTACCTCAAGCCTCAAGGTGTGCAAGACAAGGCGCATAGCCGTCTTCCTACCTATTCCAGGCAGTTTGGCAAACTCGTCCACAGCGCGTTCCAAAAGAGCAGAGGAATACTGTTGATTCATTTCCGTCGTCTATATTAGTAATTCAGTTAAAACAGCGGCAAAGTTACAAAAAAAAAGCCGCCAAACAAAATTTAGTGATGATTATTACATTTCTCTTACCATCCTCTTATGTTTCTCTTTGAAACTTAAGAGAAACGTAAGGGAAGTATATAGCAATAGCGAGGCACAGGAAACTCCAAGTCAAAGTAGCGACTAAGTAGTGACTAAGTACTGACTCAGTAGCGACTAAGTACTGACTCACATGAGACTATTATGAGACTCTCAAAACCTCCTCAATGAGTCCTCATCAGCTCCTCATGGGAAGGGTCGAGGGAGAGAGCCAAGACGGTTCTCTTAGATGCCACGAAACCACTCTCCCTTTGGAGGCTGGGGATTCTTCATTTCTCATTCTTTATTCCTCATTCTTCATTCTTCATTTTTTAGACACAGGCACGTCAATCATGTCGCCTGTGATGAAGATGCGAGAGATGTCTGCCTTACAGTTAGAACGGAGAGTGACGGTCTTCTTGAACTTACCAGTCATCTTGCCAAATCCGTTGTATGTCACCTTTATCTCACCCGTAGCACCAGGAGAGATTGGGTCTTTAGGATATTCAACCGAAGTACATCCGCATGACGCATGGGCATAGTTGATAATGAGATTCTTCTTGCCAGTATTGGTAAACTTGAAAGTTGCAACACGCACAGGGTCTTCTACGGAGAACTCCCCGACATCTATCGTTGTCTTCTCGAATGTCATCTGGGGATACTTCTTTGCATTTACGCTCATCGCAGTCATGAGGGCGATGAGAATCATTACTATTCTTGACTTCATATTTGATTTTTTTTTGTTTTCAAAATACATTTTCACGAGCAAAATTAGTAAAAAAAGTATTATTAACACATAATATGATAGAAATATAACATTTTTTTGTAATTTTGCACGACATTTGCTCCAAATACACGGAGTACAACTATTCCGAGTTACAAAAAGAACTCTTTTACGTGGCTTTTTCTGTCACTATGAGCTTTATGTTTATCGCACCGAGAGCAGATGAAGAAAGGCTTCTTCTTCGTCCTTGCCCGCAGGTACAAAAGAATGGAAATAATAACACAAAAACAATATGAAGGATAAAAATCAACTTATCGGATGGATTCTCATTGCGATTGTCCTCTTCGGCTGGACATGGTACAGCCAGAAGGATGCTGCCCAGCGCCACGCAGAGCAGGTAGTTAGAGACTCCATCGAGAATGTTCGCATGATCGAACAGGCAAAAATCGAGAAAGAAAAGGCTAAGAAGGAGAACGCAGAGAAGATGGCTGAACTTGCAGACACTCTCAACCCTCTCCATGCAGCACGCCAGATAAAGGAAACAACAACGGTCATCAAGAACGACCTCCTTGCACTCACAGTATCAAGCAACGGAGCACAGCTCAAGAAGGCTGAAATCCTCAACCCTGACTACAAGAATCAGGAGGGAGGCAACGTCGTACTCTTTGACGGCGACGACAACTCTTTCGTCATCAGCATCGACGGAAAGAGCACAAACATCCTGACAAGCGACTTCGAGTTTGAGCCAAAGGACGTGACAGAGTCAAGCGTAACCATGTCACTCCCTATCGCAGGCGGTTCACTCGACATCGTTTATGAGCTTATCCCTGAGTCATACTTCGTCAACATGACTGTAAAGGCTAACAACCTTGACGGATTCTTCCCTTCAAACACAAAGAGCATGAACATCCTCTGGAAGGAGGCAATGAAGCAGCAGGAGAAGGGTTACGACTTCGAGAACCGTTATGCTACAATCACCTACCGCAACACGGAGAACGACACAGAGGAGCTCTCAAGCATGGGTGGCGACGAGGAAGAAGACGAGTTTGAGAGTCGCGTAAAGTGGATTTCATACAAGGATCAGTTCTTCAGCCAGATTCTTATTGCCGACAATCCTTTGCAGGTAAACACAATGGAGTCAAAGAAGCTTGCAGAGAAGAGCGGCTACCTCAAGACATACACAACAGACATGAAGGCTGACTTCGACCCTAAGGGCGTGAAGCCAACAGCATTCACATTATACCTCGGTCCTAACAAGTTCTCTACTCTCAAGGACCACGAGGAGCTTCTCGGTCAGGACGACCTCGACCTCCAGTCACTCGTTTACCTCGGATGGCCAATCATCCGCTGGATTAACCGTTTCGTATTCCTCTACATCTTCGACTGGATGACAGGATGGGGACTCAACATGGGTATCATCCTTCTTCTCCTCACCATTGCAGTCAAGATTGCAGTATTCCCACTCATGAAGAAGTCACACATCGCCTCAAGCAAGATGCGTGTGCTCCGTCCAAAGTTGGATGAACTTGCAAAGAAATACCCTGACCCAAGTCAGGCAATGCAGAAGCAGACAGAATCCATGCAGCTCTATAGCGAGTATGGAGCAAACCCAATGGGCGGCTGTCTTCCTATGCTCATACAGATGCCAATCTACGTGGCACTCTTCAACTTCATTCCTAACGCCATCGAGCTTCGTGGCGAGTCATTCCTCTGGGCAAAGGACCTCAGTACCTACGACGATGTAATCAACTGGGGCTTCAACATCTGGGGAATAGGCGACCACCTCTCTATGTTCTGCGTACTCTGGTGCGTAACAACCGTAGCCATGACGTTCTTCACTATGCGTCAGCAGCAGGATGCCATGACACCTGAGCAGGCAGCACAGATGGGTATGATGAAGTGGTTCCAGTACCTGATGCCGATTATCTTCTTCTTCACATTCAACGGCTACTCATCAGGTCTTACATTCTACTACTTCATCTCTACACTCATGTCCGTCCTCATCATGTGGGTACTCCGCAAGACAACTGACGACGAGGCTCTCCTCCGCCAGATGGAAGAGCGTCGCAAGCAGCGCAAGGCAGATGCTGCCAACGGCAAAAAGCCATCAAGCATGTTTGCACGTCTTCAGGAGCTTCAGCAGATGCAGATGGAAATGCAGAAACAGAATCAAGCACAAAAGAAATAACAATTAGGAATGAGGAATTAGGAATGAGGAATTGACACTCCATTCCTAATTCCACATTCCTAATTCCTAATTATACTTAATATGTTAAAGGCTTTAACAATCATAACGGCTTCATTACTTGCCATGACAGATGTACAGGCACAGCCAAAGACATTCATCGGCCGCCAGACACCAAAGATTGTGAACCGCCAGTTCACACCTGAGGCTCTCTGGGCAATGGGACGAGTAGGTGGTGCAACAGTTGCACCCGACAGCAAGACAGTAGTATATAATGTAAGCTACTATAGTGTGGAGGAAAACAAGAGCCACACAGTAATATATAAGGTGAACAGCGACGGTACAGGAGAGCAGCTCCTTACCACAGCCAAGACTTCCGAGCTTTCACCTAAGTTTATTAAGAACGGAACACAGATTGCCTTCCTCGGAGCAGATGCAGAAGGAACCATGCAGCTCTGGGCAATGAACCCAGACGGCACAGGACGCATCCAGCTCACAAAGGAAAAGGAGGACGTGGAGGATTTCACTTTCTCTCCAGACGAGAAGAAGGTCATCCTTGTAAAGTCTATCAAGTACGGCAAGCGGACAAGCGACCTCTATCCTGACCTCCAGAAGGCAAGCGGACGTGTAATCAACGACCTCATGCATCGCCATTGGGACGAGTGGGTAGAGAACATTCCACACTCTTTCGTTGGCGACTTTGACGGAACAGCCGTAACAAACGTGAAGGACATCCTTGAGGGTGAGCCATACGAATGCCCTATGAAACCTTTCGGCGGAATTGAGCAGCTTGCATGGAGCACAGACAGCAAGACAATCGCATACACTTGTCGCAAGCTCGAAGGACGTGACTACGCATGTTCAACAGATGCTGACATCTATCTGTATGACGTGGCAACAGGTAAGACAAAGAACATCTGCAAGCCAGAGGGCTATGTACGTCCAGCCGTTGACTACACAGAGTCACTCAAGGACCAGAAGGTAAACACAGAAGCTCCTGTCGTAGGCGGAATGACATTCGCAGGTTACGACATCAACCCTTCATTCTCACCTGACGGCAAGTACATCGCTTGGCAGAGCATGCGTCAGGATGGATATGAGAGCGACATCAACCGTCTCATCATCATGGACCTCAAGACAGGCAACTGCCGTCAGCTTGCAGCCGACTTCGACAGCAACGTGGAGTCATACGTATGGAGTGCAGACAGCAAGAAGATTTACTTCAACGGAGTATGGCACGGAGAAATCCACATCTATTCTGCTGACGTAAAGACAGGTGCAAGCAAGAAGATTACCGAAGGACAGTACGACTTCACAAGCGTACAGCTCTTTGGCAAGAACCTTCTCTGCGGTCGTCAGTCAATGTGCGAACCTACTGACCTCTATATCGTAAGCACAAAGGATGGTAGCGCAAAGCGTCTCACAAATGAGAACAAATATTTCTTCGACAATATCGACTTCGGAAAGGTTGAGCCACACTGGACAAAGGCAACAGACGGAAAGTCAATCCTCTCATGGATTGTCCTTCCTCCTAACTTCGACAAGACAAAGAAGTACCCTACCCTCCTCTTCTGCGAGGGCGGTCCTCAGAGTCCTGTGAGCCAGTTCTGGTCATTCCGCTGGAACATGATGATTATGGCAGCCAACGGCTATGTGGTCGTAGCACCTAACCGTCGTGGTCTCCCTGGATTCGGTCACGAGTGGAACGAAGAGATTTCGCTCAATTACGGTGGTCAATGTATGGACGACTATCTCTCTGCAATTGACGATGCTGCCAACAACCTTCCATACGTTGACAAGAATCGTCTCGGATGTGTAGGTGCATCATTTGGTGGATATTCCGTTTACTGGCTTGCAGGTCACCACAACAAGCGTTTCAAGGCATTCATCGCTCATGATGGTATCTTCAATATTGAGCAGCAGTACCTTGAGACAGAAGAGATGTGGTTTGCCAACTGGGATATGGGTGGCGCATTCTGGAACGGTCATCCTAAGACATTCGAGAACTCACCTCACCGTTTCGTGGACAAGTGGGACACACCAATCCTCTGTATTCAGGGTGAGAAGGACTACCGCATCGTGACATCACAGGCAATGTCTGCCTTCAACGCAGCACGTCTCCGTGGCATCCCTGCCGAGTTCCTCTGTTTCCCAGACGAGAACCACTGGGTACTCAAGCCACAGAACGGTATTCTCTGGCAGAGAAGATACTTCAACTGGTTGGATAAATATGTAAAATAAAAATAACATAGAGTGTCGGATTCGGCACTCTATACACCTAAACCTTTAACAAAAAATGTCAGAAAAGATTCAAAAGAAGCTTAGCGACTCTCCAGCTATGCGTTGGACAGCGCTCATCATAGTATCTGTAACAATGATGTTCGGATACTTCTTCACAGACGTAATGTCTCCACTTGAGCCACTGCTCACAGCAGCTGCAGGTTCAGAGAACGGAATGGGACTTGGATGGACATCATCTGAGTACGGATTCTTCTCAGGAGCATACGGACTCATGAACGTGTATCTCCTCCTCCTTTTCTTTGGAGGAATCATTCTTGATAAATTCGGTATCCGTTTCACAGGTGTACTCTCTACAGCACTCATGTTTGCGGGCGCACTCATCAAGTGGTGGGCAGTTGCAAACCACTTTGAAGGAACAATGTGGGTGCCTTTCGGTGGAGATGTACAGGTACAGGTGGCATACGCTGCACTCGGCTTTGCCATCTATGGTGTAGGATGCGAAATTGCAGGAATCACGGTAAGTAAGGTAATCGTTAAGTGGTTCACAGGTCATGAGCTTGCTCTTGCGATGGGACTTCAGGTTGCACTTGCTCGTATCGGTACAGCCGTTGCCCTTGGAGCAGCCCTTCCAATAGCAAAAGCATTCGGCGGTGTTAGCGCATCTGTAGGACTTGGTGCTGCCTGCCTCTGCATCGGTATGATTTCATTCATCGTTTACAACGTGATGGACAAGAAGGAAGATGCAGCAGCTGCCGCAACAGAAGGCGAAAGTGAGGAAGGCTTTAAGTTCAGCGACCTTGGTGTACTCTTCCTCAACAAGGGATTCTGGTACATCACACTCCTTTGCCTCATGTTCTACGCAGGAGTATTCCCATTCCTTAAGTTCGCCACAAAACTTATGGTATTCAAATACGGAGTTGATGCAGAGGTTGCAGGTCTTATTCCTGCCATGCTCCCATTCGGAACAATATTTCTCACTCCATTCTTCGGAGGAATATATGACAAGCACGGCAAGGGTGCAACACTCATGATTATCGGTTCTATTCTTCTTACAATAGTTCACGTAATATTTGCACTCCCAATCAACTCCTGGCTTCTTGCCATAGCTGTTATGATTGTGCTCGGTATTGCTTTCGGTCTTGTGCCATCAGCCATGTGGCCATCCGTTCCAAAGATTATTCCAATGAAGCTTCTCGGAACAGCATACGCAGTTATCTTCTACATTCAGAACATCGGTCTCTCCATGGTTCCAATGTGGATTGGTTCTGTAAACGACAAAAACACAGACGCATCAGGCATTATTGACTACACAGAGTCCATGACGATCTTTGCTGGCTTTGGAGCAGTTGCGATTATCATTTCTTTCCTCCTTCTCCTCGAAGACAAGAAGAAAGGGTACGGGCCCCCGAAGCCAAAAATTAAATAAAAAACCAACCCCTTCCCTCCCCAAGGAGGGGAGGGCCAAACACC
>ODAI012012549.1_pt1 | contig 15297 bp, 12 predicted proteins | sample 1539321 | NCBI WGS metagenome assembly ODAI01 (sample SAMN02144231, study PRJEB22623) | gut metagenome | biome: sheep rumen | host: Ovis aries | place: New Zealand
GATGAGCCGCAAGGCCATGGGCATCCATGAAGAAAAGATGGGTACTGCTTACTTCTATGTCGTACTTAACGACACTGATGCGTTTATTCCTACCAGTTTGTCGTGCAAGGTTTATCCGAGAAACAACATGAAGTCCGTCTTTGAATGTGATACTGACTGCCTGTTGGAAAAACTAGAGGGATATCACTCAACCTCAAGCATATCACCTATGACAATAGAAGATGTGGCTGATTTCTTCGAGAAGACCTATTCGTCGCTGATAAGGGGAAGGATGCAGACTTTCATGTCGAGGGTAAGAGAGGAAAAGAAGATTTCAGACGTCATTGAGGATCATGGCACCTATTTCATGCTTACTCCGCCATACGAACGCCTGTTCTTCTGCTCGCTGCTGGGCAGCACATCAGGAACGCCGAAGAGGTTATGTCGCTATACCAGCCTTGCTTCTTTGTTCCGTACATTGTCTGAGAAACAGCAGAGTATGTGCGGTACGGTATGCATGAACGACAAGACGGAAAACGACTATGCCCAAAAGTTTATCAGCGAAGCCATGCCTCAGTCAAATGTAATTAGCAGGCTGAAGACCAGAACGTCTTCTGTGAATGCGGATACATTCAGTTTCATTCTTTCCGGAAGCAGGATGAGCAAGAAAGACGACCTAAACATGTGGCGATTATATGGCGATGACTCTAAAGGCGTTTGCCTGTGGTATAAAGTTGACGATGAACTGCCGGAACATTTCTTCCTCGCAAAGGTCAGCTATGCTAAGAATGAAGCTCATGCCGAATTGTCCTATCTCTCAAGCAAGATGGGTAAGGGCGTATGCGGGAGGAATTTTGAAATCCGCAACCTGAACAGCTGGCTGCATTTCTTTAAGCCTTCGGAATATGCAGTGGAAGAAGAGGTACGGTTGCTGTACGAGATGAATGATGGCAGCCTGCTTGATACGACAAATGGGAAATGGATTTATAATACATCCAATGGGATTATTGCCCCGATAGTCAGGTTCCCTATTACAAAGACGGATAATAATTTTCCACTTGTGCTTGAACGTATCGTGCTCGGGCCTAATCTGCCAGAACGTAACATCAACAAAGAACAGCTGCGATTAATGATAAAGAACATGCAGATTAGAGTGACAGACGATTTTGAAATTTCATTTTCAACTATAGATAGTTATCGGAAATAAGAACGTTTTGTAAACATGGTAGGTAAATAATTGTATTATATAAATAAAAACCTTGCGATGTGGAGGCCAATCGCGTATATATCATTATGGATTTAACAAATTTGCAGAATGTCTTATCGTATTCAGATCCAATAGAGATGCCTGTCAGCGAACTGCTAACAGGAGTGTATGTATTCTCAATTCCTTCGTATCAGCGAGGGTATCGTTGGGAATCATCAGAGATTGGCATCAAAGATAATGATGTTAAACAAGTAGATGACCTGCTTAATGACCTGACTGCATTTGCCAATGCAAATGCTCATAAGAGTGCAAATTATTATTTACAGCCTTTGATGGTAAAACCAAAACAGACACAGGGGACTTTCGAATGGGATGTGTTAGACGGGCAACAGCGTCTTACGACATTGCTTTTGGTCCTGCGTTGTATCAATGAAAAACTCTATTCAAATAACCCGCTGCCATTATATAGCATACGATATGAGAACCGAAAGCAATTAGACTTCAGCAAGATAACCTATAATCAGATGTCTGCCAATTATGCATATCCTGTACCATCTGACAATTTGGATAGTTACTTTGTCAGAAAAGCGAAAGACAGAATAGAACGTTGGTATGAAGAAGAAATAAAGAACGACCAATCGCTACAAGATAGAATCAAAGAACTTCTTTTTTATCCTGACAAATCAAGAACAGGTGTGTCTTCACCTCCTTCTTTACGCGCTAAGTTCATTTGGTACAATGTAGAACCCATTTCAGGCACAGTTCCATCTCTAACAGGTAACCGACTTCACGACATCGAAATATTCAATCGCCTGAATCGTGGCAAAATCAGTCTGACAAACTCAGAACTCATCAAAGCCCTTTTTCTTTTGTGTATCAAGAATTCTCCTTCCTCAGGAAGTTCACTCGTGAGTCCTGATACTTTGGTCAGGAAATGGGATGAAATGGGCAAAAAATTTCAAAATGACGAATTTTGGAAGATGATTGCGCCAAAAGATACAGAATATGGCAATCGTATGGACTTGTTATTTGATTTTATACGTGATTGTCTGGGAAACAAGGAGCAGAGTTCCTATCGGTTCTATTATGATAAGATTCACCCATTGCTGTTATCACCGAACATCCAACAAGTTGAAAATCTTTGGAATGAAATAAAGGCTTTCTTTGATACGTTATGTAAATGGCACGAGAATGTTCAGATGCATAACTATATTGGTTTTCTGGTTGATAATGGCGAAAGAATATCATCCATCTATAGTAGTGTCTCCAGTGGTCAGAAGCTGGCAGATATCATAAAGACCAACATTGGGATTACTGATATCAATGACATAGATGGGCTCAATTATCAAGATCGGTATGATTTTGTCAAAATTCGTAAGGTCCTACTTCTGTTTAATGTTCTTACTTGCGATAAATATGGACAGAAATTCCCGTTCAATCTTTATCGGGATAACTCTTATGATGTAGAACATATAAACTCTCAAACTGATAATCCTATTGAAAAATTAGACGAAAAACGGGAGTGGATTGTTGAACATGCAATAGCATGTCTGTGGTATGATCGTACTGAAAAGAATGCGCAAGTAGCAATCGAGGCTCGTGACCTTATCATTAAAGGAATCAAACTGTTAAAAGATTTTCGGGATAATGGTAAAGACATAGGCGAAAAATTCAAGCCTTACAGAGAAGATGTAGAAAACTATTATGCACATGGCAGCAATAGTGATAATAGGCATTCAATAGGCAACTTGACATTGCTTAATTCGTCTATCAATCGGGAATACAAGAATGCACTCTTCCCAAAGAAACTGAGGACACTAAAACGTAGTGATCAAGAAGGTGCCTATATTCCACTGTGTACAAAATATATGTTCCTGAAATATTATTCAAACCCACAAGGTAATGTGTCTGCATTCAACATGATGCGTTGGAGAGATGAAGACCAGGAAGAATATATCAAAGCGATCAAAGATACTATCAAAATAATTTTTTAACTATGGCACAATACAATTTTTATAATCTTTTGCATAGACAGTTCCAATGGACTCAGACGTTGCCAGATGGAAGCGTCCAGAGTGGTACTGGTATTAGGAACATACCCATTTGTATTCCAAAAATTCAGCGTGATTATGCAGAAGGAAGAAACAGTGAAGCAATAGAACGTAAAAGATATAGCTTACTCAACGACATGCTAGATGTTGTTTATGGCATAAAAAAACATCTGTCGTTTGACTTTGTATATGGTTATATGATGTCTGGTAACAAAATTGTTGCCGGAAATGACTGGCAAAATCAGCAGACTTACCCAAATGTCACCTTTGAACCCTTGGATGGACAGCAAAGACTCACCACGCTATTTTTATTATATTGGATATTTGGACGAGGCGAAGACCTGAGAGACGATGATCACTCACTATTCATTTATGAAACCAGAGACACAAGTGAGGAATTTTGCCATTGGTTGGTAAAACAGAGTGCTGACACTATCATTCCACATTGGGAGTCTACAGTAGAACGTATAAGAAGTCAGAACAAGTCTAACGAAGGTAAATGGAAGACTGAAAAGAACACAAAGGGTGTTATTGACCCCATTGAAAACAGACTGCGTTTCCCGCTTGCTCCAGTTCCGTCACTGTTTACTTATATGCAGTCCTTCAGTTCATTTAAGTGGGATTGGCACGATGATCCGAACATTCATTCTATGATTACCGTTATTGAGCATACTGTCAAAATTATCAAAGAGCGTGGATTAAAATATGAAGATGGTATTGGAAATAAAGTGAATCTTGACAATATTACTTTTATGCTCCTTGATGATTTGGTGTGTGATGGTGATCAGCTGTTCGAGAAGATGAATGCTCGTGGTAAGGCGTTAACAAGTTTTGAAATCCTTAAATCATCTCTTGAAGAAGAAATGGAACGACAAGGCTTACCAAAATCCAACGCTTCATTCGTCAATAGTTGGCAAAATGCCATGGATGGTGATTGGATTGATTATTGCTGGGATAATTCCAACATCGGCTCAAATCCTCAACTCCAAACGGTGAGGTCTGTTGAAGAAAAGCTGGAGCGTTTACTTGTTCGAATGGTTGGCAAATCATTCTACGCTACGAATGTTACAGGCACTCCAATAATTTCTAATTCTGACGCAACCGATTATACTGCTCAATTCATCGATTCTATTTCCAAAAGAGAAGCTATCAATCAAGTAATTGACAGATATCTTGAATACGCACGACATGAACGTGCCGTCCGTAGTTCTATGCTTTCTCCCTTGGACTTCCAAAGCATCTATGACGATCTGCAGAATTTGCTTTTTAAAGATGCAAATAACAAGTGGCAAGATGCTTCATCTATGCTTCCTCAATTAAACCGTTCAAATAAGAAGACGCTGATGGAGGAATTCGTGGATGACAATCTGACGCATAATACACGCGTTATGGTATATGCCATGTTTGCATACCTACGAATAGTCCCTGCAAAAACAATCGTACAAAACAATATAGAGAAAGCCAACTTCGTTGACTGGATGCGATTTATCCGGAATGTATATAACTCGGACAACAAGAACTCAGGCCTTGATAACTTCCAAGATGTCAAAACTGCTATTTCAGCTATTGACCAATGGTTAGACGTTTACAAAAGCACATTCAGAAATAATACACCTCAGGATATACTCCGTCTCATTCTTAATTGTATTAAGAATAATCCGCATAGCCAAGAACAAGCAAGACTTGACGAAGAGGCTATTAAGGCAGACCTTAGAATCAATGGAACGACCGGTACATTATCATCAGCATGGGAAACAAGCGTTTTGGATGCCGAAGATAATTTCTATCTGTGGGGACAAATTATAGCACCCCTGTCTTGGTCGTATAATGGAACAGCTTTCGACAAAGCTATATTTGACCGTTATGTGAAGCGACTTAATCAGATGTTTACAAATCCTTTGGGCGAGGATAAACCTATAGATGCACTCATTATCCAGTCGATGCTCTGTCAGCAAGATTATCGTCATAATTGTAAGAACAGCCTCGGTAGCCTTGGGCGATTGAATAACAATCGAGATTATAGCTGGAAACAGTATCTACGCAAAAAAGACAACGTATCAGGATATTATGGATCATTGTTCAAAGATATGATAGATTGCTGGGATTTGCCAGCAAATTCAAGCCTTTCGTTCGAAGACTTCCTTAAAAAAGATATTGCAAGCAACAAGAGTAAATATAGCAAACAGGACTGGCAGTATTACATCGTAAATGTCAGTGATCCTCAGACGCTTCTACAAATATTCTGGGATATTCGCACCTATGGAAGATATTTGTATTCTCCATCAAATGAACACGCTTTCTTTTTCCGTTCTGATACTTTCAGAACTACCTGTCGTTATGAGCTTCTGACTACGTATTTGAGTTATGAGAAAAGGCTGTTGATGAATGGTGTAAAAACATCACCACCAGCTAATACTGCAGACATAGATAGCGCACATGTAGATTTTACGATGCCTAACGGTGATGTCTTCAGACTTTCTCTTGGCAATGATGCTTTGTATAATATTGAGCAATTGTCACCTGTTCGGCATTTGATACATAGTAATATTGATGTCGCAAAAGTAGAAACAGAATTGCGTAATCTCGGAGTAATTGCATCATTGTAAGAATGTAAGCAAAAAAAGTTGCCATGTTTTTTGAATTTTTTTTCGAATGTGTCTATATTATGCACATCGAACATTTAAAATTCAAAAGATATGGCAACAACAATTAAAAGTAGAAAGAAGAATCAACAGGATCCGCCACCGTATCCTCCAGGCCATCGCAGAAAAAACAAGATAAAAAAGTGACGTTTCTTTCATCCTCTCCCTTAGGATGTCTGAAATGCCTTTAAATAAAGGGGAAGCGCGATGAGAGGCACTCCCTTACCCTCTCCCTCGGCTCCCCCTTTTGCACTCCCCTGGGCACTCCCTTCAGGCTGCCTTGACAGGAATCACCCTGTAATACTTCACATGGCTACACTCCGTGTGTTCAAAGCCAAGCAGCTTCATCGCCAAACCCACATCCACCTTTGATTTCGTGGTGTTGGGGATGGAAGGATACTCAGCACGGATCTCATTGAGAATCTGCGTGCTGCTCATGCGCTTCCAACTCTCACCCTCCAGCGGCTTACGGAAACAGGTGCCGATCACCTCAGAGATGTCCTTCTGCTCCATAAACTCCAGGTTCAGTTCCCGAATACGGGCCACCTCCGTGTTATTAAACCAATACGGTGCCTTCAACTCACGGATCTCATACACCACTTGCGCATAAAGCTGTCCATAGTCGATCTCACCGCTGTTGTCGATGTAGAGACCCTCAGGGATCCTCACACAGATGAAACGACGACTGCCTGTGACATCCGTCAACGGATGGGGATTGTTGGTGGTAGCCACAAAAGAGGCGAATCGTGGACGATCATCCTGGGCACAGCCATAGATGGGGCGCCCATTCACCTTACTCTTCGAGAGCGTCTGCTTCAAGGCAGATTGCTGACTGGGACGAATCGCCTCCAACTCATCGAGGTTCACCAGCAGATTGTTCGTCAGCGCCATCTCCTTGTCGAACTTATTCGACAGGTTCAGGTGATCGAGGAAATACTGGCGCAACTCTGGAGGCAATAGACGCTGCACGAAGGTGGTCTTACCACATCCCTGCGCGCCAATCAACGTGGGCACACACTCGTTGCCATGAAGCGTATCCATCTGAAGCCAGTGGGCCACAGCAGAGCGCAGCCAGACGGTGAGATAGTTCATCTGCTCAGAGCTGATACCAGGCAGACGACTGAAGAGTTGGGCTACATGGTTCTGTCCATCCCACTGAGGCAAGCCGTTAATAAACTCGCCGATGGGATTGTGCACACTGATCTCCTCAGAATGGACATATTCCACAATGTCCGTCTTTGGACTACCCTTCTCGCACACACCCTCGCGCTTAGCACGGATGATGATACTGTTTAGTGCCTCCTGAGTCAGCGGACGCCACGAAGGTGCCTCATCCTCAGCAGGCTTGGTCGCAAGTTCCACCTTTCCATTCAGCACATTGCGACGGAAAAGGTAGTTGTCTTGAAGGAACTGCTGGACAGCCAGCGTCCCTTCCAATGAGACTCCTTGAGCCTCATTGCTAATGATAGAATTCTTCTTCATATGATAATAATTATAGTCGATTCTTAGCCAATTCCTTGGTTCTCTTCCTTACCGCTTCTCATAGCGTGTTTTTCAGAGTGACAATGCTGCAGCAGCATCGCAGTCTTCAGTTTGCAAAGGTACAAAAAATATTTTAGATATACAAATGTTTCTCCAATTATTATGCGATTATTTTGAAATTGTTAAAAAACGAAGAGAGGGAGAATCAAGGGGGTGCTAAGGGAGAGCCGAGGGAGAGGTCAAGGGAGTGCTTCCTGCCACATTTCTCCTTTATTTAAAGGCATTTCTGAATTTTAAGGGGAGAGGATGGAAAAAGTGGCAATTAGCCATCAAAAACAGCCACCTAATGAAAATTCTACTACCATTAAAGGTAGCAATTGCTAGCATTAATGGTAGCAATTTTTCCCACGTTGGGAATAAAATGTTCCCAGCCTGGGAACATATGGCGAGAAGTAAGCAAACCTCCTGCGAGCAGTAAGCAATCTAGCAGTGAGCAGTATGCAACCACGTCAGCGTATCCTTAATAGATTATGAAAATATTATACACCACAAATCTTGGCTAAATGAGGGCGATTTTTTCCTAGGCCTAGAAAAATTTTCTCTTTGGCTATAAAAATAGTTTTTCTTCGTATAGGAGCAAAAAAAATCTCATAGGACATGGTAAAAAATATCGACAATGCAATATTAGGGTTGAATATGACGAACTATTTAAATAAACAAAAAACGATAGGCAAATTTGCATAGTTGGAATAATATATTTAATTTTGTAGAGTCGATTTTTGAATTTTTCTCGGAAAGTTACTATATTATTATTGCAAAATTATTATTGCAAACCAAATAAAACGAAGATAAAATATGAGCGAAAGTCATGGAACATGCCTCAGTCTGAAACGTCATGAGGATTTAGAAAAAGTAGCAGCGTACGTCAAACAGCAGGTGCGCAAAAAAAGTATTGAACAGGTAGTTGAAGACCTTTCTGAAGATGATGATTACGTAGGACTTCAGATTGATGAAGTCAAGTATGAAATCATCTGGCATGATTATGGACACCACGGAGACCATCTTGATTTCAATCCCATTGCAGAAAGTGTCATCAAGGAGTTTCCTGAGGTTGAAATGGAACGTCAATGTTGGTATGGACAAGCAGTGCGGAACTATGTCATCGTAGATGGCAAATGGCAGCAATATACTCTTTGGAAGTTTGTCGCATATACTGACGGAAAGGGTGAGGAGGTTCAATTGGAGTATAAGCAACTGAAGGATGGACGGACCGAGGAAGAAAAACATGAAGAACGCGACAGGATGTGTAAGGAAATGGCAGAGCGCCTCAGCCGGTTACATCCTGACGTGGAGATTGCGGTATATGCTATTGATTGGTATGAAAATGACTTTGGCTATCAAGTCGAGGAGTTCTATAGGGCAAAAGAAGGACGCGTCACTAAAGAATGTGTGGATTGCGGATTGACGCAAATACACTGGGAGTGCATTGGTTTGTTGGAGTGGGTAGAGAGTCGCGGTCATGTGCTTCTTCATCCGATGGAATTCGTGACTGAACTCATTAAGCGAGCACGTGAGGGCGATTATGAGTGTCAGAGTTTCGCTATCGACATGCTGATGGACGGTGATACAGCAAGCTATACCAGCCTGATAGAACCCGCTGACAAGAAATGGCTGATGGAGCTTGATGAGGAACGTAGGTTAAAGCGCGAAGAGAACTGGGGTAGTGAGAATGATGACGATGAGTTGCCACGCTAAGAATCAGTTTAGAGAATAAAAACATGTTTATGGATACAAGGATTGAATCACTATTAAAGTCATTGGAGCGGAATCATCACCGCTTTAAAGAGACATTCATCGACGAGGATACGGGTGAAGAAGTTACTGTAGATCGTGATGAAGTTGTTGAATTCGATACAACCGAAGAGGAACGTGAGCTGATGGAGAGCATCATCGCTGATGTGGCTCATCTCAGTGATGAGGATCTGGAGACTTTCAGGGCCAATACTGCTTGGTTCTGGCCACGACATTTTGATGAATTCTATTTGGAGTTGATACGTCGTGGCGATGAGGATGCGGCAATCTTTATCGATGATCCCGCCATCCTTCAGGAGTTGTGTGACAAGGGTAACAAGTGGGCGGCATGGGAATTGTATTTCAAAAACCGTTATGGTGATGAGGAACATGGTATCTTCATTCATCATAAAGAAGCCCGAATTTATTATGACCTGGCTTTGAAGCTTGGCTATGAACTGGACGAGGACGGGAATGATGCTTGGGATGACACAGATGATCCAGGCGAGGAATATCCCAGTACTTACCAGTATGAACTGACGGGTAATGCCGAGACGCTCAATGGCGTGGAAACACTCATCAACGATCTCTGCCAGAAATTCGGAACCACTGATAATGAACTTGGACTTTACGTTCCGCAACGCCAACTGATGAAGGTACTCGTAGGCTCAGATACAGAGTATTATCGAGGCAATGTTATCACAATGGAACGAGAATCGCCAGATCACCTTATTATTACTACAGAGGCAGACAATGGCGAGCCTCTGCTCTACGCCCTCCGCTATACTTTCGAGAATCTGAATGTGGAAATGAAAGAATGAAGACAGCGATGCGTGTCAGAGAGCTTCACATGAGAGAGTATTATGACGAGGAAATCGACGAATATAACACCGCATTCTCATTTGTTGTTGACTACGAAGGAATGCGTTATATTGTGGGGGAATTGTTCTGCGATGGCATTTATTCCATAGAAGAGGTGGAGCGTTACATCGTATACTATCTGATGGCCAGAAGCGAACAGGATGATTCGAAGTTGTATTGGCAAATGGTTGACAAAACTTGCAGAAAATCTCAAAAAGGTGTAGAATATAGTAGAGCAAAAATCTCAAAAAGGTGCGAACAATTACCTCGTTTTTGACAAATTTGAGAATTTTGTGAGCAACTTTTGAGAATTTTGTTTGGTAGATTTGAGAATTTTGATTATCTTTGCAGCAGAAAATCAACGAGTTATGTTTAAAAGAGCGCAATTTAAAGAACTGGGTTCGAGGCTTTCTGAGCCTAGGAACAAGATTCAAGTCATCTCTGGTCCTCGTCAGGTGGGTAAATCTACAATGGTCAAGCAGGTCCTTCAGGAAACAGACATCCCTTATATGTTTGTCAGTGCCGACAATATCGACCACGTTCATACTGCTTGGATTGGCGAGACGTGGGCTACAGCTCGGGCACGTATGAAGGTGACACAGGCAGAAGAATATCTGCTCGTTATTGATGAGGTTCATAAAATCGATAATTGGAGCGAGGCCGTCAAGAAAGAATGGGATGAAGACTGTTTCAATGATCTCAATATGAAGGTCGTCATTCTTGGTTCGTCCAGACTGCTGTTAAAAGATGGTCTGACGGAATCGTTGGCTGGCAGGTACGAACTGATTAGGATGCCGCATTGGAGTTTCTCGGAAATGCATGAGGCATTCTATCTTGATGTTGACCAGTATATTTATTTTGGCGGCTATCCAGGAGGTGCTGTGCATATTAAGGACGAACGGAGATGGCGGAAATATATCAAGGACAGCATCGTCGCTCCAGCGATAGAAAAAGATGTGCTGCGGACAAAGGTCATCTATAAACCGGCCTTGATGAAACAGCTGTTCGAACTGGGATGTGCCTACTCCAGCGAAGAACTCTCACTGAACAAGATGTTAGGTCAGTTACAAGATGCTGGTAACGTCACGACATTAGCGAGTTATCTGACAACGCTTGATGAATCGAGACTATTATGTGGATTGAACAAATATGCTTCTGACAATGCCCGTAAGTATAATTCCGTCCCCAAACTGATGGTTTACAACACGGCACTTTTCTCTGTGCAGAGCGGTATGACCTTTAACAAGGCATATACCACACCTAAACTCTGGGGGCGTTGGGTGGAGAGTGCAGTTGGTGCTTACCTCTTAAACCAGGCAGATGAGTACGACTACAAGCTCTATTATTGGCGTGAAAGGGAAGACGAAGTGGATTTTATTATTGAGTACAATAAACAGTGCATTGCCATAGAGGTCAAGAGCGGAAAACGAACCAGTAATGAAGGGCTATCTGTATTTCGTGATAAGTTTCATCCTGCCCAGTCTTTTGTTGTAGGTTCTGGTGGCATACCAATTGATGAGTTCCTTTCATGGGATATCGGCAGATTGCTTAATGACCTATAATATATACAAAAAGTTCCTCTGATTTTTGAATTTTTCTCGAAAAGTGACTATATTATTATTGCGAACCAAATAAAACGAAGATAAATGATGAAAGAAAGCTTAGAAAAGTATCTGCCCCTTGTAGAGAAAGTGGTTGATGAGTATCAGAATCAAGGTCTGACGCTCGAAGAACTGATGGAAGCCGGAAATGACGGTTTGAAGAAAGCTGAGGAGAAGTATAACCCCAAGGCCGACTTCGGTTTCGAATCCTATGCCGTCTGGTGGATCCGCCAGCGCATCATTCAGGCAATCACAGAAAAGAATAACAATGAATAGATATACTTTCAAGTTAGGCGACATCGTTTATTATATGTCGCCTATCGCTGAGTTTTCCGTTAAGCGGGCTCGAATAGCTGAGATAAAGATGAGAAAACTCAGAGGCAGTCCAGTCATTGAAATTGTTGACAAAATCATCATGGATAATGGTGATGAGGTGGCTAACGCTTTCGTATTCCCATCAAAAGACGAAGCCACAAGCTATCTTAAAAAAAACGTTGACTCCAGCCTTAATGGTGCGAAAATTGCCCTCGCCAACATCCAACAGCGCATCAAAAAGCTTGAACGGATTCAGAGATTGTTAAAGGAGAATAATAAATAGAGTCGTTATGGTCATTAAGGAATCAATGCATGTCAGAGAGCTCCACATAAGAGAGTATTATGACGAGGAAATCGACGAATATAACACCGCATTCTCATTTGTTGTTGACTACGAAGGAATGCGTTATACTGTGGGAGAATTGTTCTGCGATGGCATTTATTTCATAGAAGAGGTGGAGCGTTACATCGTATGCTATCTGATGGCCAAAAGTGAACATGATGATTCGAAGCTGTATTGGCAGATGGTTGACAAAAGCCAGTTAAACGAAGAGACAGAGACAATAATCAAGAACCAGTCGTAGAAAGTTTCGCTTCGACTAAAGGTCAAAGTTTCACCTGAAACCGGAGGCTGGCAGGCATCCTTCTAATCCTGTAGTAGAAAGGTCTTGGGATGCTGTTTTTTTATTGTCTATGAAAAATAGTTGGAGCAAATTTTGAATTTTTTTTCGAATGTGTCTATATTATGCACATCGAACATTTAAAATTCAAAAGATATGGCAACAACAATTAAAAGTAGGAAGAAGAATCAACAGAAGCCTGTACCCACACTGCTGCAGGCTATTGAGAAGGTGGTGGAACTGGCAGAGGACTCGAAGATGAGTGAAGAGTTCATGCTGAAGGCTGCACCAGAGATCAGTCTGCTGGCAGAGAGTTATGGTATCACGGAGCGACAGGCTGTGCTGTTCTGTGTCTGTATGGAGAAAGGGCCGAATCGTGTGGATTATGATGATCTGGCCTCCTTCTTGGATTTGAATAAGATTGGTGTGCTGAGCTATGCCAGTGATATCGATGCCCTGGTGCGTCGCCGTCTGCTGAAGTTCCGTGATGTGAAGGATGAGGACGACTTCGATATTCCCTCCGTTGTGATCCGCAGTCTGAAACATAACGAGGTGTACCAATTGCCTCAGCGCAAAGGACTCGACTGTGCGGCGATGTTTGAACTGCTCGATCAGTGGTTTGAGGATCTGGATGATGATGCCATCTCGCCCCATGCCCTTTGCGAAGAACTGCAACAGCTTTTTGAGGACAATCCGCAGGTGGGCTTTGTAAAGCATCTGAAGGCGTATTATCTGAGCGATGAAGATGAGATGATGGTGACCTACTTTGCCCATCGGTTGGTGAACCGCGACGATGATGACATTCGCTTTTGCGATATCGAGGACCTGTATGACAGCAGAGCAGACTTTACCAATGCGAAGGGTAAACTGAGAAGTGGAGAGCACAAGCTACAGACCAAGAAACTGATTGAGCATAAATGTGTGGACGGGCTGGCTGATGTGACCAAATATAAACTGACGGATGCGGCCAAGCGAGATTTGTTGGCTGAGATGAAGATTAATGCCACTGAGGAGAAACTGGCCGATATGCTGGATGCCAGCAAACTGACAGAGAAGAAATTGTTCTTTCCCAAGGATATTCAGCGACAAGTAGAGGAACTGGGCAGTTTCTTGCAGCCAGAGAATTATCAGAAGATCCAGGAGCGCATGAAGGGGAAGGGCTTCCGCTATGGCTTCGCTTGCCTGTTCTATGGTTCGCCTGGTACTGGAAAGACGGAAACGGTCTATCAGTTGGCTAAGAAGACGGGCAGGAATATCATGGTGGTGGATGTACCGCAGTTGAAGAGCATGTGGGTAGGGCAGAGCGAGAAGAACGTGAAGGCACTCTTTGACCGCTATCGTGAACAGGTGAAAAAAGCCAAGTTGACACCTATCTTATTATTTAATGAGGCTGATGCCATCATCGGCAAACGAAAGAGTGGGGCAGAGAATGCGGTCGATAAGATGGAGAACTCGCTGCAGAACATCATCCTGCAGGAGATGGAACAGCTGGATGGCATCATGATTGCCACCACGAATCTGCAACAGAACATGGATAAGGCTTTTGAGCGCCGATTCCTTTATAAGATCAAGTTCGACAAGCCTACGGAAGAGGCTCGTGCCAACATCTGGCATGCGATGATCCCAGAACTCAGCGATCTCGCAATTCATGCACTGGCTTCGAAGTATGACTTCAGTGGTGGTCAGATAGAGAACATCGCGCGTCATTATGCTATCGACACCATCCTGCATGGTCAAAGTGAAGATGTGCTGCCCATGCTGATCCGCCACTGTGATAATGAGCACCTCGATGAGAAGAAAACCCCTAAAATAGGATTCTGAAGAAAAGAAAAAACAGAGAAGTCTTATTCGGACTTCTCTGTTTGCTCTTCGAGATAGAATTTGGAGTAGGCAACGTAGTGCTCGGCGTTGTCGGTCTGGCCTGGACGGACGGGCTTGATGTACTTGGCTGGTACGCCGCCCCAGATCTCTCCGGCGGGGATTTTCGTGTTCTGTAGTACGAGGGCACCTGCGGCTACGATGGCGCCTTCGCCCACCTCGCAGCCGTCGAGCAGGGTGGAGCCCATGCCTATCAGCGCATGGTCGTGGATGGTGCAGGCATGGACGGTGACGTTATGGCCTATCGTCACGTAGTTGCCGATATGGGTAGGACCTGTGTCGAAGGTTACATGCACGCAGCTGCCGTCCTGGATGTTCGTGCAGTTGCCGATGGTGATTGGGGCTACGTCGCCACGAACGACGGCATTGAACCATACGGAGCACTCATCGCCCATCGTCACGTCACCTACAATCGTGGCGTTCTCGCTAAAATAGCAATCTCGCCCCCATTTGGGAGCGAGACCGCGATATGATTTGATCAAAGCCATAATTAGAGGTTTGGGTTGATCTTATTCCACTCTGATACGGGAGGAACGATGTTCAGCGTAACCAGCTCGTCGCGCATCTTGCAGAGGTGCTCGTAGCTCTGGTCGAGCTTGGCGTTCTCATCGGGCGTGCCCTGGGGAACCTCGAACTTGGCGCCCTCAGCAGTCATGGTGGTCCTCATGGCCATCATGATGTGGACGTACTTATCAGTCTTAACGTATGTTCCAACGGGGAAGCGGAAAGGCTCACCTCCCATAGCGGCACGGATCATCTCTACTGAGAGATAGGCAGGGTTCTGGTATGATCTGCGTCCGAGAAGCTCGATAATCTTAGCATCACCCTTGGTGACGTCGGTCTTCTTCTGCTCCCACTCCTCAGCGGGGA
>ODAI012496545.1_pt1 | contig 15295 bp, 13 predicted proteins | sample 1539321 | NCBI WGS metagenome assembly ODAI01 (sample SAMN02144231, study PRJEB22623) | gut metagenome | biome: sheep rumen | host: Ovis aries | place: New Zealand
CTATCTCAAGCTTTTCCCCGATATTTCGGTAATTCTCAACGTTGATGCCGATCACCTCGACTACTTCGGCACACTTGAAAACGTCATCGCCTCGTTCAGGAAATTCGCCGGGAACACCTCAAAGCTCCTCGTCGTGAACGGCTCCGACGAGAACACCATGAAGGCTGTTGAGGGCATTGACAAGAAAATTATCACCTTCGGCAGGGACGCTTCCTGTGACTTTTACCCCGAAAATATCACTCATGAGAACGGTCTGCTGACAACCTTCGACGCTATGAAAAACGGCCAAAAGCTGGGAACTGTGACACTCCATGTCGCAGGTATACACAACGTGCTCAACGCACTTGCTGCTATAGCCGTTTCAGACTGGCTCGGGATAGATTTCACCGCTGTGCAGAAGGGTCTGGAGGAATTTCGCGGGGCAAAACGCCGCTTCGAGAAACTGGGCTATGAAAAGGGAGTTACGGTCGTTGACGACTATGCTCACCACCCGACAGAGCTTGAAGCTACGCTGAAAGCTGCCATGGAGATGAATTTCCGCCATGTCTGGGCGATATTCCAGCCATTCACCTTCTCGCGCACGAAGATACTCCTCGACGACTTCGCAAGGGTATTGCAGATACCCGACAAGACCGTGCTCACTGACATCATGGGCAGCCGTGAGAAAAACACCTACGGCATCTTCACCCGCCACCTTGCAGAAAAGATTCCAGGTTGCATCTGGTTCCCGCAGGACGAGGCCGCAGAGTGGACTGACGAGCGTAAATACAACAATTTCACACAGATATGCGACTATGTCTGCGATAACGTGCAGGAGGGCGACCTCGTTATCACCCTCGGCTGCGGAGACGCCTACAAGATCGCAAAAATGATACTGAAGAAGCTTTCAGGGGAGGGATAATATGAGTGTTAATGAAAAAAAGATCGAGGTATTCAACTACATCAAGCGCCGCCTCAACGAGGGGACTTCTCCATCGGTTCGCGAAATAATGGAAGCAATGGACTTCCGCTCGACCTCGACCGCGCACCGCTATATTGAAATGCTTGTCAACGAAGGACTGCTCGAAAAGACCGACAATCTCAACCGTACCCTCCGTCTGCCGAACAGTGCAACTGCCGCTGTTCCGGTGATCGGAACGGTAACGGCAGGTCAGCCGATCACCGCGATACAGGACATTACCGGATACATCGGCTTTGAGACCGACGGCTATGACCCGAGCGAGCTCTTTGCCCTGAAAATACGCGGTGAAAGCATGATAAACGCTGGCATCCTTGACGGCGATATCGTCATCGTCCGGAGCACGGATTACGCGGAAAACGGCGATATAGTGGTAGCTCTGGTGGACGGCGAGGAGGCTACGGTCAAGACCTTCTACAAGGAAAAGGGGCACTATCGCCTCCAGCCTGAAAATGACACAATGGAGCCCCTGATCTTCGACGAAGTCGAGATACTCGGCAGGGTCATAGGGCTGAAAAGATATTATTAATTATTTTATCCTGAAAATATTTCAAAAACCCCTTCCATATTGCAAAAAAATGTAGTATAATGTAAGGTGGTACTTTCATAAACAAATATACCTGAAAGGAAAGAAACAAAATGCTCAACGAAGTTAAAGTTGTCATCTGCGGCAAGGAGTACAAGCTCAGGACCTCAGAATCGCCAAGTTATGTCTACGCCCTCGGCAGAGCCCTCGAAGCAAAGATCAACGAGATCATGAATTCCGGCAGCGGCTCATCGCCCTATGCCGCCTCGATGATGGTCGCTCTCAGCCTGCTCGATGACCTCAATAAGGCCAATCAGCGCCTCGACAGCATCCGCACACAGACAAAGGAGTATGTCGATGAGGCCGGCAGAACACGCATCGAACGCGATTCTGCACAGAAAGAGATCGAAGTGCTCAAGTCTAAAATAGTTCAGCTTGAAAATATGGTCAAGCTCCGTCAGCTCAAGGACAGCATCTGATGAAACGCCCGGAGATACTCGCTCCGGCTGGAAGCATGGAGACCCTCTGTGCCGCCATCCGTTCAGGCGCGGATGCTGTTTACGCCGGCGGAAAGCGCTTTTCCGCAAGAAGCAGCGCCTCCAACTTTACTGATGAGGAGCTCGCCGAGGCTGTACGGCTCTGCCATTTGTACGGCGCAAAGCTTGATCTTGCCGTGAATACGGTCATTTCTGACGATGAGACGAACGATTTCTGTACATTCATAAAATATGCAGCTTCGATAGGCGTTGACGCATTTATAGTACAGGACTGGGGCTGTGCGGAGCTTATAAGAAAGTGCGTCCCGGACGCCGTTCTCCACGCCTCGACCCAGATGTCGGTACATACCGCTGCCGGCGCAAGACTGCTGAAAGCTCTCGGCTATGAGAGGGTCGTTCCCGCGCGCGAGCTTGACAAAGCTGTCATTGAAAAAATCTGCCGCGAGGATATCGAGGTGGAGGTATTCGTGCACGGCGCGCTTTGTATGTCAGTCTCGGGACAGTGCTATATGTCGGCGTTTATCGGCTCACGCTCTGCAAACCGCGGCTGCTGCGGACAAGCCTGCCGCCTGCCGTTTTCTGCTGTGAAAAAACGAGACCGCGCCTCGCTTTCGCTGAAGGACCTCTCGCTCATCCCGCGTGTACAGGAGCTTGCCTCCATCGGTGTCGATTCCCTGAAAATAGAGGGACGCATGAAGCGCCCTGAATACGCTGCATCTGCAGTTCATGAGCTCTCTGAAGCGCTTTCGGGCAATTCCCCGGATATGCAGCTCCTGAGAGGGATCTTCTCCCGCGGAGGCTTTACAGACGGCTATTTCACGGGAAAAAGGCAGGATATGTTCGGCGTGCGTGAGAAGGACGATGTAACCGCAGCACGGACACTTATTCCTAAGATACATGAGCTCTACCGCTATGAACGTCATGTTCATCCGGTCGATATCCATGCAGAGATTCACTCCGGTGAACCGGTCAGGATAACTGCTTCATGCGGCGGTATCACTGCCGAAATTTCAGGCGAAGTCCCTGCTCAGGCACTCAACCGTCCGACCGATGTGGAAACAGCTGTAAAACAGCTCTCAAAGCTCGGAGACACAGTGTTCTTCCCCGGTAATATAACCGCGAATGTCGAACATGAACTGTTCGTACCCGCCGGTAAGCTCAACGAGCTTCGCCGCGAGCTCATGGACAAGCTTGCTCAGCTCGTTACGGAACAGAACACTCATAAATTCACGATAACAGATTATGTGCCGGAGCTCGCGGCGGCTTCCCGAAGGGAAGCACCGGCGGGACTGCCGGTCCGTACATACTGCCGGACACTTCATCAGGCAATAGCTGCCGCGCCGCTCTCAGAAGCGGTCGGAGTTCCGGTTGGACTTATAAGCGAAAAACTGACCGCTGAGATACCGGCAGAAAAGCTCATAGCGCTCCCGCCGAGGTTTATTTCCGATGAGGAAAAGCTCCGTGCAGAGCTTGAAAGTGTCAAAGCTTTCGGAGTTAACAGGCTTAGCTGCGGGACTCCGGACTGCATAGCTCTCGGAAAGGAGCTCGAATTCACGCTCCACGGCTTCTTCACCCTGAATGTATATAACTCGTTCAGTGCGGAATATCTGCGGGATATCGGGCTCGCAGACTGTATGGTATCGGTCGGGGCAACGCTTCCGCAGATAGCCTCGATGCAAACGAAGCTCCCGCTCGGAGCGGTAGTCTACGGAAATATACCGCTGATGCTCACGCGGAACTGCCCGATAAAAAACGAGGTCGGCTGCCAGAACTGCACCGGCAGCCTCACTGACCGCACCGGAAGAGAGCTTCCGGTCGCCTGCTCGGAGGGGTATACCGAGGTATTCAACGCGGATTGTCTCTGTATGACGGACAGGCTCAGTCACTTCAGCGGGATATCCTTCGCGGCATACCTCATGAGCAACGAGCAAGCTGCACAGACCTCCGCTGCAATAAGGGGCGAACGTCCCTCAGGCAGCCTTACCCGTGGACTTTACTACAGAGGCATCTGATATGAAGATAATTTTCAAGAAACTCGACCCCAAAGCTATTATCCCGTCGCGGGCAACTCCCGGGAGCGCCGGCATGGATATCTGTGCCTGCCTTGATAAACCTGTAACGCTTGCGCCGGGCGAGATAAAAATGATACCAACAGGTCTGTCTGCCGAACCGGACAGCGCTGACATAGCCCTGCTGATCTACCCGCGCTCCGGGCTTTCAACAAAGTACGGAGTAAGTCTTGCCAACTGCGTGGGAGTTGTGGACAGTGACTACCGCGGTGCTTGGTTCGTACCGCTCATAAACCACGGAAGCACGGACTTTACCGTCGAAAGCGGTATGCGTATCGCCCAGCTCGTACCCACAAGGGTGCTCTTTCCCGACATCGAAGTCAGTGACGAGCTCACAGAAACAGAAAGAGGCTCCGGAGGCTTCGGCTCATCCGGGATCTAAGAACAAAAACGCCTTTAAGGCAGAAGGAGAACAAAGATGAAAAAGACACTTTACATGACGCTGCTTGTTATCGCGGCGTCCTTCCTCGGCGACCTTCTCGGCGGAGCTGCCTACGGCTCGCTGAAATGGCTCGGCTACTCACGGACACTGAAATTTGACCCCGGAACATTCATTGATACCGATTCCTTCAAGCTTGCTTTCGGATTCTTCCTCAATTTCAACGTTTGTCAGGTGCTTCTTGTGCTTGTTTCGATCTATGTTTACTACAAGACAGCCCCGAAGCTCATAACCGGCAAATAATTGATACATAAACTACTAAGGAGCAAATATGTTTACAAAAGATATCGGTATTGATCTTGGTACCGCAAATACCCTCGTATATATGAGAGGAAAAGGCATCATAATAAGAGAGCCCTCCGTCGTTGCAGTCAACACCCGCACCGACAAGTGCCGCTATGTCGGCAAGGAGGCAAAGGAGGTCATAGGACGTACTCCCGGCTCCATTGTTGCCGTTCGCCCGCTGAAGGACGGCGTTATCGCCGACTTCGACATCGCTACGACTATGCTTCAGGAGTTCATAAGAAAGGCTCTGAAGGGCACAATCTTCACTAAGGCTAACGTCATAATCTGCATCCCCTCGGGAGTTACTGCTGTTGAGAGGCGTGCTGTGCGTGAATCCTGCAAGAAGGCAGGTGCTAACAACGTCCTCATAGTCGAAGAGCCTATGGCAGCCGCTATCGGCGCAGGTCTCCCGACAAATTCACCCGCAGGAAGCATGATAGTCGATATCGGCGGAGGAACGAGCGAGGTCGCAGTTATCTCACTCGGAGGCATCGTCGCTGCCCGCTCTGTAAGATGTGCCGGCGATGAATTCGACAATGCGATAATCAACTATATAAAGAAGAAGTACAACCTCCTCATCGGCGAGCGAACCGCCGAGAACGTCAAGCTTGAGATCGGAAACGCCTTCCCCAGCGAGAAGGAGGAAACTATGGAGATCAAGGGCAGGAACCTCCTCAACGGTCTCCCGGAAAATGTATCCGTAAATTCAGCCGAGATACGCGATGCTCTCGTTGAGCCGCTTTCAAGAGTCATCGACGCTATAAAGTCTACCCTCGAACAGACTCCTCCGGAGCTGTCCGCGGATATCATCGACCACGGCATCACACTTGCCGGCGGCGGAGCTCTCCTGCGCGGCCTTGACAGGCTAATAAACCGCGAGACCGGTATGCCGGTGTATATAGCCGAATATCCCCTCGACTGCGTCGCGGAGGGAACCGGAAGGATAATCGAACACATAAGCGACTATGAAGACGCTCTTACCGAAAACATAAAGTATTATTAAGGAGAAGCAGATGCGTGAATTCATAAAAAGCACCAGATTCAAGGTACTGGCTGCTTTTCTCGCCTTTCTCGTAGGCATAATGATATATGCCGTGACAAAGGGCGGATATTCCGTTTCGGGCGTATCCTTTATAAATACAATATCAAAGCCGTTCCGCAAGGCATCTAACAGCATAGGTATGCGCTTCGAGCGAAGGCTCGACAAGATGCGGAACGCCGATGAGTATTATGAGGAAAATGAGCGCCTGAAGGCTCAGATAGGTGAGCTCAACAAAAAGCTCACTGACTACGATTCCCTCAAAGCCGAGTGCGAGGAGCTCAGGAAATTCGTCAGCATCAAGGAGGAGCATGAGGACTATGTTCTCTCCGTTCCCTGCGATGTCATGGGATTTGTCACGAATGACCCGTTCCGCTCATTCACTATCGACAAGGGCTCGGCTGACGGCATACTCCCGAACTGTCCCGTTGTGACAGCGGAGGGACTTGTCGGAATAACAATAGAGGTATCCGCACACGTTTCGACAGTGAGAACGATACTCTCCCCCGACCTCTCGATAGCGGCAGTATGTTCTTCATCCGGCGCAGATTCGGGAATTATCGAGGGCGGAGTGACCGCTGCCGAGAGCGGCAGAACAAGGCTCATCCATGTAAGCCCGAACCATAAGCTTAAAGAGGGCGACCTCATGGTAACTGCCGGTTCAAGCGGCGTGTTCCCGAAGGATTACCCCATAGGCACTATAAAAAGCGTTGGCTACGACTCAAACGGCCTCTCCGTGACAGCCGTTATAGAACCGTGCAGCGATATGACCCGCCTCACCTCCGTGATAGTCATTACCGATTTCAGCGGAAAAAGGGAGGACGACTGATGAGATTACGCACTCCGCGCGAGAAACGCATACTCTACATCAAAACAGCAGTCCGCTGGACACTGTACTATATACTCATATTTTTCAGCTTCATCATAATGACCTCAGGCACATGGATGAAGCCTGTCTTTCTGATACCGATACCGCTGTTCATCGCGGTGAACAACAATCAGTACGCCTCTGTCCTGACGGGAGCGATATGCGGTTTCCTGATAGATATAAGCTGCGGAAAGCTGTTCGGGTATAACGCAGTGCTGCTGTCATTCTTCTGCATAGCAGCATCGCTTGCATTTGAGCTTTACCTGAAAGGGAAGTTCGTGAACTGCATGATAATGGCGGCGGCAGTATCGTTCATCCAATGCTGGCTGGACTACAAATTCTACTATGAGATATGGGGCTATGAGGACGTCAGCCGGATATTCTGGAGGGTCTCGATGAAGGTGTGGCTCTACACAGTCATCGCCTCAGTGTTCATATACCTCATCATAAGGCTGATAAACCGCTTCCTCATGCCGAGGAATCACCTTACCATCGAGGAAGCCATCGCAAGCAGCCAGCAGCGCTGAACCGGTATAACGTCGGCGGGAACCTGCGGGCTGCAATCACATCACCAGGAACTATAAACGTAAGGCACCTCCGAAAGCCTCTTTGTTTAAAGAGATTTTCAGAGGTGCCTTGAAGAAGGAGGATACCATTGAAGGGTCTGACCGATAATATCAAGTCCATTATCGTGGTGCTCATCGTGATAATGCTCGGCGTGCTGAGTGCGCTGAGACTAATGGAAATACAGGTCGTCGGCGACAAGGACATAAAAACACCTGTGCGCTACAGCGAGAACGCCGTCACTTATACCCGCGAGATAAAGGCTACTCGCGGCGGTATCGTGGACTACAGCGGAAATGTTCTCGTCACAAATGACCCGAGAACTGACCTTGTTCTATGCAAGGCATTCTTCCCGGACGACCTCAGCGAGGGCAACCGCACTATCCTCGGCATTTGCAGGGCGCTTAAAGAGTACGGCTATGAGTTCAAGGACAGCCTCCCGATAAGCATGAATGAGCCCTATGTCTTTACCGGCGAGGATAACGCAGAGCTTGTTTCAGCTCTCAGCCTAAATGTATACGCAACTGCCGAAAACTGCATAGATAAGCTGATCGCTGACTATAAGATAAGCGACAGCTATTCCAGCGAGGAGAAGCGTATCATTGCCGGCTTCCGCTATGAGATGATAGCGAAGGACTTCGCCTATAACAACGACCTACTGCTCGCAAAGGGAGTTGACCAGAAGACTGCGGTCGAAATGAAGGAGCTCAGCAACGTCTATCCCGGCATTGAAGCTATTGAAGCTGCCGACAGAAGAATAGTCCGCGGCGATATACTTCCCCATGAGCTCGGAACGGTAGGTCCTATCTACGCCGAGGAATATGAGGCACTCCGGGCGCAGGGCTATGCTCTTAACGATACCGTCGGCAAAAGCGGCATAGAGGAGGCTATGGAGCGTACCCTCCGCGGTCAGAACGGTGAGGAGGAGATCACTGTTGACGGCGGCGCTGTAGTGGATATACGCAGCATCGTTGACACTCATTCGGGTGATACCGTGCGCCTTACCGTTGACGGAGCGTATCAGCTCAAGCTGCAAAGCATACTCGAGAACTTTCTCAACAATTTCCAGTCCATAAATACCAATCCCAAGCTCAAGAACGTCCACTGCGGCGCAATTGCCGTGCTTGACGCAAAGACCGGAGCTGTCAAGGGGCTCGCGACTGCTCCGACCTATAACCTGAAGGACTATAACGAAAATTTTGAATACTTCCTGAAAGCGGAGGACTCTCCCCTGCTCAACCGCTGCACAAATGGTCTTTACCGTCCCGGCTCGACCTTCAAGACAATAACGGCTACTGCCGGGCTCAACGAGGGAATTGTTGACGGCAGCACGACCTTCACCTGCCTCGGCCAAATGGAGTATCACGGCTCACATCCGAGCTGTACGGGAACACACGGCCCTATCGCAGTAAGACGCGCGATAGAGGTCTCATGCAATATATATTTTTACGAGCTTGCTGACCGCCTCGGCATCGACCTCATAACAAAGTATGCCCAGCTCTACGGTCTGGGACAGTCCACCGGGCTTGAAACAGGCGATGCGGCCGGCTATCTCTGCAACCCTGAGACATTCGCAGCACACGGTATCCCGTGGTATATCGGATATGTATTGCAGGCGGCTATCGGCAACCAGGATGCCGGGATGACACCTCTGCAAATGGCTGTCGTTGCAAGCACTATCGGCAACCGCGGAGTACGCTATAAGCCCTACCTCGTTGACAGCCTCTATGACTACGCCTCCGGAAAGCTCGTTTCAAGAACGGAACCGGTCGTTGCAGAGACTATAGAGCAGAATTATGACTATGTTTACGACCTCATAATCGGAGGAATGATAGACGCCTCCCGCAACGTCCCTATGCAGTATTCGCTGTCGAATCTCGGCTTTGACGTTGCGATAAAGACCGGTACTCCGCAGACCACCAGCGAGGAGGACCAGAATTCTTTCTTCATCGGCTTTGCCCCGGCAAATGACCCGGAAATAGCATTCGCAGGCGTTATTGAAGGCGGCGAATACTCGAAGTATATGATACGCGATATAATCCTCGCCTATCAGGAATGCTACGGACTTGCAGGAGTTGCTCCCACGGCAAAGCTCCCCGCAGAGGTCAGAAAGCCTCTCGACATGAGCAAGGTCACTACAACAACAACTTCTGACGGTCAGACAACTACGACCACAACGGCCGTAGTTACAACCACGATCCCTGCTGAGCTTCCCCCGGAAGATATATACATCCCCGGTACAACAACAACTCAGCCTTCCGCTCCGGAGATACCGGAAACGACCACTACCCTGCCGGCAATCCCGGATGTAACCGTCCCGACAGAGCCGCCAGCTCCCGGACCGACTGAACCAACTCAGCCTACTGCTGCACCTCCGGACCCCGGAGACGTTGAAGAATGGTAAAACGCAAGGGCGCACACTGTGCGTCCTTTGTTGTATAAAAATATTCGCAGTTCAACGAAATCGGCGCTTGTGTATGTTTTCTCCCGCGCAGTCAATGGCCGTACATACAAGTATAATTACCCCAAAGCTGTCAATAATATGCTTGGAGGTGTTATACTTGAAGAAAAATCCATTATCCGACGACAGCTTGAAAAAAGGTACAAGAGGCTTCTATGCAGCTCTCGGAATAAGCGCAGTTATGATCGGCTCAGCCTGCTTTTTCGCTTACGGACAGAACGATACCGGGAAGGAGCTTTCCTCCCGGAATACAGTCGTTGACAAGAAGTCAGACGGCGTTCCCAAAACTACTTCCTACCGCTATACGGTGACTACTTCCCCGGCTTCTACCACCGCCGTGGTGACTACCGCTCCGGTGACTACAAAGCTGCCGGAGATCACCCTTCCGGCAGCTCAGATAGTGACGGATATACCAGTCGTGACCGTCCAGGAGGAGGTTCAGGTGAGCTCCAATGGACTTACTGACGTTAAGCTTCCTCTTGCCGGGGAATGTGAGGTGCTCGAACCTTTCAGCGCCCATGAGCTGGTCAAGAATCCTACTACAGGCGCCTGGCAGACCCATAACGGCACCGACTACAAGGCTGAGGTCGGGGCTGCGGTCTATGCTGTCGCAGCCGGGGAGATAACGAAGGTCGAAAACGATGCACTCTGGGGAACTACTGTCACCCTCGACCACCACAACGGCTATGTCACGAAATACTGCGGCCTCGGAAGCGCACTTTCCGTCCAGGAGGGAGACAGCCTCGCAAGCGGAGATATCATTGGCGCTGCGGGAAATACAGCCGATATCGAAAGCTCTGGCGAGCCCCACCTGCATATTGAGATCACCCGGGACGGCAGCTTCATCGACCCCGAATCCCTGCTGAAATAACTGCGAAAAGCCGCAAGGAGTTGTCCTTGCGGCTTTTCAGGATCCAATGAAATATCTGTGCAGCAGGCGCCATTCTGCGACTTTGGCAGCGCGGTGCATTCTTGTCATCTGCTGTCTTGACTTTGTGTTTATTAAGCTCAAATCTTCGCTGAGCGGTTAAGGGCGCATAATACACCTCTCAGAATCGCCGTTTCGATCGGTGTTCGGATTGGTGCCGTATGGTGGAGCATAGGGGATTCGAACCCCTGACCCCCACACTGCCAGTGTGATGCGCTCCCAGCTGCGCTAATGCCCCATTACTACAATATTATATCACAAAATAACGTGTTTGTCAATACCTTTGCGAAGTTTTTTCAGCAACAGCGCCGTCAGTTGCACTCCCCGGATACGTCCTTCCGTATACAGTCATAAAATGCCGGATCCTGCCTTTAGTTTTTCACTATATGCAGCATATCCGGATATACTCGTACTTTCAAATGTATTCACCTTTGGATTAATATCAATATTTGTAAACATCATAGCGAACTTCCGGAATATGAACAGAAACGCCATGGTACTTCTGACTGTATATCAGAAATACTATGGCGTTAAGCTTTTGTATCAGAAATAAGCTTTCCCTGCGGCGTTTTCATTTCCGCCATAAAAAGGATATATGCGGTGCTGACTTCAAACAGACTGGTTATTTGGCATTTTCGGCATCGCCGAGGCTGATCTTCTTCCTGACTATCATTTTTGAAAGGAAAACACTTACCGCAATGAGAGCTGCGGCAACGAGAATAAAGACAGGCTGCGAGAAAGCCTTGAAGACAGACTTGCTTATCATCACAAGGATCATAAGCATGAAGAATTTCGCACTGCACAGCGTAAGAAGATACCTTTTCGCAGGATAATCCGAGACCCCGAAGGCAAAGTTCACGAATGATATCGGTGTAAACGGCATGAGGATTATTATGAACAGGGTGAACGTACTTACCCCATCGACCCACAGCCGCGCCTTCATTATCCTCGGATGGCGCCCGGCAAGCCTTATTGCCCAGCCCTTCAACCCCTTCCTGAACAGGAAAAAAGACGATACTCCGCCAAGCGCTGCGCCTGTCCATGTGAACAGGAATCCCTTTACAACGCCGTATGCTGCGACATTCAGTGCAACTATCCCAACCAGCGGCAGAGGTGGAAGGAAAGATTCCAGGAATGCAAGCAGTATCGGAATAGCAGGTCCGAGATGCCGGAAGCGCTCCATTGCTTGTTCCCAGAATTCAAGCTTGAATATTTCGTTAAAAATGTCTCCCATTGTCACCGATTCCCTTTGCTGTTTTTGTCTTATCTTTAATTAATGTGACGCACAAATTCCTAATAGCATCATGAATTTGCGCTCCCCGAACGAAGTCCGGGCAATAACCGCCTGGCAGCGGCTATTCAGGTCACATTAATTATAACACGCTCTGAAAAATAATGCAAATTTCCTGTAATGTAATTTTCACCAAATTTTCCGCCTGCCGCAGCAGACATTTTAATTCATAATGTATATTTAGTTAGCAGTTGCAAGTTGACTCATTGGAGAAAGAGTTCACAGCCAGCATGACGTTGTGCACTTACACGGTTTGGCTTGACATTTCGCACATTTATGGTATAATGAATTCAGAAGCATTCATTACAGATTATCCCGATGCCCTTGCATATACGCAAATCAAAAGATTTGCTCCATGCGGTCGGGCAATTATACCATATCGCTTCACTTATATGTTATAATCTATACAGGAGGTCATCACAATGCCGTTTATCAACATCAAAACCAATGTTTCAATTTCCCCCGACACGGCTGAGATCATCAAATCACAGCTTGGTCAGGCTATCACCGCTATTCCCGGCAAGTCAGAGAGCTGGCTCATGGTCAGCATCGAGCCCGATCATCTTCTCTGGTTCAAGGGTACCTCCGAGGAGGCTGCTATGGTCGAGGTCAGCATCTTCGGCGGAGCTTCGCATAATGCCTTCACTACTCTCACAAGCCACATCACAGGTATACTCACCGATCAGCTGACTATCCCCTCAGACCGCATCTATGTCAAATACTCCGAGGTCGAGAACTGGGGCTGGAACGGCTCCAATTTCTGAGGTGAGAACTATGAAACTAAAACTATCAGTGCTCCTCTCTGCTGCACTTATATGTACCGCCTCTGTTCCCTTCACAGGGATGAACAACTCTACTGTTGCATATGCGGATGAATGGTACTTTGCCGGTGAGACCTGTGCTCCTGCACATGATACCTCCCGGGACGTCCAGACACAGGGCGTCGGCAATCCCTTCGGATACGGTGATAGAAATACTCCCGCCGATGCCTCGGCTGCGGAGATTCGCGCTATCAACCACGCCATGACCACTCAGGAGGTCAAATACGCACTCTACAAGGAGATCGACGAGCACTGGGAGCTCATCTCCACACGCCTCGGTCAGCCCGAGCGCGAAAAGGTATACGCTCTTTTCCTCGGACTCGGTTCAAGAGAGTCCACCCTCGGCAGCGGTCAGTGGGGCGCTGACCTTGAGACTGCTCAGGAGGACGGCTTCGGTGTCAATCCCGCCCACGCCTACGGTACTATGCAGACTGCTGTTACAGCTTTTGCTGACTGCAATCCTCTCTTCGACAAGGAGGACAATGTGCCTGAAATGTACCAGTATACCTTTAACGAATCCAACTTCTACGACGCCATTATTTCAAATCATATGGGCATCAGGAAGATCCTCCACTTCGCAGAGATATGTATGAATACCCACAATATGCACGGCTATCAGGTCATCCGCAATTCCCTCAAGGGCTTCAATACGGGCTGGTGCAACATGGCTGAGGACTCCGGCGCTTACCAGACATACGCCGACGAGATATGCACTATGGCGCAGTTCTACTATGAGGAGGGGCACCTCTACGATAACGTTTTCACCTGGACGGCTGCCTCCGGTCTGGAAAAATACCGTGGTGCCGACCGCTGGTCATGGTGGGGCGACACTGAACCGAGTATGGCTGAAATTACAGCCACCGAGCCTTCTGCCGATGAGGAACTTCTCCTCGGTGATGCAAACTGCGACAGCCAAGTCAATATGGCTGACGCGGTGCTCGTTATGCAGTCTGTGATGAACCCTGACAAGTACGGCAGCGGAAAGCCCGACGGGATCTCAGAAAAGGGCGAAAAAAATGCCGACGTTGACGGCACTCCCGGCATCACCAACAAGGATGCTCTCACTATCCAGCAGTACAAGCTCGGACTTATAAACAGCCTGTGATATTTTGCAGTAATATGCAGGGGCACATTTCATTGTGTGCCCCTGCTTTTATTCTTATCCTTCTGCAAATCGAAGTCAACGGATCTCAACTCTCTTTTCAGCCGGCACAAAGGTGCTTCTTCCGGAAAGATATCCGCGGTATGCCACAAGGTCTGCTATGCTGAATTCGCCGTCGCCGTTGATATCCCCGCCTGCTGTTGATCTTTCATCAAACAGGGCACGGCGCAGAAGTATATAATCAAACACGTTGAACCTGCCGTCCGAGTTAAGGTCACCGGTCACAAACAATTCCCACTCAGGTTCATGCTTTTCCGCCTGAGGATAGACCTGCGTGAACACATCGAGCGCTTCAAGAGGATTTCCCCGGAAGTCAAACAGTGCCTGATTGTCGTAGGACGAACCGCCGGCAGCACTCACAGACTTGTCATACTCAGCTGCCTCAGCCTTTGCCCAGCCTGAGCCGTAATCGTCCCATTTTGACCTCTGTTCATCCCATGAGATATCCGGAACGCCGAGCCATGCGGGTTCCCAGTAAAAAGCTCCGAGGCCCCATTTTCCGGTATCTGCGACCGCCTGAAAAACATCCGCAAGGCACTCTGCCTGTCCTCTCTCAGAAATGTCGTACCTGAACTCGCAATCGGTGGAATACTCCGAGACAACGTTGCCGAAGCTGTCGCCGTCGCCGCTTGTGTAGGGATAAGCTGTCTCCGCAACTAAGACGTACTTGCCGTAGGTATCGCCTATTGTTTTCAACACGTTCGTGAGGTTATCGAGTGTACCGTGCCAGTAGGGATAGTAGGACGTTGCAAAAATATCATAGTCAAGGCTGCACTCATTCATTACCTTTGCGTACCACAGATAATTTGCCGAATCAGAGGGATTTGCGAAGTGGTGGGCAATAAGGATAGAACTGTCAAAATCTCGCACTGCCTTGTTTCCGGATGCAAAAAGATCACATATCCTGTACATATTGGTCTCACCGCAGAAGAAGCAGTTTGTCTCGTTCCCCACCTGCACCATGCCGATATCGCCGCCTGCCTCAGTGATCGAAGTGAGCACCCACTCAGTCCACTTGTATATCTCGCCCTTGAGAGTATCATGGTCGTGCCCAGCCCAGTATTTCGGGCGGGTCTGCTTTTCGGGATCAGCCCAGAAGTCGGAATACTGAATGTCAACAAACAGCTTCATGCCGTACTTAGCCGCGCGGCTGCCTATAAGTCCCGCGGTATAGACATCGCTGTTTCCGCCTCCGTAGCTCTTTCCATCCGCAGTATACGGGTCGTTCCAGACGCGCACACGGATGTAGTTCACGCCATGGTCAGCGAGCACTTTGAAGATATCCTCATCTTTGCCGCGGCTGTCACGGAAGGTCACGCCAGCGCTTTCGATAGAAATTATTGATGAAATGTCAACTCCGCGCACAGGCTCACCGCCGTTGACGTTC
>ODAI010112513.1_pt1 | contig 15293 bp, 12 predicted proteins | sample 1539321 | NCBI WGS metagenome assembly ODAI01 (sample SAMN02144231, study PRJEB22623) | gut metagenome | biome: sheep rumen | host: Ovis aries | place: New Zealand
CTTCATTTCTGGTCACTGTCATCTGTGTAAATTGTGTATTGACCTCTGCCCACTCACCGGAAAGAACCGGATCAAGGTCGCTGTCATCCGGCGAAGCCGTATAGGAGCCGCCCACATTCTCCGTAATTTTCCCGTCTTTTACCCGCAGAATGAACTCATGAACCTCATCACAGACTCCCTCGACGAAGTGACGCACCGCCACATTCATCTCACCATCTGCCACCGGATCATACCTGACCTCGTATACCCCATCATTTGCCATTTTGGTCCCGCCAAGCCTGACCACGGAATCATCCTGGGAGAGATCATCTGCCACCCACTGTCCGGCATCTCCCTCACGGATTTTCAGACGGAAATAATAGGACCCGTCCACAAATTCACCGACAGTATCCGCGTCCAGGTTCTGTTCATTACTCGGCGGAGAGCAGGGAGCCATGGCATACACCCACTGCTCCATGATCTTCAGGGCACTCATGCCTGTCTGATCCGGTGTGGCACGGTAAAGGGTGTTTTTTCCATCCTTCTCCTGCCCGACCATCGTATCATTCCCGTAGAAGAACATGTAATACAGATTCTCTTTGGGGAAATTCAGAACAACATATTCACCATCCGGCCACTGTGACACATCCGTCTGTTCAAACCTGACATGATCCAGGAGCTGTGCCGCATATTTTGCCCCGTCTACCGCATCCGTTGAGAGTGTACCAACCTCCAGCGTGCTGAGTGTATACTCTTTTTCCTCATTATTGCGGATTTTCAGGAGTGACTGTTCAATGTCTGTCCTGTTTTCTGCTGTGCAGACACTCAAAATAAACAGCATTGTCACTGCAAGAATTACACCTATTGTCTTTTTCATGTGATTTCCTTTCCGGGCATCCTGTCCCGTTTATTCGTTCTGCTCATTTTCGGTACGGCACCGTGAAATCGCGTATGATCTCCACATCTTCTTCCCTTTTTACAAGTCAGGAAGCTGTCATTTGCCGCAGCATCTTTGCTAAAACTCAAGCCCGGCAAACTGTCTCTGCTTTCCCGGAAATAAGAGCATCCGGTATCTCAGGTATTTACACTGGTTTATACGAACGATAAATCCAGATGGCAATTCCTGAGGTACAGTCTTGCATAAAACCAGGCATAAATGCACAGCTGGCCGTACCTCCGAATTCGGGATAACGGCCAGCTGTGCATTATTGTCGCTCTTTCTGTTGCATAGAGACCTTGCCTGAATGCCTTCCGACGGGATCTGAACAAACATCGGTTCCTTATCAAGAACGAAAAAATCCGCAGACTGCCTGGTATAGTGCCTGTTTTCAGGAATTAAAGAAAAGAAATGGTATGGACCTTGGTATTGGATTCTCCGCCCTCAAGACGAATGCAGCCAGGTTTATGCTCAATCTGCATGTCAGTATCAGTATAATCCGGTGCATTGGACCATGGCTCAATGCAGATATAGTCCGCACCCGGTTTTGTCCACAGCATGAGTACATCCACATCCGGATAGTCAACCTGAACCTTATGGGAATCGTTCCGGTTCACAAGCGTGACAGAACGGCTTTTCAGTTTCGGGAACACCAGTGCATCCACTGCAAAATAGTCCGTCTTCAGAGGAAGCTCCTTCGTTTTCTCCATCATGACTACAGGTTCCGGCTTGATCAGGTTGCCCACCAGAACGTAATTTTCCAGTTTTTCCTCTTTTTCAAACTCAATGGTGCAGCCCTCAAGCCCGCCAGGCGTTGCATACGCCTCATGAGAACCAATGCCGTAGAAGAATGGAACATTTCCCCTGTTCTCTACTGTATAGGCGATAACAAGGCTTCTCTCTTTCAGGGTATACGTGCACCTGAACACGTAGTCAAACGGGAAGCCCTCATGCTTTTCTGTCAGTTCAAATACTGCCTCATTTTCCTTTGTCCCGGCTACTTTCCAGTCACACAGCTTGGCAAAACCATGCTTGGTCATCGGATAGCGTTTTCCATCCAGATAGTATGCATCCTCTTTCAGGCCGCCGCATACCGGGAACATAATCGGCGCATGGCTGGCCCAGAATTTGGGATCCGCCTGCCAGATGTATTCATGCCCATCCGTTCCTTTCACAGACTGAAGCTCGGCTCCTTTTGGTGAAATTTCCACGGTGAGATATGCATTTTTAATCGTTACCATATTTTCATTACCTCCATTTTTTCAGAGCTCCCATCGGCTCCTCTCAGCCCCTATTTTACACATTCCACCCTTTTCCCGCAAGACTCCCCTGTTTTTTCAGACTCAACGGCCACTCCCGCCAATCATCGGGTATCCATTCACTTTCACTGAGCTTATTTTCTGTTCCGAATGCGCTTTGGAATCATCCCGCCAAACAGAATCATAAAGAAATCCGAAATATGCCACAGCTGCGTTGCCAGTCCGCCAAGAAACAGAAACAGTCCGATGCTGACCTGATCAGTCAGCATCAGAAAAGCAAACATATCTGAACGGCCGAGCAGCCAGGCACCCAGGACAAACGCTGCAGTCCCCAGACACTGCAGAATTCCCGTCACAATGCAGCGCATGTAAAACCGGTGCACGCCGGCAAAGCCAAACGCCAGCGCAAGAAAAGCTGCCAGTCCCCTCGACTTGCCCGCCCAGCATTCCCGGATTCCCCTTTCCCGCTCCGACCGCCGGGATACACTCTCCGCCAGTGCCTGCAAGGCTACCCCGGCAAGAAGAATCAGCAGAATAACCGAACTTCCCTTCTGATTTCCCGGAGAAATCTTTCTCCCTGAAAACAGTTCAATCAAACCTTTTCCAAATCCGGTTGTCAAAAAAGCTCTTGCCAAATTCTGCAGCAAGATAAACATCCTGTCTTTTCCTCCTTAAATCCACAGCCTGATCTTTGGGCACCGCTGCTTTTTTGATGCTCATACTTGACAAACTACCGCTATGCGGCAGGCCCAATCCTCCTTAAATCCAAAGCCTGATCTTTGGGCACCGCTGCTTTTTTGATGCTCATACTTAATAAACTGCCGCCCCTCAGAATTGCTGATGAAATTATACCTGAAAAACGCCTGTTCTACAACGACGGGATGCATCGTTCCGGCTTTGAACAGGCTTGATGAAACACAGGCAAGGTGATAAAATAGCGCGGAATTTGATTAATGATCCGCGAGGTGTTCATGGCAAAGCAACTCCATTCCATTCCCATGACGGAAGGACCGCTTGGAAGGTCCATCTTCATATTTTCAGCCCCCCTGATGCTTTCAAATCTGCTTCAGGTTGTCTTTAACATGTCAGACATTGCCGTGGTCGGCCATTTTGCCGGTTCTGCCGCCCTCGGTTCTGTCGGCTCTACCGCGCAGCTGGTTTCCCTGTTTACCGCATTTCTGATCGGCATGGGCTCCGGCATCAATGTCCTGATCGCCCGGCACTACGGATCAGGGCAGAAGAGCAGTACGGAAAGTGCTGTCCATACGGCTTTGACGCTTTCCATTCTGACCGGAATTGTCATCTGCATCGCCGGACAGCTTCTGGTCCGGCCAATTCTGGTCCTGTTCGGAACAAAACCCGAACTGCTCGCAGGTGCCGTCCTGTATGTCCGCCTGTATTTTCTCGGGATCCCGGCAATGGCGGTTTATAACTTCGGCAGTGCTGTTTACGATGCGATCGGCAACACAAAGCGTCCGCTGTTCTTCCTTTCCCTTGCCGGGATTCTCAATGTCCTTCTCAATCTCTTTTTCGTGATTGTCCTTAAATGGGATGTGGCCGGTGTTGCCGTTGCCAGTGCGGTATCCCAGTTCATCGCCTCCATTCTGATCCTTCGAGCGCTGATGAACGAGACGGACTGTTTCGCCATTCATCTGAACCGGCTTCGTCTGGACAGGGACAAAGTGCGCTCGCTTCTCTCCATCAGCCTGATGGCGGGACTGCAGACCGCCATTTTTCCTCTGGCCAATCTCTTCATTCAGTCCGGCGTCAACAGTTTTGATGCCCTCATGGTTGCCGGAAACGCCGCTGCAGCCAATGCAGACAGCATTGTTTACGGAACAATGGATGCCTTCTATATTGCCTGCTCCAGTTTCATGAGCCAGAACTATGGAGCCGGAAAAAAGAAGCGTGTCATCCATTCCTACCTGTGGTCTCTCTTCTGGTCCTTTGGCAGTGCTTTCCTGTTAGGCCTGTTTCTTTTTCTCAATGGCCCCGCCTTTCTCGGGATCTTCACATCGGACCCCTCCGTCATCAGCAGCGGCCTGCTGCGCCTCAATATCATGGCCTTCTCCTATCCGTTTTCTGCCTTCATGGACTGCACCATCGCCGCCTCCAGATCGCTTGGGCTTACAACCGTGCCTACCGTGATCGTGCTCTTTGGCTCATGCCTGTTCCGCATCCTGTGGGTCAGAACCATCTTCGCCCATTTCCGCACCATTCCCTCCCTGTATCTGCTCTACATCTTTTCCTGGGGAATCACCGCCTTCTTCGAAATTGCCTATTTCATTCGAAGCTGGAAACGAATCTCCAAACGGATGGACCTGTATCAGGCACGCTGAACATGTTCTCCGGAAGGGGGAAAATTGCCGCACGGCGGCAGTTTATCTGATCCCGTCCTCAGACATATGAACACCGTTGAGAAGGAGAGTCCCTTGCGCAAACTAAATCAAAAAATACAGACAATCGCTCAGAAATATCCGCGTGTGACACAGATTCTGCTCAGCCCGGACCTGCGAACAAATGCCAGTCTTTACTTTTCCTCCGGGATGAGTCTCATCTTTACGCTGTTTTGTTTCATTTCCGGTCTGTTCGGAAATACAAGATGGTTTATGACCCTTGGCGTGTACAATTTTGTTCTTACCTTCCTCCGGCTGATTCCGGCCATTGACATGCGCAGGCAGCTCACACGGCCGCTGCCTGCGGATGAGCGGATCCGGCATGATGCCCGAATCTCCCAGATCATCGGCATTCTGCTGCTCATCCTCAATCTGGCTTTCATTGGGATCATCTCCGAGACCATCATCCGGGACCACGCATTCCACTATCATCCGCTCGTGATGTTCTTCATGGTTCCCTTCACTCTCATCAACTTTATCATCATAGCCGTTGACGCTTTCCGGCACCGCAGGGAAGGGATGACCCTTGCCCATACCCTCCGGGTCATCAACATGAATCTCGGCCTGATCTCGCTGTATACCATGCAGACCGCCGTTCTGCATACCTATGTTTCACGCGAACTGCTCCGTTTCATTCTCAACCTGACCACATCCAGCCTGATCTTTATTGCGATGATCCGCATCAATATCCGCCTGATCCTCACCGCCCGAAAGGCGCTGAACACGCCGGCGGAATCCGCCCAATAACATAAGCCGCTGCCGAACAATCGGCAGCGGCTTTTTTCACGAATCGTCTGTTTTGTCCCAGGCCTGTTTCCCCGGATTCTCTGTGTCCATTACCCGTCCTGTTTCCACCTCACCGTAATCACAAGGTCCTCAGCGGCGTCCACATCAAGGAAAAACATGCATTTCCTTTCCTCCACACTGTATCCGGGCTGTTCATCCGGCCGGATCTCCTTCCCGTTGAAGGAGACCCGGTCCACTGCGCAGCCGGCGTCCGGCTCAAGGACCAGGGATACTCGTTTCCCGTTTGGGACGTCATATTCCGTCCATCCTCCCTGCATTCCGGAGGAGTAGGTATACCCGTCTGCCCGAAGGCTCACCTGCCCTCCCTTATCGGTGATCAGGCTGACCAGATGAGACGTTTCCCCGGGCAAAATGTACATCTTCAGCGGATCCGTATTCTTTCCCGCACTGGAGATAACCCGGATTCTTGTCCCTTTTGTATTCCCGAGAAAGGCAAATCCGGAATCATATTGATGTTCCGGCACCGTCGTGCTGCTCGCCGTAAACCGGCTGCCCTTCACGACCAGCGGAGACGTTTTGGGAAAGCAGAGTCTCGAAAGGATTCCCTCCTCCACAATCACCGACTCAGAGTATCCGTCATAGTTCTCCGCATCAATCAGCTTCGAAAACTCGCTCTTCTTTTCGCTCATCCGGCTTTTGTTTATTCCGTTGACGGTAAACAGAAATCCTTCTTCCTCTTCCGTATCAATCACCAGTTCAAGATCATACAGGATGCCAAAATGTTTCTTCTGCATAATTGACAGGGGTGAGATTGAAAACGCCTCCCCCGGGCTGTTACTCATGCAGCAAAGCATCAGCCGGTCCAGATATTCCCCGCTGCCTTTTTTCCCGACAACCGTAATCTCTCTGAAATTCAGATGAACATCCGCTCTTTCGCCATCTCTCCCAACCGCAGCATCCGGAAAGGTCAGCTTAAGAGACCCCAGCGGCAGCACACCTTCCTGCATCTGAACATGCTCTGCCAGAATGTTTCCCTCTGCATCCGCGGAAAAGACCACCTTTCCCGCCGGCTTTTGTTCCATCTGCATCCGTTCGGGCGTCAGCATGGCGGGATCAATCCAAACGGTCGCAATAGGGACAGACCGGGCAAAGTTCTCCACCGTCCCTGCCTTCAGTTTCTGAATCTCCGCAAAAGCAGAACCCCCGGGGCCTGCCAGTTCCCAAAAACAGATCAGGGCACACAGAATCCGTTTCACCAATCCGCGCATACAATCCTCACTTCGTCAAAAATGTCCATGCCTTTGTTCAGCTTTCGCTTCCCTCCTGATGGACTTTCCGGATGATCTCCTCAAAAATCTCCGCCAGTTCAGGCTCATCTGAAAACCGGAAATCCCGCAATGAGGTGTTGTCATCGTCATAAAACAGGATCGCCTTCAGCTGCGGATTCTCCTCAATCAACGGAAGAAGACTCTTTAAATAGGCAGCTCTTTCCGAAAGATCATCATTCGCATACGCAAATTCGGAGATAATCTGAGGCCTCCCGTATTTTTTATGCCAGTCCTGAATGCCGGCCCGCCGGTAATAGTCCAGGGCATCCGCATAGTGGATATCGTAGTACTCCTTCACCGTCAGGTTCAATGTGACACCGACGTAATCCACATACTGATCTCCCGGATAGTACGGCTCTGCATACTGGTCCGCGTGATTGGGCGACCATACCCATTTGATATTGGGACAGATCTCTCTCCCCAGATCCACCACATGCTTCCACGCAGAAATATACACGGCGGGATCCAGTCCCTGCCACTCATACCAGCTGAACTGATACTGCGGTCTGCTCTCCATTTCATGCGCAAAACGGATCAGGACCTCGTTATCCGGGCAGAGCGCCCGAATCGTCTCAAAATAGGCGGTCAGATAGGCATCGAACTCTCCGGATTCAATTCCCTCCATGGAAACCCCCAGCGGTTCCCAGGTAATCATGGGAACCGCCAGGCCCTGTCCGCACGCCCTGAGCTTATCTTCCTGTATCTCCCCAAACCAGGTTTCAAACCATCCCAGCAGCCCCGGCCGTTCCTGAAACCGGTTGAATACGGCAAGCTCGGAGGTATGAATGCCGATTGTGCAGTGTTCATCACTCAGTGCAGGCAAACGCACCTCTGTTTCTGCATTTACCTGCAGAGGAAGCAAAAACATCACTGTAGCCAGGGACAGGCATACACGATGCAGATATCTGCTGATCATCCCCTTTATCCTTCTATGCAGCGGAGTTCTCTTGAAACCGCGTTGAGAACCTGTGCCCCATCCTCCGTCACACAGACCAGATCTTCAATGCGCACACCAAATTTCCCCGGCAGATAGATGCCCGGTTCAACGGAAAAACACATGCCCGGCCGGCACACGGCTGTTCCCGTCCGGCTGACATCCGGGTATTCATGGCATTCCAGTCCGATTCCGTGTCCGGTCCGATGAATGAAATACTTTCCATACCCCGCGTCCTCAATCACCTGGCGGGCTGCGCGGTCCACTTCACAAACCGGAACCCCGGGACGAACCGCCGCTCTTCCGGCTTCATTCGCTTTGCGTACCAGCTCATACACGCGTTTCTGCTCATCTGTCGGTTCTCCCAGGAAAACGGTCCGTGTCATATCACTGCAGTAATCCTGCCAGACCAGTCCGACATCAATGATCACGGAATCGCCTGCTTTCAGCCGGGTCACGCGGTCTGAACTGTGATGCGGTTCGGCGCAGTTGGGTCCATAGCAAATAAGAGGATCAAAGCTCATCCCGGTGGCCCCTCTGGCTGTGGCCTCCCGGGTATACAGTTCCGCGCCGTCCATCTCGCTCATTCCCGGATGCAGACCGGCAATCACCGCTTCAATCGTTTCATCATTTTTCCGGGAGCTTTCCACCATGCGGCGAATCTCGTCCTCATCCTTGTACAGTCTGGCCAGATCCACTGCGGATGAACCCACCACCGGGACAATTCCCCTGCGCTGCTCCATCAGGCGAATGGTAAACTGACTGGGCCAGAACTTGTCAATCCCGATCTTTCCATCCGTCAGGCCCGCCGCCAGAACCGCGACGCAGTCCTCGGTATCATCAAACTCCACCAGCGGAACCTCCACATTCCCGCTGAGGGCAAACAGCCGGTTCGCATACAGGCAGCATTCCCCGTTTTCCTTCACCAGGAACGCCAGCATCCGTTCACCAGGCTGAATCCATTTGCCCGTCAGATAAAAAACAGAAGCCGGAGAGCTGACAAGGAGCTGGGAAATTCCCAGATCATGCATCCCGGCAATCACTTTTTCAATTCGCGCTGTGTTCATTTTTGCAAACCTCATTTCTCTTTCGATGCTCCTCATTTTACTGCCCCACTGCACAAAAATCAATCCCGCAAGATTCATAACAAACCTTAGAGATTTTTGCTCCTTTCACAGAGGGGTCTACACGCTTCAGCGTGACCTGCCTGGATATTGGGCCGTCAGCCGGAGAAAGACTGAGCAGCTTAAAATCAGAAAAGACTGTTGCCAATGCAACAGCCTTTTCGTATGTCCTTGCGATCAGACGATGGATACCTTGCCCTTGCTGACTTTGAAGAAAATGAGCAGGAGCGCTCCGCTGGTCAGCGTGAGAATGGAGGCAAGCGCAGCACCGGTGCCGACTGAATTTCGGACGATTGCCGTATAACTGGCCACGGTGATGGTCGCTGTCTTGCCGGTATAGAGCATGATGGAGGTGGACAGCTCATTGATGCAGGTAACCCACGAGATGATGGCGCCGCTCAGGACACCGGGGAGCATCATGCGCACGGTCACCTTTGCAAAGGTCTTCATCGGGGAAACGCCCAGATTGATGGATGCCTCTTCAATGGAGGGATCCATCTGCATGAGGAACGCGCTTCCGGAACGGACCGTATAGGGCATCTTACGGATAATCATTGAAATGATGATGATGCTCGCGGTGCCGGTCAGCCGGATGACGGTTCCATCCGCCGTGCGTCCCAGGTTGTTGAACGCCACAATGTAACACAGGCCCAGAACAGAACCGGGGATGACGTACGGCGCCATCATGAGCATATCCAGGGCACCGCCGGTTTTGCCGCGGCGGCGGACGATGACATAGCTCATCAGGATGCCGAGGATCAGAATAAAGACAATGGCAACCGTTGAGAAAACGAACGAGTTGCGGATGTTTGTGGTCAGGTTCCGGCCCAGTTCTGCATAGTGCTCAAAGGTGAATCCTTCGGAGAAGACGAAGTTGGAATAGTTGGTTTTGACAAAGGAACAGAACACCACGACTGCCTGAGGCAGGAACGAGATGAGCGTGACGATTGCCACAGGCAGGGTGATCAGGAAGCGCTTTGCCCCATGATACTCTGTGATTGCCGGCGGACGGAGAGCACTCATCTGGTAGTTCTTGCGCGCGACCCACCATTTCTGCAGGAACAGAATCAGCAGAGAGATGACGACGATGATCATGGAGATGGCGGAGGCCAGATTGGCATTGCCGCCCGTCTCACTCAGATACTCATTGTAGATGAGAACCGGAAGGGTTCTGAAGTTGCCGCCGGCCAGAATGCCCGGGGTACCGAAATCGGCAAGTGCGGTCATAAAGACCATGAGGGCACCGGCTGCAATGGAGGGCATGACCACGGGGACCGTGACCGTCAGCATGCGGCGCAGCTTCCCGGAACCGAGGTTCTCGGCGCACTCCTCCACCGAACGGTCAATGGATCCCATGGCACCTGAAACGTAAAGATACACATACGGGAAGAGCTTCAGCGTGAAGACGGCGCAGCATCCGCCCAGACCGTAAATCGAGGGCATCTGGATGCCGAATGTGCTGCTGAACCACTGCGTGATAATGCCCGCGTTGCCAAACAGGATGATCCAGGAATAGGCACCCAGGAACGGCGGACACATGAGCGAGAGGATGATGAGCACATGCCAGAACGTCTTGCCGGCAATGTTGAAACGGGTCATGAGATAAGCCATGGGAACGCCGATCAGCACGGAGAGGATCGTCGGGATGAGGCTCATCTGAAGGCTGTTGGAAAGTGCCGAATAGTAGTACTTCTTCTGGAAGAAGCGTGAAAAGTTATACATCGTAAAGCCGTCGGCTTTGGTAGAACGGAAGCTGTTGATCACCAGCGTGGAGAACGGGTATACGAGGAAAAGCAGAAAGACAGCAAAGATGATGACCTTGACCCAGAACCAGAAGTCGGTATAGAAAGGCGTACCGCTTTTTTTGTTTCCGCCTAGCATGAAATGACCTCCTCGCTGCTCTTTTTATAAAGGGATACCTGGCGGGGATTGAAGTCAATAAAGACCTTTTCGCCGACGGATCTGGTGCTGTCTGTATCTTTCGTATATTCGTTCAGCTCGATGATCTGATCATTCTCCAGTTTGATTTCATACTGGACAAAGTCACCCAGGAAAAGGGCCAGGGTGATGGTCCCGGCAATGCCGTGATCCGACAGGAAGAGCTGCTCCGGACGGGCGCTCAGAATGGCGTCGCCGTTGTAGTCCTCGCGGACAGGCATCTTGAAACTGTACCGGCCTTCAATTTCGACTGTTGCGGTTTTGCCCTGCGAATTGACCTTGCAGTCAATGAAATTGGACACGCCGATAAAGTTGGCGACGAACGGACTGGCAGGCTTCCGGTAGATTTCCTCCGGTGCCCCGACCTGCATAATATGGCCCTCTTTCATGACGGCAATGCGATCGGAAATGGCCAGTGCTTCCTCCTGGTCATGGGTCACATAGATGGTCGTGATGCCCAGACGCTGCTGGAGCTTCTTAATGGTTGTCCGCATCTGGACACGCAGCTTGGCATCCAGGTTGGAAAGCGGTTCGTCCATGAGCAGCACGCTGGGCTCGATGACGAATGCACGGGCAAGTGCGACACGCTGCTGCTGGCCGCCGGACAATTCATTCGGCTTGCGGGTAGCCAGATGGTCGATTTGCACCATCTTAAGGGCTTCCATGACTCTTGGACCGATTTCAGCATTTGGGACCTTGCGGGCCTTAAGACCATAGGCAACGTTTTCGGTGACATTCAGATGGGGAAAAATGGCATAGTTCTGGAAGACCATGCCGATATCGCGCTTGTGTGCGGCGACATTGTTGATGACTTTGTCATCAAAACAGATCTCGCCGCCGTCCACGGTATTAAAGCCGGCAATCATGCGCAGCAAGGTGGTCTTGCCGCAGCCGCAGGGCCCCAGCAGGGTAAAGAACTCGCCCGGCTTTATCTCCAGGCTGATGTTATTGACCGCCAGAAAGTCTCCGTACCGCTTGACCGCATTCCTGATATTTACCGCCTGGCTCTTTTTCATCTGTTGGCTCATAACGTTTCCCTTTCTTTCAATGCAAAAGTGCTCCGAGCATCTCGGAGCACTGTAAGATCAAGAGGTTTCGATTACTCGGTGATGACATCCTTCCAGGTATCGACGATGTCGGCCTTGTTGGAAGCGGCGTAATCGAAGTTGTAGGTCATGATCGGGAAGCTGCTGAGCTCCGGCAGGCCTTTCGGGGTAACATCGCTGCGGATCGGGCGGCGGCCGTAATCGGCATTCTGGGCAGTCTGGCACTCGGCGCTCAGAACATACTCAACAAAGAGCTGAGCCAGTTCGAGGTTCGGGCAGTCCTTGACGATGGCAACACCATCCGGAACAGCAGAGGTGCCGTCGGTCGGATAGACGATCTTCAGGTGGCCGGCATCGCTGGTATCATACTGGATGGCCGCCTTCTCAAGGGTGATGCCGATCGGATATTCGCCGGAGTCGACATTTTTGTGGGCACCGGAGGAACCGCTCTGGATAACCAGGTTCGGGATCATGCTGCGGACCACGTCCCAGCCTGCCTTGTAGTCATCATCGGCTTCGCCGTAAATCATGAGCATGGTGCACAGCTGGGTGAAGGCAGAACCGGAGGAAGCCGGATCAGCAAAGGCAACCTTGCCGGCCCACTTGGGATCTGCGAGATCCTTCCAGGTCTTCGGCATGTCCGCCTCAGCAACGAGGTCGGTGTTGACGAGGAAGACCATCGGCAGCGGGGACTCACCGATCCAGAAGAACTCCGGATCATAGAGTGCGGGATCGATCAGATCGATGCAGCTGGGCTTATAGGACTGGAAATACTGCTTGTAAGCCGCAAGGCTGTCAGCGCCGCCGCCCCAGAGCACGTCAGCCATCGGAGCAGCTGCCTCGGCAGCGATACGGTTGAGCAGGTTGCCGGTGCCGTCAGCGACGACCTCGACCTTGACGTTCGGATACTTCGCTTCAAATCCGGCAACACCGGCGTTAAGCGGATCCGCATCATGCGGGGAATAGATGGTCAGGCTGCCGGTATACTCTTCCGGTGCTTTCTCAGCAAACGCGGACACCAGCGCCATGGCAAGAACTGCCGCAAGAACGAGTGCAAGCAACTTTTTCATAATGAATACCTCCTGTAAATTTTCCCGGAATTCCCCCGGTTATGATGGGTAAATTATATCATGACCGCTATGAAAAGTAAACAAACAATCTGACCTGAAGCTGTCAAATTCTGGGAAATCCGGGAATTCATCCGGTTCCCTCACCGCCCTGAACGCCGGCAAAGATGCGGCTCTCACGCACTGCAGGACACCCTCGAAGCACTGTCCCTCCCTTTGTGTCTCCCCTGCTCCGCGCAGGCATTCAGGAAATGCCCGGAGCCTCCTGACTGTTTTTGGAATCATCCTTTTCCCGTGCGACAACGCCGGTTTTCCACTGTGGCACAATTTTATGATTACACACAAAAAGGCGGTTTCATTCACAACAAGTTTGTTATACAATCTACGAGATTCTGTATCTGACGGATGCCGGGCTGAATCCCTCTCCATGCGGTCACGGATTAGCCGGTTCTGCCATTAACCGTTTTCCTGTACAGACATCGGTCTCCTGCCGGGACGCAAAAAAATGTCTGAACCGCCGCGGCGGTTCAGACATTTTCTGTTTTTTAAGCAGACATTCCCGGAACAAAGCGATGCCGGTCCGGTTTTATTCCCTCTCAAAATGATAGGCGGTCTGAGAGAGATATACCTCTCCCGCCTTAAGAACAGGCGACGGGAAATCCGGATGATGAATGGCATCCGGCCAGACCTGTGTCTCCAGGCAGATGGCATCCCGCCTGCCCATTTTGCCGTACTTTCCATCCCGTTCAGTCAGATGGTTGGCACTGTAAACCTGGACACCCGGCAACGTCGTGCTGCACCACATGGAGATACCGGTATCCTTGCAGCTCAGTTTTGCGACTTTCTTCCACTCAGAGGTATCCGAGAGACAGAAATTGTGGTCATATCCGCTGCCGGCACGGAGCTGTGCATCTGCGTGTGTAATGTCCGTTCCGATCTTCTTGGGCTGATTAAAGTCAAACGGAGATCCCTCGGTGTTCATCAGCTCACCGGTGGGGAGACAATTGTTGTCATTGACACAGAACTGGCGGGCAAATACCTGCAGTTCGTGCTCGAGCACCGTGCCGGATCCGGCCAGGTTGAAATAGCTGTGATTCGTCGGATTAAAGAGTGTATCCTTGTCCGACACGGCGCTGTACATGATCCGAAGGGTATCATCATCGCCAAGACGATAGCGAATCGTCATGGTCAGATTTCCGGGATACCCTTCCTCACCGTCCGGGCTGAATCCGGTAAACACCAGCTCATCTCCGACGACCCGCGCCTTGTAGATCTTCTTGTCAAAGCCGATCGTCCCGCCATGCAGGTGATTTCCATTGTCATTCTGAACCAGATGATAGGTTTTCCCGTTCAGATCGAACGTGCCTTTTCCAATCCGGTTGCCAACACGTCCGATAAATGCCCCCAGAAAACCAGTGTTGTTCTCATATTCCTCTACCGTTTTGTATCCCAGTACCACATCAATCGGCTTCGTCCATTTGTCAGGGACAATCAGAGACTGAATGGTACAGCCATAATCCAGAATGGTCACCGACATTCCATTAGAGTTTTTCAGTGTGTACGCCGTTACCGGTTCTCCGGCTTTGGTTACACCAAAGTGACTGGTTTCATACTTCAAAGCAAAGTACTTCCTTTCTGACAGCATCTGCCATCTAAGCTTTACACGGATACAATTTATCACGAAAAGGCCGCCGCGTCAATCACGCGTTTTGTTTGGACGGTGAATTCCAAAAGGCTGGGCACCGGTCAGGTAAATGGTGATTTGCGATGTCCACCGCACTTTCGAACGATGTCGGATGCCAATCTGGTGCCGAATTCACGTTTCCATCAACATCCATCTCCGGTTTTGACGGTCTTCTTTTCACCGAGCCCCGGCGAAAAAATCGTTTTATCAATCGAAAAGATGATCACAAGCGAAAAGGTTCCGGTTACAAATGTGGTCACAATATTCCTAACCGCATCCGACAGATGGAATGCCGTACTCAGAGGATTCCAGATGCAGGTAAACAGGTTCATAATGAAAAATACGCTCAGTGTGCCGGCAAAATGCAGGAAAAGCTGCAAAAGAAGCGGTCCTTTGCTGCGGAAAGTGAGATTGCGCTGCAGCGGAAAGTTGATGCATTCCCCAAGGATGATATTCGTAAAATTGGCCAGTGTAAAGGCAAGACCGCCATCTTCCAGTGTGTTGCCGATAATCGACAGGGTCATCGGCACACCAAACCAGTTCACGCGGACTGCCGGCCAGGACCACCCCACATTTCCCACCAGTTTCTGAAAGAAAGCCGGAAGAAACGTCAGCATCCCCCACTTGATAAACGTCACAACATAGCTGAAAAGCAGAAACAAACCGCCTTCCCGTATCCATCTGGCTGCCTTTGGATGTTTTTCTGAAAATCTGCTCATTCTGTCCTCCTCAGCAACCCGGTCTCAGCGTCGCTGCTTTCAAATGCTCCGGTTCAGCAAACAGTTTCTTAATCGGCAAAGCCTTGTTTGCAGGCCTCAAAGCTGGTCTTTTGCCCGAGCAACACGGTACGGACC
>ODAI014066188.1_pt1 | contig 15293 bp, 11 predicted proteins | sample 1539321 | NCBI WGS metagenome assembly ODAI01 (sample SAMN02144231, study PRJEB22623) | gut metagenome | biome: sheep rumen | host: Ovis aries | place: New Zealand
TGCGAGACGTTGCTAGGTCTCGGCAAAGCAAGCAAGCTTTCTTTGCGCTCAACCTTTCGCAACGTTATTGAGATTCAGCCTCTTCGAGGCTGCTAAAAATCAGTCTTTTATCAAACTAGAGCCATTTGTTTTAAGAGCGCGTGCCTCCGGCACGCTAAGATGTATTTGCTTGATTTACCCCCACACTATGAGAGCGGGGTTATTGAGAGTTTGCCCCTCCGAGGCAATTTATTGAAGTCCCTATTTATTAAAAGTCAATTAAATATGAAAAATCTTATATAATATTTTTTATATAAATTATTTTTACTATCTTTGCAGGGTCGTAAGATGAATTACCGTGAAAGCCAAAGCTCATAGCAAGTTACTGATTGCCATAATTGTTTGCATGATTGGCGGAGGTGGGGCATGGGCTCAGTACTGTGTGAATATGCCGGAGGGCAGCACAGAGATTCTCTGTTGCGAGCATCCAACGGGAATGATTTACGACGACGGCGGACCCGGCCACCAATACAGCAACTCTTTCAACGGCAGACTTACACTGACGGCCCCCGAGGGGATGCACGTAAGGCTGTGGGGAAACTATTATATTATGGACACTTTGTGGATTTGGGATGGGGACGACTCGGCGGGACGTATAAGCTGTATTTGGATTAGTGATGTGGATATAGTCTCCCAATCGAGAAGTCTGACCCTCCTGTTCCGCGCAAGCTCCCCCTATCCAACCGATGGGTTTGCGTTTGGCTATCTGTGTGAGGGAGAGGACAGCACAGTCTGTCACGACAGTGTGGGCGACATAGAGATATCCTATATTAACGATACGGCTGTTTGGCTTCATTGGACGGGGAGGGCCAGCAGGTATTGGCTGGCAGCCAACGGCGACACGGTGCTGCAGGGATCCACGTCGTATATGCTTACGGGACTGACCGCGGGCGAGACTTACGACGTGGCAGTGAGTGTCCAGGCCGACAGTTTGGCACCCTGCTGCTCGACAAGGAAGCGCATCAAGGCCACCTGCGGAAGGATTAGCCGCGAAGACCTGCCCTACAGCTATGGCTTTGAGGATGCAACGGACTTGGGTCTGGGGCAATGGATAGACCCTTGCTGGACGGGGTCAACGAGCTTTTTTGCGGAGCTGTACCCGTCAGGCACCACGCCCCATACGGGTGCTATTGCAATGAGCTTGAATAGCATACATCAGTTGGGGCAGGCAGTGCTTGCGATGCCCTACTATACCCAGGCCGTGAACGAGACGATGCTGGACTTCTGGGTGAAGAATGGGTCTCCCAGCGGCATAGAGGTGGGGGTGATGAGCAATCCGTGCGACATGGCCACCTTTGAGCCGGTGGCCACGGTAGGCAGCCATTCGGCAGAATACGAGCATCACTTTGTTTCTTTTGAGAGCTACAGCGGCATGGGGCACTATGTGGCCTTTAGGACGTCAGCAAGGGTCTTGCAGCAGATTCTGCTGGACGATGTGAGGCTTAGCTTGCAGTTAGAATGTCCGCAAATATGGGACCTGCATGTGCTGAGCCAGAACACCACCAGCATTGCACTGGACTGGGAAACAATTTACAGGAGCAACCGTGTTGTTCAGTACGAGATTACGGTCACTCCAACGTCGGGCGACACCACCATCATGCGGACAACAACGTCCCACCCGTTCATCATTGAGGGGTTGTCCCCAGACTCAAGCTACACGGTGACGGTACGCGCCGTATGCCGCAACGGCACCTACGGCCCTTGGGAGTCACTGGAGGTGCACACCGAACCGCCCTGCGTCGGCATGTCGGAGGCATCGGGTTCGCAGTTGTGTGAGAGCAACACGTTGGTTCCGGTAACAAGCTACAAAGGCAACACCATCTGCCAGTCCATCTATACGGCGGAGCAACTGTATGAAATGGGGGTGAGGCCCGGGCCCATAAGCAAGATAAGCTACACTTGGACGGAAAACAACACGTTTGCCAAGCAGCTGAGCATATACCTGACGACGACAGATTTGGACAGCTACATCGCTGCAGGCATGTATTCATTCCGATATGAGCCAGTGACGGAAGGGCAGACACTGGTGTACAGCGGAACACACCCCTTGTACACCCAAGGGCAGAAGACTTATACTTTCATAGAACCTTTCTATTGGGACGGGAACAGTAACTTGGTAATCACCACAATAATGAACCAGCCCACGGGAACCACACACTCCAACAGCAACTTTAAGGGGCATGCGGCCCTCACACAGACATATTCCACCCTTTATGCCTCCCGGAACCTACAAGCATATGAAATAGGAGACCTAGATACGTTAAGAATGTCGATATCGGTCATCCAGCCGTGCGTGACACTCTACTCCTGCGCCTCAGAAATGAGATGCCAAGCACCCGTGGCAACAGTGAAAGCGGTGGGGAGGACCGAGGTGACCCTGGAATGGTCTCAGGATGAAGGCGTGAGGGGCTGGGCAATTGCCTACAGGAAGGCCGAAGACAGCGTTTGGCAGACAGTGGAGACCAACTACTCGGGCACACAATACCATTTTGCCAACCTGACCACATCTACAAAATACTATTTCCGCGTGACGGCACTATGCGACTCGGGCGAGGCGTACACACATGTGGCAGCCATCACACAGTGCAAGGAAGACCGTTTGATATACGACGACCTGTACGCACCCAATGTGACCTGTTATACCGGCGTGTTCGACAATCCCAAAATGTACATTGGTGCCGTTAACCAAGGGCCGGAGTCGGTAGACTCGCGACACACGGTGCACTACGATGTGTCAGAATATGACCTGAGGACAAACAGGCAGCTGCGGACGGTGCCAGAGGGCTACTGCTCTTCGGTGCGTCTGGGCAACTGGAGCGGAGGGGCCAAAGCCGAGAGCATCTCCTACACACTGCAGATTGACACAACGGACTACGACCTATTGCTATTGAAGTATGCAGCCGTACTAGAGAATCCAAACCACTCGGACGAACAGCAGCCGCGATTCTCATTCAGCATCACAGACTTGAACGACAGCCTGATTAGCCCCTGCTATAGTGCCGACTTTATATCCAACATAGACTTGGGATGGAACATGACAGCAACGGGACTGCTCTGGAAGGACTGGACGACACTGGGCATCGACCTGACACCACTGCAGGGGCAGACCATCAAGGTGAACCTGACCACCTATGACTGCAGCGCAGGCGGACATTTCGGCTATGCCTACTTCGTGCTGGACCTAGACAACAAGCGGATTTCAAGTAGCAGCTGCAACTCTGGGGAGAATACATTCAACGCCCCGGCGGGATTCGCCTACCGCTGGTATAGTGCCACCGACACCACCACCCTGTCGAGGGCGGACACGGTGCATGTGGTGCAGCCAGGGACTTACTACTGCGACCTCTCGTTTGTGGGCGCGCCCAACGATGCCGCTCATGCCGACTGCCACTTCACCCTTTCGGCCGTGGCGGGAGAGCGTTACCCCTATGCCCGCTTCGACATGGAGAATATGGACACCAACAGCTGCCTGCATGTAAGTATGAAGATGACAAATCACAGCATCATCACCAGCGACTCGGCCCATTGCGACTCTATTGCGAACGGGTGCGAGAGCTACCTGTGGGATTTTGGCGACGGGAGCTCCTCAACGGAGCGTAACCCCGTGCACGTATATTTGCCAGGCACCTACCGCGTGAAACTGTATGCCATGCTGGCGGGCGGGAGCTGCGCCGACACGGCCGTACAGGAGTTCACCTATGTGAACAGATGCGTGCGATACGACACGGTTAACCACAGCATGTGCGAGGGTGACACCCTGCGGATGTTCGACACCATGCTGACCCGCGCGGGGGTGTATCACCTAGACACCATCATTGCGGGCGACAGCGTGCTTTCGCGCCCCCTAAGGCTTACAGTCCGTCATGTATCACAACATCTGACGGCCATGACCGTTTGCGACAGCTTCTACTGGCCGCAGACCTCGCAGACATACACCGCGACAGGCCTTTACACCGACACACTGACCAACCAAGCGGGGTGCGACAGTCTGGTGCAGCTGAACCTGACCGTAGACACGTCATACGACATTCATTATTACGACACCATTTATATGGGCGACACCTTGCTGTTTGAAGGGACTGAATGCGACACGCCAGGCGTGTATGTGCACCCAGGACAGACCCGGCTGGGTTGCGACTCGGTGAGAACGCTGCACCTGGAATGGAAGGCCCTAGTGGCTGACAGCCTATGGGCCACCATCTGCGAAGGAGAGGAGTTTGAGTTTATAGACACAGTGCTGCGCACCTCGGGCATCTATTATAGAACAATCCACATGGAATCGCTCTCGGTGGCTGACACACAACGAAAGGTGACACTGACGGTGAAGCCCCTGCCGCAGATAGCTATCGACAGCCAGTATACCTGCCAGGGCGACCCACACTATAGGCTGGCGGCCCACCCCTCGCTGCCCTACTGCCACTGGTGGTCCAGCCCTTCGGACCCGACCCTTGCCGGACAAGCGGGTGACTCGGTCATCACGGTCAACCCCAGTGAGGCCACCACCTATTACGTAATGACAGAATATGCCGAAGAGCCAAGGTGCACGGTCAAAGACAGCATAGAGTTGCATCCACTGGAAGCCCTGACGGCATGGATAGAGGTGAACCCCGCACGGCTGGTAGGAGAGCAGCGGACACTGACAGCCCGCAGCCTAACACATGGACATGCCGACCGCTATGAGTGGTATCTCTGGTACGACCAAACGCCACCACCACTCTACGACACCCTGCCCGACATCAGGGTGGAAGTGCCAGAGACTGCCGACAGCCTGCGCATTCAACTGTTGGCATCCAACGAGCTATGCCACGACACCGATTGGGTGACCATACCGATAACGAAATCGGAGATTTTCTTCCCGAACATTTTCACCCCCAATAGACAAGAAAACAATAGATTCCGCGCCTACTATACCAATATCACAGACTTTGAGATATGGATTTACGACCGACGGGGAGACCTGGTGTATCATTCCACCGACATCAACGAGGGATGGGACGGGACGCACGAAGACCGCCCCTGTGTGCAGGCGGCATATGTATACACCTGCACCTACAAAGACACTATCACTCCCGGCGGGGTGATGAAGAAGACTGGCACGGTGGTGCTTGTGAGATGATTTTTCGACAGGCGGGAACAATAAAAGTAGACAACTAGCGTTAAGGACTAATTATGCAAGACGAAAGACAAGAAATCATAGAACGTGCATGGGACTGCCGCGAGCTGCTCAAAGAGAGCAACGTGCAGGAGGTGGTCCGAACGGTGGTGGACCAGCTGGACCGTGGAGAGCTGCGCATAGCCGAGAAGGTCGACGGCCACTGGCAAGTGAACGAATGGCTGAAGAAGGCCGTCATCCTCTATTTCCCCATCAACAGTATGGAGACGGTGGAGGCCGGCCCTTTTGAATTTCACGACAAAATACCGCTGAAACGCAACTATGCCGAGAGGCAGGTGCGCGTAGTGCCACATGCCATTGCCCGATACGGAGCCTATCTGGCCCCAGGGGTGGTGATGATGCCATCGTATGTGAACATAGGAGCCTATGTGGACAGTGGCACAATGGTGGACACCTGGGCCACGGTGGGCAGCTGTGCCCAGATAGGCAAAAACGTCCATCTGAGCGGTGGCGTGGGCATAGGCGGCGTTCTGGAACCCGTGCAGGCCGCGCCCGTCATTATCGAGGACCACTGCTTTATCGGTAGCCGCAGCATCATTGTGGAAGGGGCTTGGGTGGAAGAAGAGGCCGTGATAGGGGCCAACACCGTCATCACGGCCAGCACGCACATTATTGATGTCACCCAGTCGGAGCCTGTCACCTACAAAGGACATGTGCCCGCCCGCAGCATAGTAATCCCCGGCAGCTACACACGGCACTATCCCGCTGGCGACTACCAAGTGAGTTGTGCCCTCATTATCGGCCACCGCACCGCTTCGACCGACAAGAAGACCTCTCTCAACGAGGCGTTGCGGGAATATGGGGTGAGCGTTTAGACGATACCACACTCGGAATATAGAACATAGAATTAATTCTTATGAAGAAAGTACTTATCGCATTGGTTGCACTGGTCTGCCTGACAGCCGGATGCAAAAAGAGAACCGATACATTTGCATTCTCCGGCACGGTGATAGACTACTACAACTGCACACTGAACTCTGCCAGCATCTCCGAAATGGACTTTGGCTATGTGGTGAATTTGGACACACCCGACTCAATTGGAGGAGAGTATACCTCAAATGGGGTGAAATACAAAAACGCCGTACTGCTCTACCGCACCCATGCGCGCTATGGCGACGGGGAGCATATCAGCGGGACAATGTACTTGGACGAGAACTATTCGCGAGCCTACTGCCAGTACCACTACCATCTGGACATACCCGAAGGAGTGTGCTATAAACTGGACTAATCGTAATAGCCACAGAGAGGGGGAGAGACGGTATAACAACAAATTGTTGATAAAAAAATCAACAGGATTGTTCTTATTTGAAAAATAGTTACTACTTTTGCAATTTGATAAATACACACAACAAACAGATAACATAAAGAGACAATCATATGAAGTTCATCATCAACAGCCTGCTGTTTTCCAAACAAATTCAGTCCATCAGCGGTGTAATAACCAATAACAACACCGTTCCCATCATCAATTGCTTCCTGTTCCATCTTGACGAGAACCTTCTAACCATACGTGCCACCGACCTGGAGACCACATTGGTTACAAAGATAGAGGTGGAGTCGGGACGTTTGGAAGGGCTCACAGATATAGCAGTGCCCTCGAAACTCCTGCTGGACATATTGAAATCGCTGGATGACGTGCCCCTGACGTTCAGTGTGGACGATGCCACCTACGGCATCAACATTTCTTCGGGCGAAGGTAAATACCGTCTGGCCGGCAAGAATCCTGAGACCTTCCCCAACATGCCTGAAGTGCACGACACAGAGGCCATCATCGTGCCGAGCAGTGCCCTAGTGGGTGCCATTAGCAAGACTTCTTTTGCCGCCTCCACCGACGAAATGCGCCCCCAGATGGGCGGCATCTTCTGCGACATCACACCAGAGAACACCACATTCGTGGCCACGGATGCGCACAAACTGGTTCGTTATCGCCGCAGCGACATACACTCCGACACTCCCACCAGCTTTATCCTCCCCCGCAAACCTGTCACCATGCTCCGCAATATCCTGGCCGCGCAGAAGGAGGAGATGGAGGTGAAGGTGGAGTTTAACAACACCAACGCTTTCTTCACCTTCGAGAATTTCTATATCATCTGCCGTCTGGTGGATGGGAAATATCCCAACTACGATGCCGCCATTCCCAAGGAGAATCCCAACAAACTGACCGTGGATCGCAACTCGTTCCTCAACACGCTGCGCCGCGTAGGACTCTTTGCCAACCAGGCTTCTCACCAAGTGCGCCTTTCAATTCAGGAAAGCGAGTTGGTTGTCAGTGCCGAGGACTTGGAATTTTCCAACGATGCCAGTGAGAAACTGCCTTGCCAGTATGAAGGCGAGCCTATGGAGATTGGCTTCAATGCCAAATTCCTCACCGAAATGGTCTCCAATATCGAAACCGAACAGATTCTCATTGAATTGTCCCACCCCAGCCGCGCCGGTATTATCTTTCCTATCACCGGGGAAGAGAATAGCCCCGAGGACATACTGATGCTCGTCATGCCGGTGATGCTGGCCAATTGATATTCACTTTAGCATCCTATTGTTTTGAAAGGTAAAGTAAATCTTTGGGAGACCCACTCGTCAACAGTGCTCAGCATCACGTTGGTGCTGTTTCTGCTGGGGATGTGCCTGCTGGTGGAATACCATTCATACCGGATTACGCACGACATGCAGGAGCGCATCACACTAAAGGTGGATTTGGAGCCCGCGATAACCGACGAGATTGCCTCAGTGCTGAAGATGCAGATTGAAGCCATGCCCGAAGTGAAGCATGTTGACTATATCTCTAAACAGAAGGCGGCTGAAATCTTCTCCGAGGACCTGAACGACGACTTTGTCAGTTTCATCGGCTACAACCCCCTCTACCCTTCCATGATGGTGAACCTGAAAGTCAACTATATCCCCGAAGTGCGACAAAAAGGACGCACGGAAAGTATTGCGGCTTTTGCATCGAAAGTGGGAGCTCTGGAATATGTGACCGGGGTCACTTATCAAGAGACTGTGGTGAACGAACTGAACGACGTATTCTATAAAATCACTTGGTTCCTCATCATCTTTATGGCCTTGCTTATCATCGTGAGCATCCTGCTCATCAGCAGCACCATACGCATTGCCCTCTACGCCCAACGAGAGACTATCCGTACCATGCAGCTGGTGGGAGCCAAAAGCGGGTTCATTGCCCGTCCCTTTATAGGTCGCAGCATATGGTTTGGTTTGCTCGGCGGGTTGATTTCCATCGTCATCCTAACCATCGCCATCGGTGCTTTGAATCAATCCTTTGCAGGTTTAGACCTACTTGACCAGTCGCACCTGATTTGGTATGCAGGCTTGGCCGTCATCATCCTTCTGTTGGGCATTTTCCTATCCTATATGTCCACCCTTTTCGCTGTCAGCCGTCACCTTCGTCAAACAATAAAATAATAAATAATAAAACAACATTGGCACCTCCGCCAAACAAAAAACAATACCATGGCAAAAGATAACAAGACACCCGAAGAAAACAAAAGCCAGTTTGCTTTTGTTTTTGAAAAAATCAATTATATCATCATGATTGTCGGCATCGTACTGCTGGCACTGGGTTACATCTTCCTTACTGGGGGCGGCAGCGACGACCCCAACGTGTTCAACGAGGCCATGTTCAATGGCCGCCGTCTCTATCTGGCTCCGATTCTCATCATTCTGGGTCTGGTGGCAGAAATCGTCGCCATCATGTACAAAGGCAAAGAGGAGTCCAAATAGTTCTTTTGCAGATAACTAATACTATAACAGAAAGATGGATTGGCTAGAATCACTAATCTTGGGCATTGTCCAAGGACTTACAGAATACCTGCCTGTCAGCAGTAGCGGACACCTCACCATCGGTGCCAACTTCTTTGGCCTCAGTGGTGAAGAAAACTTGGCCTTCACCATCACGGTGCATGTAGCCACCGTGCTCAGCACTTGTGTCATCCTGTGGAAGGAGATTGTTTGGCTTTTTAAGGACCTTTTCAAGTTCCAATGGAACGAAGGCACCAAATACGTGGTCAACATTCTCATTTCAATGATTCCCGTAGCCATCGTAGGGTTACTTTTCAAAGACAAGGTGGAAGCCATCTTTGGCAGTGGACTACTCGTGGTGGGCATCTGCCTGTTGGTAACGGCTTCATTGTTGGCATTCTCTTATTGGGCCAAGCCTCGTCAGCGCGAGAATATCTCCCCGTGGCATGCTTTCATTATTGGCATAGCCCAAGCAATTGCCGTACTGCCCGGTCTTTCACGTTCTGGCAGCACTATTGCCACCGGCCTGCTGCTGGGCAACAGCAAGCAAAAAATGGCCCAGTTCTCATTCCTCATGGTCATCCCCCCAATCTTGGGCGAGGCCCTTTTGGACGTAAAGGACATGGCCGAGCAAGGAGTGAGCCAAGCCATGGGCGGCCTGTCTGCCACATCACTCATCATAGGTTTCCTAGCCGCCTTTATCAGTGGTTGTTTCGCATGCAAATGGATGATTAACATCGTCAAGAAAGGCAAACTCATTTGGTTTGCTCTTTATTGCGCCATCGTAGGCATCCTAGCCATTGTATTACCTCTGTTTTAACACAAAATAAAAGGGCTAGCCATGAGTTGCTAGCCCTTTTCATATCCATTTTTGTAATGACTAAAGAGCAACTTTTAGAAGGTACGATTATCGCCATTGACAAGCCACGGCAGTGGACTTCCTTTCAGGTGGTCAACAAGGTCAAAACGGTCATTAGGCAAACATATGGACTGAAGAAATTCAAGATAGGCCATGCGGGAACTCTAGACCCACTGGCCACCGGTCTTTTGCTGGTTTGTGTAGGGAAAGCCACCAAACGTATAGAAGAACTCCAAAAAGGGGAAAAGGTCTATAGCGGCACGATGGTTTTAGGAGCCACAACGCCTAGCTATGACCTTGAGCGCGCCATCGACCATTACTACCCCTACGAACATATCACCCATGAACTCATTCTGGACAAAATCCCCCAATTTGTTGGTCTTATCGACCAGGTGCCGCCCATCTTTAGTGCGGTGAAAATCAACGGCCAACGGGCCTACTCATATGCTAGAGAAGCCAAAGAGGGCGAAGACATCCCCTCTCCTACCCCCAAAAAGGTCCTCGTTAAGGAATATGAAATAACAGATTTTCGACCGGGAAGGAGGGGTATAGAGGGAATAGAAAAGAAAGATGTGATAGAAAATGATGGACTACAAAGTCATCTTTATCACCATCCCCAAGGCAGCGTTCCTGACCACCTGCCCCAAGTAGATTTTCGCATACGCTGTGGCAAGGGCACCTACATACGCAGTCTTGCTCGGGACTTAGGGCTAGCACTGGACAGTGGGGCCTTCCTTAGCTCCCTTAGACGTGAAAAGGTAGGGGATTATAGCATTGAAAATGCCATCACACTCGACAGCATCCAAGACTATCTTGCAAACATCAGCAATTAACGATTTCATCTAGTTCCAGCCAGCGGAGTTCCTTCTCATCCAGGGCAGCGATAATATCACCTATCCGCTGAGAGGCATCGGTCAACTTCTTCACTTCTGTTTCGGTACCACTGCTTAGCAGAGATTCCAGTCGCTGCTTTTCTTGGTTCAACGACTCTATTTCAGCCGTGAGGGCTTCATACTCTTTTTGCTGTTTATAAGTGGCGCGGGGCTTTTCATCACGTACTCGCTCATTTTTAGGTTTTTCCTCGCGCTTCTGCAGGGTTTCAGAACGGCGTTGGGCGTTGCGTGCGGCCAAATACTCGGTGTAATTGCTGTGGTAATCACGTATCTTTCCTTCTCCCTCGAACACAAAGATATGGTCTACGATATGGTCCATAAAACTGCGATCGTGGCTGACAATAACCAAACAACCCTTGTAGTCTTTCAAGAACTGCTCCAGAATTTCAAGAGTATAGATGTCCAAATCATTGGTCGGTTCGTCAAGTATCAAGAAATTCGGATTAGCCATCAGTACTTTCAGCAGATAAAGCCTTCGCTTCTCCCCACCACTCAGATTGCCGAAATAGTTATACTGCGTCATGTCGTCAAAGCCGAAATAACTCAGGAACTGGTGGGCCGACATATCTTTGCCGTTGTCTAAATCAATCCGCTCGGCCACATCTTTTACTATATCTATCACGCGCAAATCAGGACGGGCAGTCATACCACTTTGGGTATAAAAACCGAATTGAATGGTCTGTCCCACTATCACACGCCCACTGTCGGGGCGAAGCTGCTCGGTCAGTAGGTTCAAAAAAGTAGACTTTCCTATTCCATTTGGACCGACAATGCCTATCTTCTCCCCTTTTTTGAACACATAGCTGAAGTCGTCCACCATCTTGACACCGTCGTAGCTCTTGGTGACGTTATACATCTCCAAAATCTTGCCGCCGATGCGCTCGGTTTTGACCGTCAGCTGAGGGCGGGTATCGTCGAAACGGGTGTGTGCCTTCTCTTCCAATTCATAGAATGCGTCAATGCGAGCCTGAGCCTTGGTGCCACGTGCCTGGGGCATGCGCCGCATCCAGTCTAATTCGGTCCGGTACAGACTCTTCGCTTTCTCTACCTTCACCCGCTCATTATACTCACGCTCAGCCTTCTTCCGAAGGTAGTAGTCATAATTGCCTCGATAGTGGTAGAGACGACTGTTGTCAATCTCGTATATATCTTGGCAGACATGGTCGAGGAAATAGCGGTCGTGCGTGACCATCAGTATGGCCAGTTTCTGTCGCGAGAGGAAGTCCTCCAGCCATTCAATCATCTGGATGTCGAGGTGGTTGGTGGGCTCGTCGAGGAGCAGCAGATTGGTATCATCAATCAGGATACGGCTGAGAGCCACTTTTTTCTGTTCGCCACCACTGAGCATCTGCATCTGCTGGTCCAACTTGTCGTCCAACTTCAGACGGCTGAGTATCTCCTCGATGCGCTGCTCAAAAGTCCATTCATCCTCGTGCTCCGGACGTTGGGCCGAATAGACAAAACTGCGAACCGTTTGATGGGGCAGCAAATCCGGCTGTTGTGGTAGATAAGCCATACGCACATCGCCTCTGAAGGTAACCTTACCGTTGTCTTGCAGAGTCTTCCCCGTAAGGATATTGAGTAACGTAGACTTGCCATAACCATTGCGTGCGATAAGGGCGGTCTTCTGTCCGGCATTGATTCCGAAAGAGATGTCCTCAAACAGCATCTTGTCGCCATAAGACTTAGTCAGGTTTTCAACAGTAAGAAGTGCGTCAGCCATATACTTATTTATTCTTCATGCATCTTATTAATACCCATATTTTTGCTGCCAGTGAGCACGCAACTGACGGCGGGTTTCTTCTTCACGAGGATTCTGACCCGGCTCATAAAACTTCATTCCACGAAGCGCATCGGGCAAAAATTCCTGATCAACGAAATTGCCTTGGTAGTCGTGGGCATATTTATATCCGTCACCATAGCCCATCTGTTTCATCAGCTTGGTCGGGGCATTACGAATATGCAGCGGCACTGGCAAATCGCCCGTCTGCCGCACCACCTGCTGGGCATTGGCCAAAGCCATATAGGTACTGTTGCTCTTCACCGACGAAGCCAAATAAACACAGCATTGCGACAGCGTGATACGGCATTCGGGATAGCCGATCTTGGTGACAGCCTCAAAGCAGGCATTAGCCAAGAGCAGCGCATTGGGGTTGCTATTGCCGATGTCCTCCGAGGCAAAAATAAGCATCCTTCGGGCAATAAAGACAGGGTCTTCGCCTCCCTCTATCATGCGGGCAAGCCAATAGACTGCTGCGTTGGGGTCGCTGCCACGCATCGACTTGATGAAGGCACTGATGATGTCGTAATGCATCTCGCCTTTCTTGTCATAGAGAGCCAGGTTCTGTTGGATAACCTGAAGGGTGTGAGCATTGTCTATCACCACGGGGCCGGCAGGGCTGTTGTTAACCACCAGTTCTATGGCATTGAGCAACTTGCGCGCATCCCCTCCCGAAATGCGAAACAGAGCCTCCACCTCGGGGGCAGACACTTCACGTCCTTGTGAAGCATAGTAACGTAGCGCACTATCCAGCAATTGCCGCATCTCTGCCTCGCCAAACTCTTTCAGCACATATACCTGACAGCGCGAGAGCAATGCCGAGATAACCTCAAATGAAGGGTTCTCGGTAGTGGCACCTATCAATGTGACGGTGCCTCGCTCAACAGCCCCTAAAAGCGAGTCTTGCTGGCTTTTCGAGAAACGGTGAATCTCATCAATAAACAGGATGGCCCCCTCTTCGGTCTTAGCCTTCTCAATCACTTCGCGCACCTCCTTCACACCGCTGCTGATAGCACTAAGGGTGTGGAAGGGACGGTTCAGCGTCTGGCTGATGACCATGGCCAGCGTAGTTTTGCCGATGCCTGGAGGACCCCAGAAAATCATCGACGGGATATTGCCGCTATCAATAAGCGTGCGCAAAACAGCACCTGGTCCCACCAAGTGCTGTTGTCCTATATAATTCTCAAGGCTTGTTGGCCTTAGAACCTCTGCAAGGGGAATCATCTCACCGCACACTATAAGATTAGCATCGCATCGCCATAGGTGGAGAACTTATATTTCTCACGAATGGCGGTCTCGTAGGCCTGGCGGACGAATTCGGGTCCGGCAAATGCACTCACCATGATGTATTGCGATGACTTTGGGTGATGGAAATTCGTCACCATCATGTCGGCAATAGAAAAGTTGTAGGGGGCGAAGATAAACTTGTTGGTCCAACCCTCATAGGCACTAATCTTGCCCGCAATGGTCACGGCACTTTCCAGTGCTCGCATCACGTCGGTGCCCACCGCACAAATCCGGTGCCCGTTGGCCTTGGTTGCCATGACGGCATCGCACACCTCCTGCGAAATGTTCATCTCTTCGGCATCCATTCGGTGCTTGGAAAGATCTTCCACCTCGATAGTCTTGAAGTTGCCCATGCCGCAGTGCAAAGTCAGTTCCAGCCACTGCACATCGTTTATCTCAAAACGTTTGAGCAACTCACGGCTGAAATGGAAACCGGCAATGGGGGCTGCCACAGCACCTTCATGCTTGGCATAGATGGTCTGGTAGCGTTCGGCATCGAAATTCTCAATATTTCGCAGCGCACGCAGTTCGTCGGGCAGCGGCGTATGGCCCAAACTACGGATATGCTTGATAAACTCCTCGTGCGTGCCGTCGAATAGGAAACGCACCGTGCGGCCGCGCGAAGTGGTGTTGTCAATCACCTCCGCCACGAGCGACTCGTTCGGACCGAAATAAAGTTTGTTGCCGATACGTATTTTGCGGGCAGGATCCACAATCACATCCCACAGGCGCATGTCTCGGTTCAATTCACGTTGCAGAAACACGGTGATGCTGGCACCCGTCTTCTCCTTCTCGCCATAGAGCAAAGCCGGAAACACCTTGGTATTGTTCGCCACCACGGCATCCCCTGGTTGCACATACTCTATGAGGTCTTTAAATATGCGGTGCTCTATCGTCTTGGTATCACGATGAAGCACCATCATGCGGGCCTCGTCACGTTGCTTTGAAGGTTTCTCAGCAATCAGCTCCTTCGGAAGGTAGAAATTGTAATAAGACAGTTTCATTGTATCACTTTTTGGCCTCGCAGCAGTGCGAAGCGTAATTCTAACATCTTTACTATCCCCTATTTTTCAAGGTTTGCGAATATTGTAACGAATAAACCCCAGCTTTATTATATATATCCGAAAAAAAATTATCTGTGGCAACTTATGAAACTAAAAGGTAAAAAGTAAAAACTAAAAGGTAAAAACTAAAAGGTAAAAACTAAAAACTAAAATACTAGAGTTTGACAAGTCTCTTTTCCGATTTAATAGTAAGCATCATGACGACCTTGCAAGATAAAATATGGCTATATTTGAGTCTTCTGGTGTCCTGAAAGGCCAAAACACATCTAGCCTAGGGCATCGCCCTAGGTGATTCAATGAGCCATCAGTCGCACCTTGTAAGGGCAAAAGTAAAAACTAAAGGCTCTAGTTTGATAAAAGACTGATTTTTAGCAGCCTCGAAGAGGCTGAATCTCAATAACCCCATACTAAGCGACCAACGGGAGCGCAGTGTGGGGATAGCGAA
>ODAI011846933.1_pt1 | contig 15292 bp, 12 predicted proteins | sample 1539321 | NCBI WGS metagenome assembly ODAI01 (sample SAMN02144231, study PRJEB22623) | gut metagenome | biome: sheep rumen | host: Ovis aries | place: New Zealand
GGAAACAGAAGACATGCATTATTTTTATTTATTTTTGCATTCTCAGACCAACGCTTTGCAAACAGTTTTCGGAGTCTGCAAAACAGGGAGGAACTTTCCGGATGGAAAGAACCTCCCTGCTTTGTATGAAAAAGATGAACGAAAAAGCTGAATGAAAATATTAAAGGCCGAGAGCGGCAAGAGCGATAAACAGGAAGCAGGTGATAAAAGGAATAGCGATCTGCGTGATCGCAATGTCGTAATACGCTTCCTTGTGGGTCATCTTGCAGATACCCAGCAGGGTGATCTGGGCGCCCTGATGAGGCAGGGTATCCAATGTGCCGGCAGCAATTGCCGCAATACGGTGTACATAAGGAAGCTTGGCTCCAATCGACAGGTAGGTATCTGTCAGGGCATTAAAAGCGACGCCCATACCTCCGGAAGCTGACCCGCAGGCGCCGGCACAGATGGCTACTGTGATCATGACGAAGAGCAGGGGGGTCATATTAAGTCCCTTCAGAAGAGAAACAAGGTTTTCAAAACCAATCGTTTCCTTTACGATGCCGCCGAAACCAACCACGATCGCGGTGTTGAGAATAGACACGTTAGAGTCTGCAGCGCCTTTGTTGAATACTTTGATCCATTCCCTGTAACCGCCTCTGACGCGTTTGAACATCAGTATTGTTGCAAGGGCTACGCCGGCAAAAACGGACGTCTCTACAGGTATATGGAAGGCGTTGAAAAGAACCAGAATCACAACGATCGGGATCAGCGCTATCAGCCAGTGGGGAAGATCGTCTTTTTCCCGCAGGTTCAATTCATCTTCGGAAAGCTGGTGCTTCAGACGGGTATCATGAAAGGTATAGCCGTTTTTGGTGAATTTTCTGGATCTGAACTCCAACCAGGCAAAAATCAGCAGGAATTCCACAATGGAGACGAGCAAAGACGGAAGCAGTGCGGCTGTAGAAGGGGTGCCGAGATTTCGCATGGCGATAACATTCTGTATGGAAGGCGACCCCGGGGCTGTCATGGAAACGGTCCAGCAGCCGGCCGAGATGGATGCGGGGATCAGCCGCCTGGTTATATCGGCCTCCCTGAAAAGATTGAGCGCGATGGGATAGACGACAAAGAAAACAACGAAGCCGCTGACGCCGCCATAGGTCAGGACGCAGGTGATGATAAATATGATCGGCGCGACAAACCTGCCTTTACAAAAACCTGCGATCCAGTGGGCGATGGATTCTGCGGCGCCGGTATATTGATATACAGCGCCAAACAGGGCTCCCACAAAGAAAACCAGAAAATAGTCACTGACATAGCTTGCCGCTGCCGGCATGAACATAGTCGTGAGGCCTTCCAGGATCGTGATCTTGCCAATTGAAAACTGACTGAGCAGAATGACAAAGATGGAGACAAGCGGGGCCAGGATCAGGGCGCTTACCTGCATAAAAGCAAGTACGCCAAACAGGATCAAAGCCGCAAACAGGACAACAATACCCAGATTCATACGTAACCCTCCTTTTTACAGGAACAATGTAAATTTTTTTATAGCATCAATGTAACTGTAAAGAAGGTAGCATACAGAGGATAACGAACCACTAACACTAATTGTTTATAAAACGAATTATTGCCGCGAATGTTTTTCGGGAGGCGCACAAAAAAGCGGTCTGAAGTCATAGACTTCAAGGCCGCTTATGGAAGGATGCGTTTGAAATAGGTATTTCAGGGCCCGCTTGCGGGTCCTGCGCGATGAAGAATAAAAAAGGTGCCGCTTTGCTTACGCGAGGTGTAGACAATGACGGCAGTATATGCGCTTACGGGGTCAGGCAAAGCGCTGGAAAGCAGCACAGAAGTGATACAGAACTCTTTTCCATGCTTTGCGCTCCTTCAGGATGAATCTGTAATCGGGATTATGCGTCAGGGCAAGATAATCTCTTTGAAGGCGGTCGATCTCAAATTTTCTTCGCAGGATCGCCTTTTCCAAATACGGATGGTATTTTCCTTGTGTAAAGCTGTCATATTCCCGGAAACCATCAATATACCCGCAGTGGACCCGAAGGGCTGTTCCTACGTCTTTTCTAAGTGTTGTCATGAATCCGCCGGTATTGACCCTGTACACGGACATCTCCCGTTGAATGTAATAAGCATCGCCCCGCGATAAACAATACAGTATGAGCGGCTCATCACCCACTATATAAAAACTATGTACAAAAAGAGACTCCCCGACCGTGCGTATTTCGTCCAGAATGTCTCTTCGAATCATTACAGAGCTAAGATGGAACATCCATCTGCCTTCGCCCAACTCTTTATTTAAATATTGTTCTGCTGTCAGGATACCTTCCTTCAAAGGAAACGGAGGAAAGCAGCCGGTTCTTCTTTTTGTTTGTGCGTTTTCCATTCCGGTTGCGTGGACAGACAGAGTACAACCAGTATTCTTTTCAAGTGCGTCTACCTGCCTTTGTAACTTGCTGTTGTCGGACCACCGGTCATCGCCCTCACAGAAAGCAATGTATTTTCCCCTGATGATCGGCATAATATACCCGGCAATTGCGGACATCCCCTTCTTATACTGATTCTCCTTCTGGAAGATAGTCTTTACTCTGCACATTGGACCGGGGGACATGCTCTCAATGATTTCTCTTGTCGCGTCAGTGGACGCATCATCATGGATGATGACTTCATACAGGAATTTTGTGTCCTGATAAAGAACACTTTCCAGCATTTGTCTCACTGATGACTGGTGGTTATAACATAGACAGCAGACCGTAACCATGATCTCCGGATCCGCGCCTATATTACAGATATTCGTTTCTGTACCCATCTTCAGAAACTCTCCTTTCTTCGAAAATCAGCAGATTCAAGGCCCGCTCGCGAGTCTTGTGCGATGAAGAAAAAACTTTTCAAAACCGGAATTGCTCTCTTTCAAAGCATGCCGGAGCACCTTAGTGCGCAGAGAGAAAAAACGGCGCATCAGCGCGTTTTCCTGCTCTTGTCTGCAATAATATACTGCAGATACGGTCAACCTCTCCTTCTGTCAGGTCTCCGTACATCGGCAGTGTAAGGATATGCGTGCTGGCATACAGGGCGGACGGCGTCTGCTCCGGATCAAATCTATTGCCGTAACATTCCATTGCGCTGGTCAGCGGGTAAAAATATTTACGTACATAAATATCATTTGCGGCGAGTATATCCGCAATACTGTTTCGATCAGCTCCGAACAGTGTCTCGTCTATTAGAACAGGAAAATACGCATAATTGGACTTTTTAAGCGGCTGTACAGGGTTCAACTGTAATCCCTCCACGCCGGTCAGCCTTTCTCTGTACATGCGGTCGATATTCTGGCGCTTTTGTATTTCGCTTTCCAGATAACGCAGGTTGCAGATTCCCATGGCGGCACAGAATTCATTCATCTTGGCATTCGAACCTGCCTGATCGACATGCTCTGCATCCCTGATTCCGAAATTTAGCAGCTGCTGCAGTTTCCTGTCATAATATTCATCCGCAAATACAACGGCTCCTCCTTCAATGGAGTTAAAAACCTTTGTTGCATGAAAGCTGAAGCAGGAAGCATCTCCCATTAAACCGACACTGCTGCCCATCCATTCTTCTCCAAATGCATGTGCGGCATCGTATATCACTTTCAGATCGTGCTTTCGGGCGATTTCCTTGATTTTCTCTGACTGGCAAAGATTTCCGTATACATGAACAGGCAGGATCGCGCTGGTGCGCTCCGTGATCAGTTCTTCAATTCTGTCCGCATCGATCGTGTAGTCGTCCGGTCTGATGTCGCAGAAGACCGGCGTGAGACCTTTGCGCACAATAGCGTGGGTGGTGGAGGCAAATGTAAATGGCGTAGTGATGACCTCTCCGGTTAGTCCGAGAGCTTCTATACTCAGCTCCAATGCCATATGTCCGTTTGTCAGCAGGGCGATTCTGTCAACCCCCATAAATGAACATAGCTGCCTTTGGAACGCCGCGTGTTTTCTTCCCATATTTGTGATCCAGTGCGAATCCCACAACTCTCTGATTTCCTTTATGTACTCATGGAAAGAGGGTAAAAAAGCGCGGGTGACATATATATTCGCCTTCAGGCGTTCCAACTCTGTGTCTTCATCCTGAAACACAGCTTGTGTTATTGTCTCCATCTATGCCTCTCCTTTCAGAAACCCGTTAATAAACAAGATATATCTCAACCCGCATCCGATGCGAAATACCCGCCAGCGAGTCTTGCACGAGTCTTGCATTCGAAAAAAACCTGTTATAAATCAGACTTCAGTCCCTGCTGGTAAGATTTTCTGAAAAGATCCAGATCCGTAAAACGGATCACAATATTCTGTCCATCCTGGTCCTCAATAAAGATATCCCTGCAGATCCGTTCCATCATTCTGCATGCTTCTTCCGCGTTTGATGAGGCAAAGGTGATCCTTCCCAGAAGGCTGTGCCTGCGAACATTGTCCCCTATGCCTCGAATCAGTTCTGCCGTGATCCAGGGAATGCGATTCAGTTCATATACTCCGCTGATCCTGCTGATGACGCAGTCCCTGTCCGCGAACAACATATAGACAGAGGCACATTTGACAGGCTGTGAGGTCTGCGCCGGCGGAAGATCCTCAGCACGGTGCCGGATGCCGACTGCCGCCTCCATCATCCAGCGGACTGTATCAAAACCCGATATTCCACGGAAAGAATCAAAAAACATATCCGCAGGAAATCGATATCCGATCTCCAGCATTTTGAAGACACCGTCCTCTCCGCGGATCAACTGAGCCCAGACAATTCCTTCTGTGCAGCCGATTTTTTTAAAAAGCCGGATGATCCGGTCATTCACCTGCCTGTTGTATTCCTCAACACAATCTGCTGCTGTCGAGCCGAAGACATACAGATTCGTCGGATAGCCGGGTTCCTTAAAGGCTGTTCTGAGCGTCAGAAGTCTGCATTCTCCCCCCGCAAGGACGTAGACGCTGCAGTATTCTGTCCCGGAGAGCATCTGTTCCACAATGATATGAGGATCCGCGGATATGTCCACGACAGCCATATATCCTCTCCGCAGATCATCATAATCCATACAAAAACTGATTCCTGCGTTTCCGCATGAATCTGATGGTTTGGCAACAACCGGATACTTTACTTTGTCTGTCTGCTCTGTGTTGTCGATTTCCGTGATCGTATAATCTTCCGCCACGGGAATCTCCAGTTCTTTGCAAAGCTGCTTGATTCTGTATTTACTGCGTGCGAAGCTCCACGCTTCACGGGTACAGTAATAAGGGAGATTCAGCTGTTCGCTCAATTCCAGGGCATGATCCAGATTGAATTCACTGACGCCGGCAAATACATGTGTGATCCCGTTTTCCAGGCAGCAGGCTTTAAGCTGTTCAATATCCTGTGTGCTGATCATCCAATACTCATCGGCAGCCTGTTTTGCGGCTGACCGGGAGAGAGGAAGGTAATCTGTGACGATGGTATATATTCCCATTGACCGGGCACATTGAACAATTTGCGTACTGCCGATGGAGGTCCCGAGGATCAAGAGCTTTTTTCCTGTATTTATCTGATCGTCACCGCCAATCTGAGAATAGTCTTTTTCGTTCATTCCTCATGCCCCCTCTTTCTGATTATTCTTTTTCGTCCTCCTCTGATCCGGATATGGAAGCCTCCGGCAGCGAGGAACCAAATACCTGTGTAAGCGCAGGACAGTACAGCTGTGCGCAGCCAGCTTATCCAGTTTGGAGCATACATGGCTTCCGGCAATAGAATGCGGAAAGTAAAGATACATATTGCCCCGGTTCCGAAAAACAATAAGAAGATTCCGATAAACCGCATCGGGCTCCTTTGCAGAATATTTTTGCGCAGATACTCTATGTGGGCCGCCAGACGGTAAGACACAGAGACCAATGTTCCAATGGCGATTCCGATCAAGCCGAAATTTCTGATCAATAAAAGGGAAATACCCAGATTGAGTGCCGCCTCGGTAAATGCGATCCGGTTTGTTCTGCGGAAATGTCCTGCAGCAAAAACCGTCCCGACATAAGGTGCGCGCAGGCAGTATATGGCCATTGCCAGCATGATGATGAATCCGAAGACCGGCTGATCGTACTCCGCGTCCAGGATTCCCCTCGTGTATAAGGAAACGAAGGGGCGGATCAGTATTATTGCATTCGTAAACAAATATGATGCCGCAAAAAATATTGTAAATTCATATTTGTCGAGTCTGCTGTTGACTTTTTCCTCAGGTTCTATCACCAGCGCGTTGCCCAGAGCAGGATTAAAGCCGGCCGCTATTCCATCCAGAAAACCTCTGATCGCGTTTCCTGCCAGCATATAAACCGCGTAGACTGAAACATTTGACAAAGTGGAGAACAGAGTCAGCAGAATCACATCCGTATTGGAGTGGATATAAAAAGCCAGATTCTGACCAAATCCGTCCCACCTCTGTTTCATAGCATCTTTGTCCGGCACTGCATTTCTGTCCAGGTCGTAGCATTTTTGTGCATAGCGGTAGAAGAGCAGCGGCTGGACCAGCATCACCAGTCCCCCGGCCAGTTTGATCACATGAACCCCCTGGCCCATAAGATGCAGAATTACAACAACTGTAAGGTTAAGCGCAACAACGATGATCTGAACCAGACTTGTAAAGAATACCTGCCGGTCCGCGTTTAAAAGAACACGGTAGGAGAGTGAAAAAAAATACTGGTTCAACAAGGTCATTGCCAGGATCATTGTCATGGAAAAAATATAGCCATAGTGAAAGCCTGTGTTCACAACCAGCGGATATATGGCAGCAACGGCAAGAGCATAGAAGATATATATTTTCCCGATATTCCGGAAAAAAGAGTTGATTGCCATATAAATACTGCTGACCTTCTGCCAGTCTTTTTCTGCCAGAGGCCGATACAGAGAAGCCATTGCAACACCGCTGACGCCTCCCTCCAGCAGCGAGATATAGTTCAGGAACTGATTGAGAGATGTAATCAGTCCGTTTACCTCTGAACCGAAATCCTTAAGGATGATTCTGGGTACCACAAGTCCGTTAAGGATCAACGATATCTGCAGAAGAATGGAAAATAGCACATTCAATTTTGTCGACCGTCTCTTCAAACGCTTACCTCATTCTTGCCTGGTCTTACTCGGCTGTTTCGTAGTCGATCTGACGTTCGGCCACTGAAATATTCTGCTCTTTATCTTTTGCTGTGTATATTACGGTACCCCTCCCGCCATCCTGCGGAAAGATCCCGCTGATCCGGATCGAAGCCGTACAGTCTCCATCCTTTTCATCAACTGCCGTCACTCCGGTCAGAAGCGTCTCCACAGGGGCGCCATCCTGATAGACAATCTGTGTGTCCGCAATAGAGATCTCCGGACCGGCAAGATCCAGATTCTGCCTTTTGTTGGACCGGAAAAGCATCAGTACAGCGATAAGCGCAAGCAGCGCAGCTGAGACGCCTCTGCGCAGGATCACAGAACCTGTATTGGCTGCCTGTCCGCCTCTACAGATCAATATCAGCAGAATAACCAGGGCGGCAGCAGATCCTGCCCCCGCAGCTCCTGCCAGGACATAGAGAGAGAGCACAGGAACATTTCTTCCTGTAGGAATATTCCCGTGCTGCAAAAAGGAGACTACATCTTCGTTCACTACTTCGTGAAGCTGTTCCATTGCAGCCTCCTGGACAGCATCCGCGATATCGCAGGCAGCATATGGATCCGGATGTGAGACCCTGACTGTCACCACGCGCGTTTCATCGAGGGCCTCTATATCGAGACAGTTTATGAAATCCGCATAGCCTAACAGGTTTCCTTCCTCGTCCGTCAGATGCAGACGCCCGATCACCCTGCGCGCGGTCTCCATTCCTGTCAGAATCTGTGCATAGTCTTTCGTGAGCAATCCGCCTGCCTGCAGATCGTATGCAGTGAAGCTGTTTTCCTCTCCACTCCTTGACAGGACATACGCTTTGCTTACTGATTGATACTGGGGAGCTGCCAAAACATTGCAGTATACCATTCCAGCCAGTCCGCCCGCGACAGTCAGTAAAGTCACCGGCATGATCCACAGGCGAAGAGCCTTGAGATATTGTTTAATATCGAAAGAAAACATTTATTTTGCTAATACCTCCGTTCACGGACCAAAACAGACAAAAAGACCGGCTCTGCTGATCCGCGGAATCTGTAAATCATTTCAATCATTTCGATCATTACCGGTGCGGCCTTCCTCTGATGACCCTGTCATACAGTTTCGGCATGCAGCAGAAGACCACTGCCTGCATTTTCTTTATCGGTGATATCGCGGTATTTCGCATGACACTCCGGAAATATCTGTGCACAGCTGCTTTGATCATCTCTTCCAGCTCCGGAGGGCACTCGGCATTCCGGCGTATAAATGCTGAATAGAGCTGCAGGTGTGCAAACACATACGCTGTTTCCGCAATCTCAACAATATCCGGAAAATGTGCTCTGTAAAACTCGATCTGCTCGGCAGAGGCTTCAATCAACGACAAATCTACGTTTGTATTTCTGGATTCGCTGCCCGGACGCTGAAAATAATAGTACATAGGGTCAGACACATAGGCGACCCTGCGGGCTCTTGCGATCACCTTGTGCATAAGGAAAAAATCTTCGCTGTTCCGGCCCACCGGAAATCTGAGTCTGGACGGTTTCCCGCCGTTCTCTTCGAACAGGCTCCTGTGAAAAACCGCATCACAGAAACTCATATTGAAATACCTGTAGCTGTTCAGTTCAATCATCGCCTGCCGCCGGTTCCATGTTTTTCGAATTCCTTTTTTGTATGGATGATATACAGACCCGTCAGGGTAGACGACTGTCATGCCGCAGATCGCAATGTCCGAACCGGTTTCAAAGATCAGGGTAAGCAGTGTTTCATACATTCGGTTATCAATATAGTCATCAGAATCTACAAAAGTGATGTATTCGCCGGTGGCAGCCTCGATTCCGGCATTCCTCGCGCTGGCAGTCCCCTGATTTTTCTGATGAATCACCTTTACGCGCGCATGCTGCCGGGCATATTCCTCCGCAATTTCTCCGCTTGCATCAACGGAACCATCATCAACGAGGATCAATTCGTGAACAGGCAATGACTGGCTCAGAATTGAAGAAACGCACTTGTGGAGATATGAAGCGGTATTGTATACGGGTACGATCACACTCAGTCTCATATCATGTTTTTCGCTGTCTGGACGTTTGTTCATCTATCCCTTTCCTGATGAAGTGCAGTTTCCGGGCTGATAGTTTCCGGCTGATGGTTTTCAGGCTGATAGTTTCCGGGCTGATAGTTTCCGGGCTGATATAGAAATTGTTTACACCTTCAAAGTCCGCTGAAATACAGACAGGCAGCATCTGTATGAACGAAGAAAGTGAAAAGGACAACCATCAGAGCATACTGCAGTCAACATCATCCGCTGATCCGTGAGAAAACGGTCATGTAAGGCAAAACATTATTACTGTTTGTTACTCCGACTGTATACAAAAGATAAACGAGATATATAAACGGTATACCAACCATTCCTGCAGACAGTAATAATCGATTTCTGACGTTCTTTAAAGCTTTTGGGATCAGAATGATCGCCGGCATTCCGAACATCCATCCCAGACGGTTTATCAGAACGATTTTGCCCGTCAGGGCCGAAACGCACAGTGTCATGGCCTGAAGTGTAAAATAAATACCATAACTCTTATCCGAATCGTCATAAAACACGTAGGCAAATATAAAAAGCACGATATTGATCATTAGTGTGACCAGGCCCTGTTTACCGGTCTCAAATTCTGAACCAATATACATGCTGTACAGTGTTTCACCGATCAGTGTGTTGACTATGGCTGCAATTCTGTCGGACATCAGGAAAACCGCCAGTGTGCCAATGAGTACAGCGTTCTTTCTTTTTCCTAAATGACCGAAAAACCATACCGGAGCAAAAAGAAAACAGGTGGTATGGATCAGTCCGGCTGTGATGACTAAAAGCAGGAAGGGCAGTATTTTCCGCTCGCACACAAAAGTCAGGGAGCAGATCAGTATAGCGCACCCCAGCATCTGCCGTGTTCCATTCAGAAAATCAAAGTAGTATCCTGCACAGACAAACATAATGACGCTTAGTGCAGGGTATGGAGAATCCCGAAATACCTGGACCAGCACGAGTATGACAAACAGGAAGGAGGTTATCACAAAGATCGACACGTAATCATCACTGAACAGGGCGGCAGCCTTGTTCAGCAGATAGAAAAGCGGTTCACGGTCTCTGCCGGCACCATTGCGTACCTGTATGAAGTAATGCGCATAAGCAGGATAATCCTGCCCGACATTGAAGCGGACTGCTGCGATCAGCGCGAGCGGAAGAGAGGAAAGCAGAGCAGATATAAAGCAATATGCCGCTCCGTTTTTTTTACGCTCGACTCTGGAACAAATCAGCGCAAGTATTGACGATGCAGCCGTCCCTGTTAAATAAATATGCATCTTTTCTCAGTCCTGTCTCCTGTGCCGCTGATCCCCCTTATGCTTTTTGTACAGTCTTCGATAAATGGATAAATAGGAATCAGCCATATTGCGGGAAGAAAGGTGCTTTTGCTGAACGCCTCGTATTGTCTCCCGGTCAAGACGAGACCAGTTTTCCCGAAGTCGGTACAGCCCTTCTTTAAACATTTTGGCGCCAAACAACTCGCCGATATACACTTCCTGCCGGATCTCAAACAACTCCGTATGCGAAGGGATGTCCGAGAGAAGCATACCCATTCCGTGGCTCAGTGCTTCGATTACGGATATTGAAAAACCTTCCGAGAGGGAGGCTGATACATATATATCCGCAATTTCATACAGACGCTCTACCTTCCTGACAAATCCGGTAAAAATGACATGTTCATCCGCAGCGTTCCTGCAGGCATCCATACACTCCCCGTCGCCCGCAATGATCAGATATTCATCCTTGTGTCTGCAGGATACAAATGCCCTGATCAACCACTCGACGTTTTTCCGTCTGATCAGTTTTCCGGCAAATAAAAACAGTTTTGCGTCCCGCGGTATTCCGGCAAGACGCTTGTTAATCATTTCCTCTTCTTTACTGCGTTCGGACTGCCCTTTGCCCTGCAGATCCGCATTTTCCGGCAGTTCGATCCCGTTGCGCACAAAGACAGAACGCCTGAGTTTGTTTTTCAGCGCATGCTGCACAGAGGAACTGCAGCATATACACAGATCCAGCCGGTTTAAATACCGGATGTGCAGCGGAGCCAAAAGCAGTTTTCCCGCAGCGCCGTACGCGTTTTGATAATCCTCCGGAAGATTGCTGTGAACGGTCGAAACCTTCAAAACGTTTCCGGGTAAGGAGGCTGCAGCTATATCCGCAAGCAGTCCGTGGCTATGTATGATATCTGCCCCCGCTGCCATCAGTGTTTTCTGAAATCCGCGCCAGCCGGACATCAGGTCCATCTGATTCCGATAGCCGCATTCAATGACAGGTATTCCCGCTTCCTTAAATTTCCGAACGACCGTCTGATCATTTCGATGTGACATGATCGTCACCAGTCCGGGCGCCGTTTCCGACCGGTCCAGAGAGTCGATCAGATTTTTTACCACCATGCCAGGACCATTATTGGTTATATAGTTAATTACAAAAACGACAATGATCCGTTCTTTATTTCTGCTTACAGATTCAGACATTTTCCGTTTTTACCTCTACTGCTCAACAGGATCCCCTGTTGACATATCCTGCAGAACAGAACACATCCACAGGTCTACGCCTGCGATCCAGTCAATTCTCACCCATGCGTAGTCAGGCACTGCTTTTCCGATTCTTGCGATCTCTGTCCCGTTTTTCTGTATTGACAGGACACGTTCTGACGTCTCGTTGGCACAGACCCAGATAGAGTTGATCCCATTTGTCCTGCCGTAAGTATCGTTCAAAATAACAGTCTCAGTCTCTTTCTGCGCATTGATCACTGTCGGGCAGTCAGATACTGCCACATTGGTCAGATCGTATATTTTTCCGTCAAATACAGTGTTATGGTATCCGGAGTGGTCGGAGTTGAATATTTGTCCGCCGGAAATCGTATAAAAAGAACCTCCGTCCATTTCACCCCCGGATGTGCTGCTGTAAAATTCAGAGCATATCATGGTTCCCCGTGTTTCATCGGAAAGCTGTATTTTTTCATCTGTCGTTATATTTTTGAGCAGCAGATTAATACTGCATTTTCCGCGGGTTGTAAGAAAGTGGGGGCTCTCCGCATAGCGTGGATTAATGATATACGTATTCCAGACACGACCGAGGGAAAAACCTTTTTTCGTCCCTTCTATACCGGGGTTATAGAACACATTGCCTTCTATACACGAATAAGTGCAGACCGTGTCACAGCGATCGTTAGCATAGACTGCATATTCCCCTTCACGAAACTGACCGCATTCAAATCTGTTCTCATTACACCAGCGTCCGTTTGCAGTATCAATTCTGATACACTCTGTGGCACACATAAGGACACCGAATCCCAGAGTTGAATAAGACATACTTTCTCCCGGCTTTGATACGGCGATGTGTATACCTCCGCCCTTACGATTCACGATCCGGGCGAAGTAGAGTCTGCTGTAGACTGCTGTGCGAATCTCGATTGCATAATCTGCATCCGAGTAGATGGTGCCGTCACACTCTATCCGCTGCTGCTCACCGCTGATCACGATCGGCCGGCTGACATAGTATGTTTTCTCCGCCGAGATCCAGACAGTCTTTCCCGAGTCGACAGCGGCCTGGATCGCTTTCGTATCATCCGTTTTTCCGTCTCCTTTTGCACCATACATCTCCGGCGTTGAAAATGTCGTTATCGGGTCAATCTTATTTTCCATATCCTCGTTTTCTGCGCTTGTATCCAAATCAAAGGAAGTAAACGGTCCGGCAGACCGGGCAGATGCATTGTCTTTCCATCCATGAATCTCTGAAGCTGCCGGTGTCAGTGTCACAGCATGCTTTCCGGACAGAACTACTGCTGTCAGGAAACATATTGCCAATTTCAAATTCACTTTACGTGTTCTTCTATTTCTCATCTGATTCTTATTTCTGTATTTGGCTTCCCCGTTTCACTGCCGGAAACGGATCTCGCATTATTAGCGCGTTACAGCCGATCTGGTATTCTGTCGCACGAAGAATCAACCGTCACTGTAGTGCCCGTCTCACGGGAAACATAAAAAATAAAAAGGAATGATTAATATGATCCTCGGAATCAATCAGCCTTACTTTGTTCCATATCTGGGCTACTGGCAACTGGTTAACTCTGTCGACGTCTTTGCTCTCGCGGACGATTATAATTACATTAAAAACGGGTGGATCAATCGCAATTACATCCTCTTCCAGGGAGAAAAACAATGGTTTTCCCTGCCTGTCAGACACGTCTCCCAGAATCGACTGATCTGCGATCATGAAATTGTAGATTTTAATGCGCAGTCCTTGTATACGCAGCTTCATCACGCATATGCGCATGCGCCGTATTTCAAGGAGGGGATGGAAGTGGTCACGAATATTCTCCAATATCCTGACCGTAGCCTCTCGGGGTTTTTGTTCCACTCGCACCTGATTCTCTGTGAATATCTGGGGATACACACACGGCTTATACAGACTTCTTCGCTGACACATGCAGAAGGCCGGCACCGGGAACAGCGCATATATGATTATTGTCACCAGCTGAAAGCGGACACCTACCATAATCTGATTGGCGGAGTATCCCTCTATGACGGAAACAGTTTTCAGAGAGAAGGGATCACGCTTAAGTTCGTCCGGTCAGACCTCTCCCCCTATCCACAGCAGTCTGCGGAGTTTGTTCCCGGGCTTTCGATCATTGATATCATCATGAACAATTCCCGCGAAACTGCTCACAAAATGCTTTTTGACTGTTCGCTGATTACAGGCTTATAACAATCCTGCTCTCAGTTCAGTTCGAAGAGAGATAATACTACCTGTTCACTCGACCCTCGAACTGAACTGAGAGCATTTCTGCATATCCTTCTCTTTATCTTCCTTGTTTATCCCTTCTGTTGTGTCAGAGACGACATCTGCCTGTTCATGAATGAGCTCTGTATCTGTATCAGCCGTTGTTCCTTCTTCAATTCCGGCGGTGCTCTCCGGTTCCAACAGTACCCGTATTGTTGCCAGACAGAGCCCGAAATCCCTGATCAGTCCAGGGTGTGCGATATAATTCAGATCCATGAGGAGTTTGTCGTAAGGGGTAGAGTTGTACCTGCCGTAAACCTGCGCATACCCGGTAAGCCCTGCTTTGACCTGAAGACGAAGCCGGAATTCCGGCATTCTTGTTTCATAGTCGGTGGCAATCTCCGGACGTTCCGGTCTGGGACCTACAATGGACATATCCCCTTTTAGTATATTGATCAGCTGGGGGAGCTCGTCTGCGCGGATCTTTCTGATCACCCGGCCGACAGGGGTGATCCTGTCGTCGGCAGTTCCGGTTGATAATCTGGCTATCCCGTCTTTTTCCGCATCTGTCCTCATACTCCGAAACTTCAGTATATAGAACTCTTTTCCGTCCTTTGTGAGTCTGCGCTGGCGGTAGAAAACAGGTCCCTTGTCATGCAGCCAGATCATGGCGGAAATGACTGCCATTGCAGGAGACAGGAGGATCAGTGCAGCCGCAGAGAAAAATATGTCAAATATCCTTTTCCCTGCAAAATACAGCAAAGTCGGATGATATCGTTCGACCCTGAAAACAGGAATATGCAGCATGTGTACAGGACTTGCGCTGCTCATGATCATGTCTCCGATCAGAGGTATTACATAGGCCTCTTTATCCTTTTCTACGCAGTATTTAATAATGGTATTGCGATCATGACTGTGCATTCCGGAAGTAAAAAACACCTCTGCCGCCGACAGAATGCTGTCCTTACTCTGCAGAAACTCGTCAACAGTCACCTCCCGAACGACATTGTATTTTCGATCGAGTCCCCGGTCATGGATCATCTGGCGGATTCCTTTGTGCGCATCATCAATAATGACCGTTTTCTGGGGATTGTTGCGGCAGAAATAGAGTCTCTCTGTGATTCTGGAAAATAAAACAGCAACGATACATTGCAGAGGGAAGACGAGCCACAGGTATCGTCCGTTCCAGTTTCCGCTGAACAGAGAAATCGAACAGTACATAACAAAGTCTGTTATAAACAATGACAATATTTGATTCAGAGCCAGTTGCGTGGAACGCAGTACGGAAATAGTGAACGCACCATAGATCATTGCTAGAAGCAGGAATATCACAAAAAACAGAATCCCGATTACCAGCGTCTCACGAAAATGCGTGATTCTTTCTCGGATTGGAAACCTGTTGATATTCC
>ODAI013171112.1_pt1 | contig 15291 bp, 7 predicted proteins | sample 1539321 | NCBI WGS metagenome assembly ODAI01 (sample SAMN02144231, study PRJEB22623) | gut metagenome | biome: sheep rumen | host: Ovis aries | place: New Zealand
CATATGTGCGAGGGCTGGCTGGAAGGCTATCTGCTGACAGGACGTCACGGATTCTTTGCAACCTATGAGGCATTTGCGCGCATTATCGATTCCATGGCGGCCCAGCACGCGAAGTGGCTGAAGGTCTGCAACCAGCTGCCCTGGAGAGAGGAGATTTCCTCGCTGAACCTGATCATGGCTTCGACCGTATGGCAGCAGGACCACAACGGCTTTACACACCAGGATCCCGGCTTTATGGACCACATCGCCAACAAGAAGGCGGACGTCGTGCGTCTGTATCTGCCGCCGGATGCCAACTGCCTGCTGTCCTGCTTTGACCACTGCATCCGCAGCCGCAACTATGTCAATGTCATCGTTGCGTCCAAGCATCCCCGCCCTCAGTGGCTGACGATGCCGGAAGCGATCAAGCACTGCACGCAGGGCATCGGTATCTGGGACTGGGCTTCGAACGACCAGGGAAAAGAGCCGGACATCGTCTTTGCCTGCGCCGGCGAAACACCGACACTGGAAGCGCTCGCAGCGGTTTCAATCCTGAACCGCGAGCTTCCGGAGGTGAAGATCCGTTTCATCAACGTAGTCGACCTCTTCAAGCTTCAGCCCTCGAACGAGCATCCTCACGGCCTGACAGACGCCGAGTACGATATGCTCTTTACACAGGACAAGCCGGTCATCTTCAACTTCCACGGATATGCGTCACTCATTCATGAGCTGACCTACCGCAGACACAACAACCGTCTCATGCATGTGCGCGGCTACAAGGAGGAGGGCACCATCACGACTCCGTTCGATGTACGCGTGCAGAACGATGTGGACCGCTTCCACCTTGTACAGGAAGCCCTCAAGTACCTGCCGCAGCTGGGCAATCGCGGCGCTTATCTGTATCAGAAGATGAGCGACAAGCTTGTCGAGCACAAGCAGTACATCCACCAGTACGGCCTTGACCTTCCCGAGGTCGCGGGCTGGAAATGGCAGTAAGTAACAGTAAACAACAGCTGATGAAGCTATGATTTGCCGCAGCTGCAGTCACTCTTTGCGGTGGCTGCAGCTGTTTTAACTCAGTCGGAACCCCGGCCGGAAGGGCCGGAGGACTTTAAGAGAGCCTTATGGATACTTTGCTGGATTATGTCAAATGGATGGGAAAATACGACTTTGCCGCCTGCCCTCTGCGGGACGCAGACGTACTCGTTCTGTGCGTCGTCTCGTATTTTGACCTGGCGCCGGTGTTCTCGGACGGCAGGAGCGCAGCGCACCTGCGCGAGTGCCTGGAGGCAGCGGAAAAAGGAGAGATAAAGCTCCAGATCACCGGCGGCGATCTGGGGAACAGGGAGCTCTTCCTTGCCGCTGTGCGCTCGCACCGCTTCGGGGATCTGATTGTCTCGGATTATACGGACATCCTGGAAAAGGAGCAGGCCGTGCAGTTTTCCGCGATGACCTTCCATGACAGCAGGAACTTTCATTTTATCGCATACCGCGGCACCGACAGCTCGCTCGCCGGCTGGAAGGAAAACTTCATGATTTCCTTCACGAGGACGAGGGCGCAGGAACTCGCCGCCCAGTACGCGGCAAGGCTCCTGGAGGCGCTGCCGGAGGATCCCGGCGGGCCCTCCTGGTATATCGCGGGACACTCCAAGGGCGGAAATCTCGCCCTCTACGCCGCTTGTCAGCTCAGCGACGAGGCGCTTGGAAAGGTCCGGCGGGTGTACAGCCTTGACGGGCCGGGATTCTGCCCGGAGGTGACGGACCCCTCGCTGATCAGCCGGATTGACAGCGTGACGACGCGCATTATCCCCGAATTTGACTTCGTCGGAATGCTCTTTGAGCCGAAGATAACCGACACCCGGATTGTGATGAGCTTCCGGGACGGGATTGTGCAGCACTCCCTTCCGTCCTGGCTTCTCGATCACGGAGAGCTTACGGTCTGCGAGCGGAACTCGCCGCTCAGCCTTCGCCTCAACGAAGTTATGGACGCGTGGATCGAGAGCAGATCCATGGAGGACAGGAAGTCCTTCATTGACGAGCTCTTTGACGTTCTCGCAAGGGACGGCGTAACCGATCTTTCCGACCTGACGGCCCAGAAATTTGCCGATGTGCTTATGCATCTCAGGGATGTCAGCGATTCGACAAAGGAGACACTTGCGGATTTAAGAAGAAGGGCACTTCTCGGAGAAAGCGCGCGCCCAGGCGGAATTTTTGAAAATCTCCTGCCGGAGACGGTGCGGGGAAAGGCAGCGGAGATAGCGGAGGGAATTACAGGGGAAAAACCCGGGGAACGGACAGGAGAAAGAACCGCGGAAGAATCATGGGAACAGGCAGGAGAAAGATCCGCGGAAGAATCCTGGGAACAGACAGGAGAAAGATCCGCGGAAAAACCCTGGGAACAGGCAGTAGAAAGATCTGCGGAAAAATCCGGGAAAGAAACGCAGGAGGGGAAGCAGGAGTATCTTCAGGACGGGCAGCGGGAGGAGACATCAGTACAGATGTCCGGCGTCCCGTACGTGCCGGACGTTAAGGAGAGGAAGGCAAAAAGCAGGCTCCTGTACAGGTTTCCCGAGGTCCTGCGCCTGCCGGGCTTTCTTGAGGGCCTTGTCATGATCCCGGCGGGGCTTATCGTCAGTCTTGCGTCCGAGAATATTATCGACATCGTCTGTCTTCTGGCGGTGATTTCCATAACGCTCTTCCAGCTGGCACTGACTGTCCGGACACTGAAAAAGGACGGCTGGCAGGTCGCGAACCACAGGGAGAGTATTTATTTTTCCATCGTTCTTATCGCGCTGACAACCGCAATGTTTATCAAAGACCAGGCCATGTTCATCTTCGGCAGCATAATTGCCGGGATCCTGCTGCTCGTTACCGCATATCACGCCGGTGAGCGGGCGGCAAAAAAAAGCGAGGGCAGGATCCTGAGGCTCCTGAACCTCGCCGAGTGTATCTTCGCTGTAATTTTCGGCTTCAGCATGCTGTTCATCCACAGGGAGGGCATTGCAGGCAATGCCCTGGCGCTGGGGATCGCGCTGATCGCCGACGGCGTTGCGAGGGTATGCTACATTCTCTGGCGCCGCAGACATCCGGACCGCCCGCTGTGATGCAGAACCCGGGTCATGCGTTCCGGATCCAGACCTGCATGCCGCCCTCTTTTCGGTTGCCCCATGCAAAATACGGCACGGCAGTGAGCTTCTGCGGTACATATACGGGGGCGGGAGTACCGTACAGAGCCCCCGCATAACCGGGATCATCCCCGCATTCAGGTATGAAGGAGGAATCCGGCTTTGCCTGCCGCAGGCCATTTGTTTCAATAAGCAGCATTCCTTTGAGGGCGCCCTTTTCACAGGTTTTTACCGTGAAGGAGGCGTTTTTTTCCAGTACTGTTTCCCATAGTCTTTCACCGTTGTCCGCCTGTTCAAAGCAGTACACGAGAGGGCCTCTTTTAAGCGCGCATTTTCCCGCTGCGGCGCGGACTTTGGGGGAAGCGTAAATACGCCGGACGGGGAGTTCTGCCCGGAAGAGGATGTCGGTCTCCTCCTCATTGCATGAAATATATGCGTAGCCGTCACGGAAAAGGTCCTTCCTGCCGCGCAGGGCTTCGATGGAGCAGGTTTCTCCCGCCGCGGACAGCGTGCCTTCAGTGACGTAGGCGGGAATCCGCAGCGCGAAGGTAAGGTTCTTATCCGGATCTTTTTTACGCACATGGACCTTTACATCGCCCTTCCACGGCCAGCTGCTTTCCACAGTGACAATCGCGTTTTCCAGGTCCGCGCGCCCGCCCGCGAAAAGATGGGCGAAAATAACGCGCTCTTCGGGATTTTCCCCGTAGGCATAGCGCCCGAGAGAGGTCAGGAGCCTTACGACGTTCGGCGGGCAGCAGGCGCAGGCATACCAGCGGGGACGCTTTGAGAGAACATGTTCATAGCCGGGAAATACGCCGGACACGCCGGGGATCACCTCCAGCGGGTTGACGTAGAAAAAGCTCTTCCCGTCCAGCTGCATGCCGGAGAGAACGCCGTTGAAGAGGGCCTGTTCCATTACATCGGCGACAGACCCGTCCGCGCTGTGCTCCAGGAGCTTTCTTGCGAAAAAGACAAGCCCGATGGAGGCACAGGTTTCCGCGTAGACAGTATCGGAAGGAAGCTCATATTCCGTGCCGAACCCCTCCCACCTCGCGATCTGGCCGATACCGCCGGTGATATACATCTGTGCTTTTGTGACATTGTCCCAAAGCGTGCGGCAGGCTTTAAGAAGGGTGTCGTCGCCTGTCTCGAGAGCAAGGTCAGCCATTGCCGTATACAGATACATGGCGCGAACACTGTGGCCGCGGGCCTTTGTCTGCATCCGGACGGGAGCATGCACCTGCGTGTAGGTGCGGTCTCCTCCGCCGTTTCCCCAGAGATACCAGCCGCGCCTTTTTGCCTCCTTTTCAAAGATGTCCGGATCTTTGCCGCGCTCGTTGATAAACCAGGCGGCCTGGTCCAGATAGCGCTTTTCGCCGGTCGCGCGGTAGAGCCTAAGGAGGCCGATCTCCACCTCCTCGTGTCCCGGGACGCCGTGGATCTTCCCCTCTTCGGGACCGATGTTGTCGATAATGCAGTCCGCCATACGCATCATGATCTTAAGGAAGCGGTCCTTTCCGGTGGCTTCATAGTAAGCGCAGGCCGCCTCCATCATGTGGCCCGCGCAGTACAGCTCGTGGCACTCCTGCAGATCCGTAAAGCGCCTTTCGGGACACTTGATTGTAAAATAGGTGTTGAGATATCCATCCGGCTGCTGGGCGAGCGCAAGAAGTTCAATCACCCTGTCGGCGCGCTCTTCCAGCGCGGGGTCCCTGCTGATCGCGAGCGAACCCGCGACACCCTCAAGCCACTTGGCGACGTCGCTGTCCTGGAATACCATCCCGTGGAAGTCGCCTTCCTCAAGGCCGGCAGCGATGCGGAAATTCCGGATCGCGTGGCTCATCTCACTCTCCGGAAGAGAGTCAATTTCATCGTTCAATACCTTTTCCTGATAAGGGATCACGACCTCCCTCGCAAGCGTCTGGCGCGGCGTCCAGAACGGGTCGTCGATCTGTATCTGTGAAAGCTTCGGTTCATGGTTTCTGCTGAAGGCTGACATGTTTTTCTCCCTCCTTATCTGAATCTAAGGATATAATGTTTAGAGAGAAAGGGAAACAGGAAAACACAAGGGCACCGCGGGAAATCCGCGGGAGATCTGTCGGGAGATCCGGCAGGGGATCCGGCGGGAAGAGGCAGATAAAAGATGGCAAAGGAAAGCAGCGAACGAATCATATTCCATATCGATGTCAACTCTGCCTTTCTGTCCTGGTCCGCGGTGAAAAGGCTCGAGGAGGACCCGGGGTCTGTCGATCTTCGGACAATCCCTTCCATCGTCGGAGGGGATATCGCCACAAGGCACGGGATCGTCACGGCGAAATCCATTCCCGCCAAAAAGCTCGGCATCGAAACCGCGGAGCCGGTCGCGCGGGCCCTGCAGAAATGCCCGAACCTTGTCATAGTCCGCTCGGACTTTGAAACCTATCGACAATATTCCCGCGCGTTTATCGCCATCCTAAGGCAGTATGCCCCGGTTGTCGAGCAGGCATCCATCGATGAAGCCTTCGCCGATATGACGGAGGGGTTCGAAGCCTATGAAAAGGGCGGGGCGGCGCTTTCAGAGCGGATGCCCGGGCCCGGACTGGACAGGAGGGAGTTTGCGCTTGAAATGGCGCGCAGAATCCGGGACGAGGTCCGGGAGAGCCTCGGCTTTACGGTCAATGTCGGAATCTCCGTCAACAAGCTCCTTGCCAAGATGGCAAGTGACTTCACAAAGCCGGACAGAACCCACACCCTCTATCCTTCGGAAATCCCGGACAAAATGTGGCCGCTTCCTGTCGGAGACCTTTTCGGGTGCGGCAGAAAGACCGCGGAGCGCCTTGCGTCTCTCGGCGTATCTACCATCGGCGATGCCGCGTCGCTCCCCCTGGAAGTGCTGCAGACGAGCCTCGGGGAAAAGAGCGGGGAGTACATTTTCCGCAGTGTGAGAGGCAAAGGATCCGACAGGGTCTCGGACGAGAGGGAGGACGCGAAGAGCTACTCCAATGAGGTTACAACAGCCAGCGACATAACCGCGGAGAATTACAGCGAGGAGATGCCGCCGCTTCTTAAGGCACTCTCGCAGAAGGTTGCCTCAAGGCTCCGGAGAGATCATGTATATGCCCGCACGATCGGTGTGATGGTAAAAACGAACGATTTCAGAAGGAGGTCCATGCAGCAGAAGGCGGAGGATTCCACCAACAGCGAAGAAGTTCTGCTGCGGATCGCCGCCTCGCTTATGGAAAAGCTGCTTCTCGGTGACAAAGGTCTGCTCTCTTCGGATGGAAGCGGGATACGCCTCGTCGGCATCAGCGCGGCGGATCTCGACGACGGGAATTTCCGGCAGATGAACCTCATGGATTACCTTACGCAGGCATTGTCCGGGGAACCTGCGAAGAGTCCCTCAGCGGAGCCTTCACGGGAGTATACTGAGGATTCCGGCGGGAACATGCCTGATAAGAAGAGACCCGACGAGAGGCTGCGAAGGCTCACGGAAATGTCCAGGAAGATCAACGAGAGGTACGGGGAAAATACTGTCCGCAGGGGCGCCGGGAAAAGAGAAAATAAGTAAAGGAATATAAGGAAATACAATGTGTTATCAGACAAAGAAAAACTATAACTCCGTCGATCTGTGCCGGGCAGTCGGCTCTGTTGTAGTAGTTGCAGCGCATGCCTGGTATATCGGAAACGGCAGTTTCAAAAGCCCCTTCAGTTTCTTCTTCTTTGAATATCTGTTCAGAGTTACAGTCCCTTTTTTTATTATATCTGCCGGATTTTTTCATTATCAGAAGTTATCGTCAGTCGATCACTTCCGGCTCAAATACTCCTTCAAGTATATTAAGCACTATCTGCGGATACATATCATCTGGACTTTGATCTACTTTCCGTTTTCTCTGATGGATATCCTTCATCATCCCAAGGGTATCCCGCATGCTGTCCTGAGTTATATCCGAAACATTTTCTTTGTTGGCGCTGACCTGCAGTTATGGTTTATTCCCACCTTAATAACCGCGGTACTGATTGTCTCGTTTCTGCTGTCCAAAGGAATGCGGCCTTTACACATCCTCGGAGCTGCGGCCGTCTTTTATTGTATCGGTCTGTTCGGACAATCCTGGTTCGGATTTCTCCGTTTTATAAGAGATAACGCGCCGGCTGCGTGGAGCGCTCTAAGGCTGGCAGGCAAGATAACAGTCACCACAAGAAACGGCTTATTCTATGGGTTCTTCTTTGTTGCAGCCGGAATGTGCATATCATACTATGGAATTTCGATCACAAGAAGAAAGGCGGCGGTTCTCTTTGCGGCATCACTGATAATGATGGGGATCGAAGTATCATTATTTCAGCATATGGGATTCTTTAGAGAACATGACATGTGTATATCATTGATCCCTGCTTCCATTTTTCTGTTCTGCACAGTAATTCTTACCGATCTGCCTGACAGCAGGATTTATCCGGTTTTGCGGAAAACCAGTATAATTGTATTCTTTCTGCACATGTGGGTCATGCGGTTTATCCTTTATCTTTTCAGAGCAGCCGGCAGACCGGCTCCGCAGCCGTTCATTCTGTTTATCCTCACCTTATCATGTTCCGTTATCGGCGCCTTCCTGTTCATCACCCTGTCAGCGCGAAAGAGCTCTCAGCTATAACAAAAAGAAGGACCTCAGGCTCTTTATGAACCTGCGGTCCTTTTTTATTCATGCCGCTTTTTCACAGCCCCTTTCCGGGGCTGTAAGGATCCGGATTACATGCAGGTATAGCCGCCGTCCACGGGTACCGGGACACCGGTGACATAGCTGCTGGCGGGGGAGGAGAGGAAGATAACCGCTGTATCAAGCTCGCCCTCGTTGCCGTAGCGCTCTTCGGGGATCATGGTCTTCGCGTTCTGCTGGAAGAAATCACTGTTCAGAGTGTCGCGTGTAAGATCTGTGTAGAAGTAGCCGGGGCAGATCGCGTTGACAGTGATGCCGTATTTGCCCCATTCCGCTGCAAGTGCGCGTGTCATGTTGACAACGCCGCCCTTTGCCGCATGATAGGGAGCGGAGCCGGCGATCTTGTTGCCGACAAGGCCGTACATGGAAGCGATGTTAATGATTCTGCCGTACTTTGCGGGAATCATAGCCTTCTTTGCAGCCGCGCGCGCAACCTTGAAGGAACCGAACAGGTCGATGTTCATCTCGTTTGCGAACTGGTCGTCGGTAATGTCTTCTGCGGGAGCGACAGCGCCTGTGCCGGCGTTGTTTACAAGGATATCAACGCGTCCGAAGACTTCCAGCGCCTTGTCGACCATTGCGTTGACAGCGTCTGTGTCTGTGATGTCACAGCGAACAGCGAGGGTCTTGACTCCGTACTGCTCTGCGATTTCCGCAGCAACGGCGTCGATCATGTTCTGGCGGCGTGCGACAACTACGATGTTTGCACCCTGGTTTGCCAGTGCCTTTGCCATCTGTACTCCAAGGCCGGTAGAGCAGCCTGTCACGATAGCAACCTGATCCTTCAGATCAAAATAATTCTTCAACTCAGTTTCCTCCTGTATTTTAAAATTGAGCCTGCATCCGCAGGCCGTGCATACGTATGTTAAAAGAATAACATATTTCCGCGAATAAATAAAACTTTACTGCATGGGCTGACGCAGAGGCGGAAAATCGCGAAAAAAGACCGGAAAGTGCCTGCCGGACACATATCTATGGTAAAATTATAAAAATGTGCAGAAATCGGAATATCAGAATCAGATTACCGGGATGGATAGAAAAATGGCAAAGCAGGCAGCTTCGGGAATCAGGGAAAACATGACGCGGCAGGAGATGGTAAGGACGGCGCTTTCGGTCGCCTGGCCTGCCATGATGGAGAGCTTTTTTGTGGTCCTTGCGGGCGCGATCGACACGATGATGGTGGCGACGCTCGGAAGCTATGCCGTTGCGGCGGTAGGACTCACGGGACAGCCGAAGTTCATCGGCCTTACGCCGTTCATCGGCATCAATGTCGCTGTTTCCGCCCTCGTTGCAAGAAGAAAGGGAGAAAAGCGCCAGAAGAGCGCAAACGAAATCATGCTCTCCGCGATCCTGATTACGCTTGTCCTGTGCGCCGCGGTCACGGTTTTGTTCGTTGTCTTTACGCCGGCGCTCATGCGGTTTGCGGGAAGCAATGCCGACACGCATGAAGCCGCTGTGACCTATTTCCGCATTATCATGGGCTTCATGTTCTTTAACGTCCTTACGATGGTAATCAACGCGGCCCAGAGGGGAAGCGGCAATACGCGGATTTCCATGACGACGAACATCACCTCCAGCATCGTCAATATCTGTTTTAACTATCTTCTGATCGGCGGACATTTCGGCTTTCCCGCGCTGGGAATCAGGGGAGCCGCAATCGCAACGGTCCTCGGAACCGTGGTTGCCGCGGCGATGGCCGTGGGCTCACTTTATAAGCAGGAGAGCTATGTCCGGATTCCCCTGATGCTGGGCGAAAAGCTCCGCTCCACACGGCAGGTCCGCTCACAGATCTACAGGCTCGCTGTCAATACGGCGGCGGAAAACCTGGCCATGAGGGTCGGCTTTGTTGCGACAGCAATGCTGGCTGCAAGACTCGGGACGGATGAGTTCGCCGCCCACAATGTCGGCATGAATATCCTGGGTCTCGGGTTTTCCTTCGCGGACGGCATGCAGGTCGCGGCGATCGCGCTCTCCGGCGAAGCACTCGGCGCGAACATGAAGGAGAGGGCAAGGCAGTACGGCACGATCTGCCAGCGCATCGGCTTTGTCATATCGGTCATACTTTCCGTCCTTCTGCTGCTGTTCGGCAGGTGGTTCTACGGACTGTACTTTACGGAGCCGCACATCGTCGACATGGGCGTCCTGATCTCAAGGTTTACGATGGTCATCGTGCTGCTGCAGATCTCCCAGGTTATTTATTCCGGGTGCCTCCGCGCGGCGGGAGATGTGCGCTATGTCCTGATCGCGGCGCTGATCAGCGTCACCGGTATCCGGACACTGACGACCGTTCTTCTGGTATCGGTCTTTCACATGGGGCTTGCGGGAATCTGGCTCGGCGTTCTCTCCGACCAGCTCTCCCGGTTCCTTATCATGGGACACCGGTTCCGCCAGGGCAACTGGGTGAATCTTAAAATCTAGCGGGTTTTGTCACAAAGCCGCTCTTTGGCGGCATAAAAATAACTTACAGCTGCAAGGGCGCAGCGGAAAGGAAAATCATGGCAGTTACATTCAGATATGACAGCAGTACGGCCGTTGTGGGGACAACAAGGGGGACGGTCAGAGGCTATGAACTTGGAGGCCTTTCTGTTTTCAAGGGAATCCCCTATGCGAAGGCAAAGAGGTTCCACAGGCCGGAGCCTTACCGCTGGGAGGGCGTCCTGGACGCGACCAGCTACGGCTTTACCTGTCCTCTGATGGATATGGGCGTACCGAACGGTGAGATCATGGTGCCGCACCGTTACTGGATCATGAACGAGGACTGCCAGAACCTGAACATTTGGACGCCCGGTCTTGACGACAAAAAGCGCCCGGTCATGGTCTGGCTCCACGGCGGCGGATACTTTGCGGGTTCTTCCATCGAGCAGTGGGCCTATGAAGGGGAAAACATGGCGCGCCTGGGCGACGTGGTCGTGGTCAGCATCAACCACCGCCTGAACGTGATCGGGTACCTGGATCTGTCCGATTTCGGGGAGGAATATGTAAACTCCGGAAACGCCGGCGGAGACGATATCATCGAGGCCCTGCGGTTTGTAAAAGAGAATATTGAGAAATTCGGCGGTGATCCGGACAACGTCACCGTGTTCGGACAGTCCGGCGGCGGCGGAAAGGTGACGACGCTCCTGCAGTCCCCGGAGGCCGACGGCCTGTACCATAAGGGCATTAACATGAGCGGCGTTCTCTCCGGCGGCAGAGGCATCGGCATTTCGATCTCCGACTGCAAAGGGAGCGGTAAAGAGTGCGCTCTTGCGCTGATGAAAGAGCTCGGGGTCAGTACCGCAGCGGAGCTTGAGAGCGTTCCCTATGCGCAGCTTGCGGCAGCTTACCGGAAGGTATCGCCGGCACTTGCAAAGGAAGGAAAGAACATCGGCGGCAGTCCTTTCAGGAATGAGTTTTATGCGGGGGACCCGTGTGACGTCGGCTTCCGGAAGGAGACAATCGATATTCCGCTCCTTGTAGGAACAGTATACGGAGAATTTACCTCCTTCGTGCCCGCGGAGTACGACAGGAACACCATGTCCGAAGAAGACCAGGAGACTTATGTTGCTGAGATTCTCGGAAAAGAGGGCGCAGCAGAGGTGATCCCGCTCTTTAAGAAGGCCTTCCCCATGAGGCAGGTTGTGGATCTTTTAAGACTCGATTATACCTTCCGCGACAATGTCATCGCGTACAACGAAAGACGCGCCAGGGAAGGCGGAAAGGTTTACTCCTACCTGTTTAACCATGACATGCCGATGAACGGCGGATCGACCCCCTGGCACTGCTCGGACATCCCGTATGTCTTCCACAATTCCCAGTTCGCCCCGGCGACGCAGGAGCCCGGCGTCACCGAGGTCCTCGAGGAGACGATTTTCAGGACGGTTATCGCCTTTGCGAAGAACGGCGATCCGAACAACAGCCTGATTCCGAACTGGCCGGCATGCACGCCGCAGACAGAGAACACCATGATGATCGACAGCACCTGGTCGCTCCATCCGAATCACGACCATGAGCTGATGCCGGTATTTATCAAATACATGCAGCCGGTATTCTTAAAGAGAATGGCCGAGACGATGGGAAGCGTCCAGCACTGAGCCGCAGGCGCTTATGAAACCATAAGCTGATAAACGGAAAGATACGTATGCAGACAGATTTTTATTCGGAAGATCTTGATTTTTCTCCTGAAAGACTGAAAAAGCGGGTGGAATGGCGCCCGCTTTTTCCTGCTGAAATTCTTGCAAAGGCTGCTTCAAAGGAGCTCCAGGGAAGGATCCGGGATTTTCAGTCCAAAGAGACGATACGGTTTTACTACGGCGGCTGCAGGGCCTGGTTTGCACCGGAATCCGCCGGGGCAAAGGAACAGCCGGCCGTCTTAAAAAGGCGCCAAAGCTACCGGTATGACAGATACGCCCCCACCGCAGGCGCAGTTCAGACACAGATTTTCAGCGAGCCCTTAAGATACCTTGACAGATGGGAGAAAATCAGAATGACCTGCACCTGTGAGCAGGCGGAAAAAGGCGTGCGCTGCGTCCATATGGCGGCGCTCCTTTTCCGGTGGGAGAAGGAGCACGGCCCCTGGTATGTTGAGGAAAACAAGTACGACTATTCCCTGCGGCAGGAGAAAATCAAAGCGGTCAGCGAGCTTCAGAGAAGAGAAAAGCAAAAGGAACGGTATGTAAAAGATGAAGTGCCGGTCCTTTCCTTCCTGCAACAGGGACGGGGGAATAAGCGCCTTGTCTTTTTTGACATGCAGAATGCCCTGAAGGACTATGTCACCACACCCTATGAGATGTCGCGCTGCAAAGAGCTCCTTCATAATCGGACACAAAGCGCACATTATACAGGCTATCCGGATTCTATTTCGCTGGAAAAGGCGCGCACCGGAGAGCAGTCTGTAGATTTCAGACTGCACTTTGATGACGGTTTATTTATCGGATATGCCATTGGCAGGATGGAACAGGATCGTCTGGCGGAGCTCAGAACCGGAGCCCTGCTCCGGACCAGCGGTGTAAGGAACAGGCCTCCTGTGCAGCCGGATGACAGGTCTTCCCGCGTGTTAGACGAATACGCGCTTGCCGCGATGTCCCTTGTCTGGGATTACGTCGATGAGCTCAAGGATCTTGGAATGACCGACGAGCGGGCAGAGAGGTTTTTCCGCAGCCTTGAGGAGGCCGACCTGCAGACAAAGGCCTCCTCCGGCCCGGAGGAGGTTCAAAGAAAAAAGGTCCTTGCGATCGAGCCGAGAATCGTTGCGGAGGCAGGGTCAGCGACGCTCACCTTCAAGGCCGGAAGATGCGGCGGAAAGCTTCTTGTCCTGAAAAACGCGGGCACACTCGTGCAGGCCTACAGGAACCGGGAGGAATATGCCCTGTCCAAAAAGGAGATTGTCAATTTCGCGCTCGAGGACTTTGACGACGCCTCGCTCCCCGTGATGGAGTTCCTGATCCGCAGAATCGGGGAGAGGCAGGACGTCAATGAAAAGCTCCAGCAGAAGGCAGGCTATTACAGGGCCGCCTCCATCAGCGTCAACTCGCAGCTTGAGCTTAAGGGGAGCCTGCTGGATGCCTTTTATGACATGGCGGAGGGCAGGAGCTGCGAGTTCCAGGACAAAACAAATAAGATCAAGGATGCGGTCATCGGCATCCGCCATGAAAACATGAATTTCAAACTTGCGATGGAGAGACTCTCCGACGCGAGAGGAACCTTTGCGGGCGTCACCGTGAGCGGTTTTATCCCGGTGATGATAGAGGGGAGCGCGCACAGGTACACCCTGAGCAGCAGGACGCTCAGCAGGATTTCGCCCGGGGAGTCCCGCATGCTCTCCCCGTTCAGCGCGGTTGCGGACGAGTCGGGGTATTTCCGCTTTCAGGTCGGGCTCGACAGGCTGCAGGAGTTTTATTACCGCGTCCTGCCATCACTCCTTGCCAACCCGAGCGTCGAGATCGACGACCAGTGCAGTGAGGAGGTCCGGAATATCCTGCCTCCGGAGCCGGAATTTGTCTTTTATCTGGACATTGAGGATAACCGGCTTTTCTGCAGATGTGTTGTGACCTATGAGGACCGGAAGTTCGTTATGTCGCCCGGGCCGGTTCAACCATCCGGAAGGAACACCGATGCCCCCTTGCGGGGCGGCGTAAGACCTGCAGAGAGAAAGATGCACGACGGCGCCGGCAGCGCCGCAAAGGACACGGACAAAGATTTAGGATCTGTCCGCCGGGACATCGAGCAGGAAATGCGTATCCACAAGGTCCTTACCCGGTACTTTACAAAGGTGGACAGGGCGAGCGGCAGATACTGCGAGCCGATGGAGGAGGACGCGCTGTTTAGATTCCTCAAGAGCGGCATTTCCGTTCTGGAGCAGTACGGGGAGGTGCAGGGAAGCGAGGCCTTCGGCAGACTGAAGCTCCGTTCGGTTCCGGTCCTGAGCATCGGCGTTTCGGTCAGCACCGGCCTCATGGATATTGCCGTCACCTCCAAAGGGATTTCCGAAGAGGAACTGCTGGATATCCTTACAAGCTACAGAGCAAAAAAGCAGTATCACCGGCTCAGGAGCGGCGACTTCATTGATCTCGGAAACAATGAGTCCTTAAAGGAGGCAGAGCAGCTCTTTGAAGAGCTCTCTTTAAGCCCGGAGGAAGCAATCCGGAAAGGCGTAAAGCTCCCCGTCTACCGGGCGCTGTATCTGGACAAGCTCCTGGAAGAACACGACGGCCTGGTCTCCGAGAGAGACCGGACCTTCCGCACCCTTGCGAGAAACTTCCGCAGCATCCGCGACGCGGAGTACGAAGTGCCGGCATCCCTGGCCGATGTCCTCCGCCCGTACCAGGCCTACGGCTTTAAGTGGCTTAAGACCTTAGAGAGCGCGGGCTTTGGCGGGATTCTCGCAGATGAGATGGGGCTCGGAAAAACGCTCCAGATGATCGCGGTTATCCTGTATGACCGTGAAAACGGAGTGGATGCGGAAAACACCGGAGGAAAGAAAAAGCCCTCACTGATTGTTTGCCCCGCATCGCTCGTCTACAACTGGCAGGAGGAGATCCGGCGCTTTGCGCCTTCCCTTAACTGCTGCGCTCTTGCGGGCACGCCCGCATCCAGGAAAAAGGCGCTGGAAGAGAGCGGAGCGGATGTTTTCATAACCTCCTACGACCTCTTAAAGCGGGATATCGCAGTCCTTTCGGATAAGACGTTCCATATCTGCGTCCTCGATGAGGCGCAGTACATCAAGAACAGCAAGGCTGCGGCTGCCAAAACCGTAAAGGCGCTGAAATGCCGTCACCGCTTTGCCCTTACCGGAACGCCGATCGAAAACCGGCTCTCCGAGCTTTGGAGCATCTTTGATTTCCTGATGCCGGGGTTTCTTTACAGCTATACCGATTTTGCGAGGAACTTTGAGACACCGATCGCAAAGGATAAGAACAGGGATATCACAGAACGGCTTAAAAAGCTGACGGCCCCTTTTATCCTGAGAAGAAAGAAGGAAGATGTCTTAAAGGATCTTCCGGCCAAGCTGGAGGAGGTCCGCTACG
>ODAI014205860.1_pt1 | contig 15291 bp, 13 predicted proteins | sample 1539321 | NCBI WGS metagenome assembly ODAI01 (sample SAMN02144231, study PRJEB22623) | gut metagenome | biome: sheep rumen | host: Ovis aries | place: New Zealand
CAGGATGGCAGGCAGCAGCTCACATTCGTCGAGCAGCAGGAAGCCCGTCGAGGGCTTCGGCGTGCGCATGATCTTGTTCAGCTCGTCGGCGACACGTTCCCAAGAAAGAATCTCCAGCCGGTCTTTGTTGCGCCGGATGGAGGCGATGGATTCCGGTACGATGGTGAAGCCCAGCTGCGTGGCGAAACGGATGGCCCGCAGCATGCGGAGCGGGTCGTCACTGTAGGTTGTGTCCGGATCGAGCGGCGTGCGGATCAGGCCTTCGTTGAGATCGCGGATGCCGCCGAAGGGATCGACCAGGGCGCCGTAGTCGGCTTCCTGCAGGCTGAAAGCCATGGCATTGATCGTGAAATCGCGGCGCTGCTGGTCTTCCTCCAGCGTACCGTCTTCCACGATGGGTTTGCGGGAATTGGCGCGGTAAGATTCGCGGCGGGCGCCGACGAACTCGACTTCCATATCCTTCCAACGGAGCATCGCCGTGCCGAAATTCCGGAACACGGACACTTTGGTACGCAGCTTTTCGGCCACGGCCTCCGCCAGCGCGATGCCGCTGCCCTCGACCACGATGTCGATGTCGTTGTTGGGGCGCTGCAGGAAGAAATCGCGCACATAGCCGCCGATGACGAAGGCACGTACGCCCTGTTCGCGCGCAATCTGCGACACGACATCGAAAACTTTTCCTTTCAGCGCCTGAGCAAACATAGTGCAAATATACAAAAGATTCCCGGTCACGCCGGGAATGACGTTTTTTATTCGTACATTTGTGGAGTTATGGCAAAGGCGACGACAGACACGGTTCAGGAGTACAAGGCGCTGCGGGAAGAAATCCTCCGGGGCGACATCCAGCCTTTCTACCTGCTCTTCGGTAAGGAGCACTATTACATCGACGAACTGTGCAAGCTGCTTATGGAGCAGGTCGTCCCGCCCGAGGAGCGCGACTTCGGCCAGCTGGTGTACTTCGGCGCCGACGTGACGGCGAACCAGGTCGTGAGCGCCGCCCGGCAATACCCCATGATGATCGCGCGCCAGATCGTGGTGGTCAAGGAGGCGCAGATGATGAAGAAGGTGGAGGACATCGGCGTCTATTTCGAAGGCATCCAGCCCACCACCGTCCTGGTAATCTGCTACAAGACCAACAACGACCCTACCAAGAGCGGCAAGAACATCGACAAGCGCTCCACGTTCTACAAGCAGGCCAAAAAGGCGGGGGTCGTATTCGAATCGAATCCCATCCCCGACTACCGCATCGCCCGCTGGATCGACGCCTACGTGGCGGAACAGGGTATGCGCATCGACCCCGACGCAGCCGCCCTGCTTGCCGAATCGGCCGGCACCGATCTCCAGAAGCTCGCCCTGACGGTCGACAAGCTCCGCAAACTGCTGCCGGAAGACCGCAACCGCATCGGCATCGCCGACATCGAAGAGAACGTGGGTATGAGCCGCGACTATTCTGCCTTCGAGCTGACCAAGGCCCTCTCGCTGAAAGATGCACCCAAAGCCTTCCGCATCGTGCAGTTCTTTGCCGATTCACCCAAGCGCTTCCCCATCCAGATGACGATGGCCGCCCTGTCCAGCCACTTCATCCGGCTGCTGCGCTACCATGCCCTGCTCCAGAGCGGTCTTTCGCGCAATGAGATCCTCGCACAGCTGGGTATCAACCCTTATTTCGGCAGCGAATACGACGCTGCCGTCCGCAACTATCCGGTCAGAAAGGCCATGAAGGTCATCTCCCTGCTCAAGGATTACGACCAGCGTTCGAAATCGAACACGCGCGGCGAGGCCAGCGATGGCGACCTGCTCAAGGAATTGACAGCCAAGATTCTAGCTTAAATCTTCCGGAATATCGGAAAGATACTCGTAACCGCTCCCGTCGGGGAGACGGCGCAGCAGGTGCACGTTCGTCCCGTTGGTTACCAGCACATATTTGACGGTCAGGACGCGGGTGTAGCGCACCACCTGCTCCACGACCTTCGCGTCGAGCGTCACGCCGGGCGCCTTGCATTCCACCAGCAGATGCGGCTGCAGCTGACGGTCGAATACCAGGATGTCGGCCCGGTAGGTGCGCCGGTTGTAACTGAAAGCATATTCGCTGGCCATCCGTCCGGCCGGGAAGCCCTTTGCCCCGCACAACCACTGGATGACAGCCTGACGGACCTCCTCTTCCGGAGTCCGCGCCACATACTTGCGCCGCAAGGGATCGTAGATTTCGTTTCCGGAGGCCACGGTCAAGGAAGACGCTGAACGATCATTCCGACCTTCTGGAATTCGTTCCAGAGCCAGAGATATTCATCCGAAGCCTTGACGACGACCAGCTTGACGATCAACGTGGTCGATTCGCCGGCGGCCAGCCGGTAATGGATTTCGCACTCCACTTCGTCATCGACCGTCATCGGGATATCCTCCGTGTAGCGGACATGGAGATAGAGGGTCTGGTCGTCGCTCTGGATGCGATAGGTCCTGCGCTGAAGGCTGACTGCGCGCTGGAAGGTTGCCAGATCGAACGGAAGGACGCACGAGCCCTTGAGATACAATCCCTCCACATAGGCAGACTCCAGCTGCTTGCGCTCCGCAGATTTGGTGTCGACCGGGATGGGCGGCTCAGGCTCCGGCGGCGTGGGCTGGGGACACGAGACGGCCATCGTGGTGGCCACCACGAAAAGGGCGAGCGCAAAGCGCCACATGAAACCGGCTTTTTGGCTAATTCCCATCTTTTACCTCCAGGATTTTGGTCAGCACCTCCTTGCTTCCGTCGGAATAAGTGATGGTGGCCGAGATTTTATAGGATCCCGCCTTTTCAAAGCGGAACGCTTCGCCCGCGGACGGCTGGCTGTCGATGCTCCACGACACGGACGCGCGGTCGTCGTTCATGTTGAGCAGGAAAAGGCGGAACAACTCACCTGTATGCCAGACGCGGTCCAGTCCACCGATCAGCGGATAGTCGCTCAAACGGTCGAGTGCGCGGAATTCGATGCGCTGCGTCCGGCCCTTGACATTCCAGCGGGTGTAATAGATTTCACAGAAATACGATTCACCCGGGACCAGGTCTTCGAACACATAGCTGGTCTGGCTGCCGGTATTCACCGTCTGGCTGGAAACCCCGTTGAGAATACCCCAGCGAAGTTCCCATTGGCCGGAAGAAGACTTGTCGCTCTGCCATTCCAGCAATGCGGAGATCTGGGCAGGGACGATCGACCAGCCCGTCACCACCGGAAGGTCCCAGCTGTCGTCGTTGACCACGTTGCACCGGATACCGTCGGCTTCACGGGTAATGCCGGACAGGCCCAGGCCGATACCCTTCCCATTCCAGCCCGTCAGCGGGAAGGTGCTGGCTGAATGGATATCCCTGACATTGCGATAGCCCGGATAGAAGGCGTCCTTCACATCGAGGGCTTTGCCGGCATCGGAGCCGACAAAGACCGCACAGGGATGCGCGGCGCAGCCGTTGACCGCATTGGCCGACCATCGCAGTCTCGCGTTCATCGAGCCGGCCATGTTGGTACTCTTGTCGATATGGTAGACCACCAGGCCTGTTCCGCCGATATAGGCGTCCCAGCGGTAACCGTCACGGAATTCAAGCCAGAAATCCTCACCCGGAATACCGGAAGGCAACACGTACGCCTTCGATGCCTCCTGAACGGGCGGCACGACCAGTTCCTGCGGACGGCGGACCGTTTCCATCTGGGTCAGGCCGATCTGATGACGCTCGAACACGGTCAGGTACGGCGGTGTCCGGCCCTCGTTGTTGTAGTTGCCGTGGTCCATGATCGAAAGCGAACCGAAAAGGCCGTCGGAAGGGCCTTCCGTCAACCCATTGACATCATAGAGATCCTGAAGGCCGAGGAAATGGCAGTATTCGTGGCAGATGGTGCCGATACCGGCGAAATGATAGCCGGAAGGGCCTGTGTATTCGGAATAGAGCGAAAAGTTGGAGATCCGCATGCCGTCCAGATAGAAGCCCATATCGGAAATGTTCCACGACTGGGGCCACAGGGTGTTGTCGCCGCCGCCTTCGGCCTCGTTGTGGCCGGCGAACAAGAGGAAGACATTGTCCACCACCCCGTCTCTGTCGAAGTCGTAGCGGGTGAAATCGACGCCGGCTGCATCGGCCGCTTCACAGGCGTGGACCACCAGTTGACGGATGTTCTTGTCGGTGACGCCGTCGAGGTTGGCGCCATAGAAGGACAGCGTGCCCGGTACGGTCACTACGTCACAGACCTCGAACGAGAAATTGCCGTATCCGTCAAGATTGTCTCTGAACCAGTCGAGGACGCTGCCCGTGGCGCCGTTCTCGGCGTAATACTGCTGGTTGAAGAGGTTATAGATGGTGCTGCGCGGAGTCGGGATGGTGAACTTCCGGTCGCTGAACTGGACGGGGATAACGAGCGTCCGGACGGAAACAGGGGCCTTCGTGGCCAGGAACATCGACAAGGTGCCGCCCTCGGGATTAAGGTGCTTGATCGTCGTCCCTACCGCGGGAAGGGAATCCGTCAGGCGCCAGAAGCCCCGGGCATCCTGGAACACGGGGCGGCCGTCGAGGGTCGTCTTCCAGGAGCGGTTCTCATCGCCGTGGATCCGGATGGTCAGCGTGGTGCCGTCAGGCTGGGTGACCGTGACCGGATACGGGTAGGCCTTCACTGCATGAAGTTGCAGCGAGAAGGCCGTCAGGGCCAGCAGGAGCAGGGCAATCCGTTTCATTCCGTCGGCAAACGTTTCGACGCGTTTTTACACGTTTATAAACGTTTCTACGCGTTTATACCTAATTTCAAACTACATAATTACAAAAAAATTTCGACTTCACCAAAAACTGTTTCGTAACTTTGCACGGTTTTCGCAACAAAAGGCCTGCCAGAACCCCAATTGCATGAACCCTACGGCTTCCTTCCAGTTTACCATCATCGTCCCGGTCTACAACGAACGGGAAGGTCTTCTCCGGCTGGAAAACAGCCTTGCCGCTTATCTGGAAAAAGCCCTGGTCCGGCCCGCCTGCGTCCTGCTGGTGGACGATGGTTCGACCGATGGTGGGAGCGCCCTGATCGAGGAGATCTGCGCCCGCCACGCCGATTTCTTCTTCCTGCGCTTCGCCCGCAACTGCGGATTGAGCGCCGCGCTGAAAGCAGGGTTCGAGGCCTGTGAATCTCCTTACGCCGGCTATATCGACGCCGACCTGCAGACCGATCCGGAAGACTTCAATCTGCTGCTTCCTTACGCAGCCGGATTCCCCCTGGTCATGGGCATCCGCGCCGAGCGCAAAGACAGCTTCGGAAAGCGTCTGATCTCCAGGATCGCCAACGCATCGCGGCGCCGCATCGTCCACGACACGGCGGCCGACACAGGCTGCCCGCTGAAAGTCCTGCAGACAGCTTATGCCCGGCAGCTCCCCAGCCTCAGCGGCATGCACCGCTTCCTTCCGGCCCTGATCGCCATGCAGGGCGGTTCCTATAAGCAAGTGCCGGTGCGGCACTATCCCCGCCAGGCCGGAAAGAGCAAATTCGGTCTTTCCAACCGCTTCTGGGGACCGATCCGCGACGCTTTCGGCTACCGCTGGTACCAGCGCCGCCTGTTCCGCTATACCATTGAGCGCAGCAACCTGGACTGATGGACAATCTCTGGATCTTCGCACTCGGACTTCTGGCGCAGGGACTCTTCTCTGCCCGGATGCTCGTGCAATGGATCCTTTCAGAGAAAGCGCACAAAGTGGTCAATCCCACCTTGTTCTGGATCCTGAGCCTGGCCGCCTCGCTCCTGTTCCTCTACTACGGCTGGCTTCGCAACGATTTCGCACTGATGCTCGGCCAGGTGATCGGCTATTATGTCTACATCTGGAACCTCGGGAAGAAAGGCGTATGGGGCCGCATCGACAAGCCGCTGCGCATCGCTGTCCTGACTGTGCTGGTTTTGATTCCGCTTGCCGCTCTCAGCAGAATGGCCGGTAACTGGCCGGCCGTCTCCGAGGCACTCTTCCACAACGACGCGATTCCGCGCTGGCTGCTCGTCCTCGGGACGGCCGGCCAGGTCGTCTTCTCGCTGCGCTTCCTCTATCAGGCGCTGTACTCCGCCCGCCGGGGCGAATCGCTCCTGCCGGCCGGCTTCTGGACCATCAGCCTCATCGGGGCGGTCCTGATCCTGACCTATGGCATCTTGCGTCACGACCCTGTGGTGATCCTGGCCCAGTCGTGCGGACTGGTCACCTACATCCGCAACCTGATGTTATGGAAACAAGGCACGCGCGCATAATCCGGCTGCTGTCCGACCAGCGGGTACGGCTGGGACTCTATCTGCTGCTCCTGCTCCCGCTCCTGCTGCGGCGCGACATCACGCCCGAGAACGAACTCAAATACCTGCAGATCGCGGACGAAGCACTGCGCGACGGGCATTTCTGGTGCCTGTTTCTCGATGGTGCGGCCTATGCCGACAAACCGCCGCTCTACCTCTGGATCGTAATGGGACTGCGGCGTTTGCTGGGCTTCCACTGCATTCCGCTGCTGGAACTGTTCTCGCTGTTGCCGGCTTTCGGCATCCTGGTCGTCTTCGACCGCTGGTGCGGCGTTTCGATGCAATTGCGCTGGCGGGTCGCGGCGGAAGCCGCCCTGCTGACCACCGCCTATTTCCTGGGCGGGGCCGTCGTGCTCCGGATGGACATGCTGATGGTTTTCTTCATCACAGTGGCGATGCGTCTTTTCTGGAAGATCGACCAGGGGGACACCCGGCCCGCGCTGCGATGGGCTTTTGCCTTTTCCGTGTTCATGGCCATCTTTTCAAAGGGACCGGTAGGCTTCCTCTTCCCGCTAGCCGGCATTTTCGTCTGGCTTGGACGTGAAAAACGTCTGCGTGACTTCGGCAGGGCGTGGGGCTGGCGTACCTGGCTCGTCCTGGTCGTGCTCTGCGGTATCTGGTGGGGCTGCGCCTGGCTGGAAGGCGGCGGGGCCTATCTCGACAACCTGCTTATCCACCAGACAGTTGACCGGGCCGTGAACGCGTTCCACCACAACCGGCCCTGGTACTACTACCTCTATACCATCTGGTACGCAATGGGACCGTGGGCCTTGCTTACAATTCCCGTATCGACCTGGGGAGCGATCAAAAAGGTAGGAATGGAACCGCTGGTGCGTTTTTTCCTGACCATCTCGGCGACCTTCTTCCTCATGCTGTCGGTCTTCAGTTCCAAACTTCAGATCTACCTGCTTCCGCTTTTCGGCTTCGTGAATTATGCGGCCTTCCTGATCCTGCAGGCAGCCGACACGCCGCAGCGGCGCTGGCCGGGAATCCTACGCAAGGTAGTGTACGGCGTGGCGGCGGCGATGCTCCTGCTCTGCGTGGCGGCAGGGTTCTTTTTCCCCGACATTTTTTGAATTTTTTCTGGCCAACGAGGGGTACAAATTGTTATTTTTGTCCGATTAATAGCATTGGATACAATGGCACAGAATCCCCCGCTCGCGCGACTTGAACTCAGCCGCAGCGGTATCAAAAACAACTTCCAGCATTTCCGTTCCCTTCTCAAACCGGAGACCCGGATCCTGATCCTGGTCAAAGCCAACGGCTACGGCCACTGCGCCGTCCCTTTCGCCCGCGAGATGGAGCAACTGGGCGCCGCCTACCTCGGCGTCGCTCTCCCCGGAGAAGGCGTGGAACTCCGCAAGGCAGGCATCGACCTGCCCATCCTCGTACTCACGACGGGCACCGACGACTACCCGGAGATGATCCGCTACGGGCTCGAGCCCGGTATCCCCGACCTGTTCGCCCTGACGCGCCTCAGGGAAGAACTCCGCAAGGCAGGACGAAGAGACTATCCTGTCCACATCAACATCGACACCGGCATGCACCGGCTGGGCTTCATGGAACGGGAAATCCCCGGCCTGATCGACTTCCTGGCCGAAAGCCCTGAAATCCATATCGAAGGCCTCTATACCCACCTGGCCGCCTCCGACGAGAAGCAGCACGACGAATTCACCCTCGGACAGATCGCCCTCTACGAGAAGCTCAGCACGCAGATCATGGCGCACCTGCCCTACAAGCCGCTCCGCCACGTGCTCAATTCCGCCGGCATCGAGCGCTTCACGCAGTATCAGTACGATATGGTCCGGCTGGGCATCGGCATCTACGGCATCAGCGCCGTTTCCGATCCGGGTCTCAAACCCGCTGCCTTCTACCGCTGCCCGATCCTCCAGATCAAGGATCTCCTTCCGGAAGACGGAACCGTCGGCTACGGCCGCCACGGCAAGCTCGGTCCCGGCGTCACCCGTTCAGCCACCCTGTGCGTCGGCTATGCGGACGGCATCAACCGGCATCTGGGCTGCGGCAACGCCAGCTTCGAGGTCAACGGACACCTGGCGCCCACCCTCGGCAACATCTGCATGGACATGTGCATGATCGACGTGACCGGCATCGACTGCAAGGAAGGGGACATGGTCACCATTTTCGGCGACAAGCCGACGGCCGGCGAACTGGCAAAGATCCTCGACACGATTCCCTACGAGATCTTCACCTCCGTGCCCCGGCGGGTCAATCGCACGATTGTAGATTAAATTTTTAAAAATTTTATTGTATTTCGATATTTATTTATATATTTGCATAAAATTTTGAATCCACTAATACCTGAATCACTATGGCAACTGAGAAACTCGACATCGTGAAGACCATCGGAGACGGCATCCGCTATGGCCTGAAGAACTTCTTCCCTCTCTTGCTGATGGTCATCCTCTACATCGTGACTGTCTGGATCCCCTACCTCAACGTCGGCACCACCATTGGTCTTTATAAAGCCGTCATCGGCATCGGACGCGGTGAAACCATCGATCCGACTTCGATCTTCGCCAAGGAGAATTTCCACAACCTGAGCGGGCTCTTCCTGCTGCTGGGTCTGCTCTACATCGGCACAGTCGTCGCCATGATGTTCATGCTCATTCCGGGCATCGTGATGGGCATCGCCTGGGGCTTCGCCATCTATTTCTTCCTCGACAAGAAGGTCTCCCCGCTCAAGTCACTCCAGCTGAGCTATGACACCACCTATGGCAACAAGTGGCGCATCTTCTTCGTGGAATTCCTCACCGCACTCGCCATCGGCCTCGTCTGCGGCCTCCTGGGAGCCATCCCGAAAGCCGGTACCGTCCTGGCCATCCTGGGTGCCTTCCTCTGCAGCGCCATCGCCGTGGCCATCGAAGGTGTGATGTACGATTTCTTCTCCAAGAAAGCCGACGCCATCCTCGCCGAGCATCCGCACGGCCGCGGCCGCTGCTGCCACGGTGAAGAAGCAGCCGCTGAAGCTGCTGAAACCGCTGAAGCCGTCGAAACCGTCGAAATCGTCGAAGAAGCCATCGACGACGTCCAGACCGAAGCGTAAGCCTGCCTGGAGGACAACTATCTGATAAACAGCGATTAGCTTAAACCTGCCCCCGTTTCCATAACAGGGGCAGGTTTTTATTATCGCCAGACTATCACCGCTTTAGTCGCCAGCGCTCAAATACCCCCTCTCAAAAGCCGCCGGGAGCTGGAGCCAAAGTGCCTGACATACAGCAAATAACGTAATCTTGCCCTCCTGCCCAACAGGAGGGCAAGATTGCACAAAATGCTGTTAATCAGTAGAAAAGGCTCCAGCGAGAGAAAAGACAAGGCCCGCATCCTCTTTGGCAAAAAAATAATTTGGAGAAGGCTATCAGCCGACAGTATATTTGTAGAATAAAAATAAGTTGAGATATGAGGGGAAGGATTTCTTTCAGGCCGGGGGCCATTCAGCACATCTATCAAAACACAGTTGACGGTGTCCTGATCTTTTATTCCCGTTGGGATGCCCTGGTCTTCTTTACGACATTATCTGTCGCTGCGCGGCGCTACGATATCCGTATCCTGGGCATCTGCCTGATGGCCGACCACATCCACATACTGGCGGAGGCGCCCTGCAAGAAGATACTCGACAGTTTCGTCTGCCTCTATACAAGCTGGTTTGTCCGGCAATACAACATGTGGTATGGCCTGACGGGGTCCCTGTTCAATCCCAGATATGGTCTGGCCTCGAAAGTGACGGACAAAGACATCCGCAGTGCCATCGCCTATCTGTACAACAATCCTGTTGAACGGCAGCTTTGCAGACGGGCAGAGCAGGCGCATTGGAATTTCCTGGCTTATGCCGATAATCCCTACCCTTTTTCTCAACCCATCCGGCTGGACAAGGCGCGTGCGCCGATGCGCAGGGCAGTCGAAGAAGTCAGGGCTGCCCGCAAGGAAGACCGTCCCCTGAACCATGCCCAGCTGAAAAGGATAACGGCCAAACTGAATCCGCTTGAACAGCAGCAACTGACAGATTTCATCATCACTTCCTACAATTGTGTGGATTATCCGGATCTGTTCTACCGCTTCGGTGATTACACATCCCTGATCACTGCCATCCATACGACGGCAGGCAGTGAATACGCAATAAGGGAAGATTTTGTCGGGCGATCCGACACGATCTACAGACAGATAACGGAATTCCTGCTTCAATCGCACAGGATCGGCAGCATCGAGGAACTGCTCAGACTGCCTATGGAAGAACGACTCGGGATGGTCGCGCCCCTGAACCTCCGGACAGGAGCGTGGCGACGCCAGATTGAAAAGTATCTCCATCTCCCGCCGGGCAGACAAGGATGAGCCTGGCGCAGGCCATTGAGAAGCTGGAGCTCAATCTATTGAATTTCAGCATAGTATTCAACATAGCCCACCCTTTGCCACTGGGGGCTGATAACAGCAACTCGCTAATAGACAGTTGATTATCCTCCAGCTTCACGCTCGACGGTGCCATACATCACACTGACAGCAAAAGTGCCTGATTATTAGTTGCTGAAATGCTGAATTAGTCTTAAATTTGCAAGATTTTTTGAACTATCTGTACAGGAGAGAAGAATGCACCGGGTTTTTGTTCCGATCTATCGATTTTTTCGCAGCCATAAGGCTTTATTATATGTTTTGCTGGCGCTCAGTACGCTGGTATTCGTTTTTTTCGGCACGAAGTTGCGCTATGAGGAGGACGTGGCCAAGCTGCTGCCGCGCTCGAGTGTCGAGAGTGAGCTGGCGTTCAGCGACATCGGACTGAAAGACAAGATCTTCATCCAGATTACCTCGGCCGACGCCGAAACGCCGCTCGATACCTGGACGCTGAGCGATTATATCGACGAATTCACTGACGCGCTGGAGCAGCGCGATTCCACCGGAAAGTACATCCGGAGCATCCTGCGTTCACTCGATGCGGAGACGGCCCTCGGGGCGATGGACTATGGCTTCGAGCACCTTCCGTCCCTCATCGACACAGGCTTCTACGAGGCTTTCGCCGCGGCGCTGGAACCGGCGGCCCTCGATGCGCAGATGGCCCGGAACCTCGAACTGATTGAGAGCGACATGACCGGTGAGACGACCCGGCTGGTGTGCACCGATCCGTTCGCCCTGCGCGACATCTTTCTCGCCCGGCTGATGCCCGAAGGTGCGATGGACGGCTCGGTCGGCGACTACACGATTGAAAACAGCCACTTCTTCTGCCCCGACCGGACCGTGGCGATGGCCTTCCTCTCTCCCAGTTTCCAGCAGACCGACTCGGGCACTTCCACCAAGTTCGCCCGCATCCTCAACCAGGAGCGCAAGGCCTTCGAAGCGGCGCATCCCGACGCCCGCATCTATTTCCACGGCGCACCGCTGGGTGCCGTGTCGAACGCAGGTACCATCAAGCAGGACCTGGTCTGGACCGTAGGCATCTCGCTGCTGGTCATCCTGACCATCCTGCTGCTGGCCTTCCATCGCCTGCGCTTCATCGCCCATCTGCTCCTTCCCGTAGTCTATGGCACCTTCTTCGCCCTGGCCTGCGTCTATTGGATCAAAGGGTATATGTCGCTCATGGCCCTGGGCATCGGCGCCATCATCCTGGGTGTTGCCCTAAGCTACTGCCTGCACGTGCTGATCCACTACTATTACGTGGAAGATGTGGAACAGATGCTCCAGGAAGAATCCACGCCCGTGGTTCTGGGCTGCCTGACCACCATCGGCGCCTTCCTGGGCCTGCTTTTCACGGAGAGCGACCTGCTGCGGGACTTCGGCCTGTTTGCCACCTTCGCCCTGATCGGCAGCACCTTCTACGCACTGGTATTCCTGCCGCACTTCCTGAAAAAAGAAGACGTCAACTACAAGAAATACAAAGGTTTCCACCTGATTGACCGCATCAACGGCCTGCCGTGGGACCGAAACCCGTGGATCCTGGGCGCAATGGTCGCACTGCTGGCGGTCGGCATCGTCTTCAGCCCGAAAGTGGGCTTTGACAGCGACCTGCGTAACCTCAACTACGTGGACATCCCGCTCGACGAGAGCCAGCGCCTTTACAGCGAAAAGAACGAAAGCGGCCATATGAACCTGTATTTCGCCGCTTACGACAACGATTTTGACAAGGCGCTCGAATACGACCAACTGCTCGGTGCCCGCCTGGATTCCCTGCAGCGGACCGGACTGGTGAAACGCTATTCCTCGATCGTATCACTGCTCTTCCAGACAGAGCAGGAACAGACGCTCCGCATCGATGCCTGGAAGAAGTTCTGGACGCCGCAGCGGATTGAAAAGGCCCGCCGCGACCTTTCGGCCGCAGCGCGCAGGCAGAAACTCGACCCCGGCCTGTTCGAACCGTTCTTCGCCCTGGTCGAAGCGGACTATCTGCCCGGAAACCTCTACGAGGCCGGACTGATCCCCGACGCGCTGCTTTCCTCGTTCATCGAGAAGCAGGACAGCGGCCGCTGGATGATCTTCTCGACCGTTGCCTTCGCGCCGGAAGATATGGATACCGTGACCGATGCGCTGGTCAGCGGTCCGCAGACCGTGGTCCTGGAACCGTTCTACTACTGCCGGGACATGGTCCAGATTGTCCACGACGATTTCCAGAAGACGCTGCTGATCTCCTCGCTCTTCGTGCTGCTGGTCCTGCTGATCTCGTTCCGGAACCTGTGGGTTTCGCTGGTAGCCTTCTTCCCGATGTTCCTTTCCTGGTATGCCCTGCAGGGCTTCATGGCCCTCTTCGGCCTGGAATTCAATCTGATCAACATCGTCATCGCCACCTTCGTGTTCGGTATCGGCGTGGACTACAGCATCTTTGTAATGGAAGGGCTTCTGCAGGAAGCCCGTACCGGTGAGAAGACGCGGCTGGAATACCACAAGGTCGCCATCTTCTTCTCCGCCCTGATCCTGATCATCGTGGTGGGCTCGCTGGTCTTCGCCCGTCATCCGGCCATCAGTTCCACCGGCCGGATCACGCTGATCGGCATGGTCTTCACCATCCTGATGACTTATTCCCTTGAACCTTTCGTGTTCCGGAAACTGCTCAAGACAAAATGGTTCCGGCGCAGTCTTAAACTCCCTGAAAAATGATGGATACACTGGATGGAACCCTCTTCTTGTCGATGGTCCGCAGCGGCGGAGCCCGGCTGGATGCCCATCGCAAGACCATCAACGACCTGAACGTCTTCCCCATCCCCGACGGGGATACGGGCGACAATATGTTCATGACCCTGGAGGCCGGATGCCGCGTGCAAGCCGGCCCGGTCGATGAGACCGCGGAGGCCGTTTCGCAGGGGATGCTCATGGGCGCCCGCGGAAATTCCGGCGTCATCCTCTCGCGCATCTTTTCCGGTATTGCGCGGGGACTTGCCGGCATCCGGGAAGCAGACCTGAAGGCCTTCGAAAAAGCAATGGAATGCGCTGTGGAAGACGCTTACAAGGCCGTCGCCGTACCCGTGGAAGGCACCATCCTGACCGTCCTCCGGGAAAGCGTGGCAGCCGCCGCGGAAAGCCAGGATTTCGAAACTTACTTCGACCGGCTCATCGCCGGAATGGACTGCTCGCTCCAGCATACGCCCGAACTGCTCGACGTCCTCAAAAAAGCCGGCGTCGTGGACAGCGGCGGCGCCGGGTTGCTCTATGTTGCCGAAGGTATGCGCGCCGCCTTCAGCGGCGAAGCCGAAATGATGCCCGAGCCCACGGCTGCAGCCCCGGTCCGGACCGTCGACCTGAATGCCTTTACGGAAGACAGCACGCTGGAATTCGGCTACTGCACGGAGTTCCTCTTGAGATTGCAGCGGAGCAAGGTCGATCCCGACCACTTTGACGAGAAGGTCATCGCCGACTGGCTTTCCGCCCACGGCGACTCGCTGGTCTTCTTCCGCCAGGGAACGATCATCAAGGTCCACGTCCACACCTTCCATCCCGGCGAGATCCTCAACCACTGCCAGCAGTACGGCGAATTCCTGACCTTGAAGATCGAAAACATGACGCTCCAGCACCACGAAAACCATATGGACGAACGCTTCCACGTGGACGGCAAGGCTCTCGGCGTGGTGGCCGTCGCCGCCGGGACGAAACTGCAGCAGGCTTTCCGGGAGATGGGTGCCGACGAAGTGATCGAGGGCGGCCAGACCATGAACCCGCCGGTACAGGCCTTCCTCGAAGCCTTCGACCGCATCGGAGCGGAGAATATCCTCGTGCTGCCCGACAACGGCAACATCCTGCTCACAGCCCGGCAGGCTGCTGAAATGTACGACAAGGCCCGCGTCGAGGTGCTGCCCACCCGCAGCCTCGGCGAAGGCTACTACGCCCTGGCCAGCCTCGACACGTCCGAGACGATCGACCAGATCGTGCCGGAACTGGAAGAGGCGCTGCAGGCGACCGTCACGGGACTGGTCTCACGCGCCATCCGCGAGAGCGAAGCCGGCCACACCGGCGACTACCTGGGCCTGAGCGGCAAAGATATCCTTTGCGGCTCGCCCGACCGGAAAGAAGCGCTCCTTGAGCTGGCCCGGAAACTGGACGCGGGCAGCCGTGACATTGCCCTGCTCCTGACCGGCGCCGAGGTGCCGTCCGACGAGGCCCAAGCCGCCCTCCAGGCACTGACCGAAGCCTTCCCCCGCACCGAAACCACCCTGGTCGAAGGCGGACAACCTGTTTACGATTATATCCTTCTGTTATGTTGACACTGTATACTGACACCGACACCGACATCACGCCCGCCGTCGCAGCGGAATACGGCTACAAGCTCATCAGCATGCCCTACAGCGTGGATGCCAAGACCGTCTATCCTTACGTGGACTTCGACCAGTTCGACGCCCGCAGTTTCTATGATATGCTTCGCCGCGGCACGCTTCCCACGACCAGTGCCATCTCCAAGGAGCGCTACATCGAGTATTTCGAGCCCGAAATGGCCGCCGGCAACGACATTCTCTACGTCCACTTCTCCCGCGCAATGACCATCACCTTCAATGCGATGGACCAGGCCGTGGCCGAACTCCGGGCCAAGTACCC
>ODAI014271659.1_pt1 | contig 15291 bp, 11 predicted proteins | sample 1539321 | NCBI WGS metagenome assembly ODAI01 (sample SAMN02144231, study PRJEB22623) | gut metagenome | biome: sheep rumen | host: Ovis aries | place: New Zealand
CGCCTTCAGCTCCAGCTGCATCTCCTTGCGCATCTTCAGGTCCAGGGCTCCCAGGGGCTCGTCCAGCAGCAGGATTTCCGGCTCGTTCACCAGCGCCCGGGCGATGGCCACCCGCTGCTGCTGGCCGCCGGAAAGCGTGGAGACCGAGCGTTTTTCAAAGCCCTCCAGGTCCACCAGCTCCAGCACCTTTTTGACCTTTTTGCGGATTTCCTCCTTCGGCAGCTTTTTCAGCTTCAGCCCGAAGGCGATATTCTCAAAAATGTTCATGTGCGGGAACAGCGCGTACCGCTGGAACACGGTGTTGATCGGCCGCTCGTTCGGAGGCAGCCTGGAAATATCCCTGCCGTTGAGCAGGATGTCTCCCTCCGTCGGCATATCAAAGCCGGCGATCATCCGCAGCGCGGTGGTCTTGCCGCAGCCGGAAGGCCCCAGGAAGGTGACGAATTCTCCCCGCTTCACTTCCAGGTTGAAGTCCGAAACTGCCTTGAATCCGTCCCCGAATGTCCGTGAAATGTGCTTCAGCTCAATGATGTTCTCCTGCTTTTCCATGCCGATATACTCCTTCCGAATGACTGTACCTGGTGACCGCTTCCTCAGAAACTGGGCGGGGTGGAAACCCACAGCAGCCTGGCCGGCCGGCTGCCCGGATTTTCAATCCGGTGCGGCTTGTCCGCCTCGTAGTAAAAACCTTCTCCGGCCTTGACATCAAAACGCGTTTCCTGACGGTACAGGGCAATCCGCCCGCTCAGCACATAACCGAATTCCTCCCCGTTATGGGGATCATCCGTTGGCAGGGCTGAATGGGGCTGGATCGTGACCAGCACGGGCTCCATCTGGTTGCTCTGGGCCGAGGGAACGATCCATACCGTGCTGTTTCCCGCCTCGTCAATCTTCTCGAACCAGTCCTTTTCCCCGAAGACCACTTTTTCGGCTCCATCGGTCCTGAAGAAATCCGAGGGAGTGGTTCCCAGGCACTCGATCAGGTCCAGCAGCGTCGCCAGGGAAGGAGTGACCTGCCCCTGCTCCAGCTGGGAGATAAAGCCTTTGGTCAGCTCCGCCCGGTCCGCCAGCTCCTGCTGGGTCAGCCCGTTCTGCTTCCGCAGATCCCGGAGCTTCGTGCCCACCTTTTCCATCATCTGTTCCGCGTCCATGGGTTTTCTGCTGTCCGCCTTTCGGTATTTTAGTACGTCTGATTCTAAACTTCGGATCCATTTTTGCTAAACCTCGCAAACCATAGCACTCCTAAACAAAAATGTCAATATTACTAAACTTAAAATTTTTTAAAAAAACAGGCAGGGGTTCTTTCGCCCCTGCCTGCACGGCGTCAAAGCCGTTTTTTCTTCTGAAGGTTTTCCCAGAGCACATCCGCCGCCTTCTCCTGCTGCGGCTCCGGCTTCGGCTTTTTCCCTGCTTTCTTCGCCTTCACCACCGCAGGCGCCGCTTCCTGCACGGCCTTCGGTTCCTTCCGTTCCGGCTCCCGCAGCCAGTCCAGCCTCCGCTGCGCCACGTCAAAGAGGAACAGCAGCCCCGCGGCCAGCGCCAGCACCCAGGTCAGGTCCCGCCGCTTCCTCGCGTTGGTATCCGGGAAATCCAGCAGGCCCTCCGCCCCCTCCAGGACGGCGCCGCCCGTTTCCGCGCTGAGCTTTTCCAGGATGCCCGTATCCTCGGTCCGCAGGTCGTATTCCCGGCTCCAGGAGAGCACTGCGCCGTCATCCGCTCCCAGCAGTTCATTCCCCAGCCGGTCCCGCACGGACACGTGCACCGCATAGGCGCCGGACAGCGCTGTGTCCGCCGCGCCTTCAAACCGGTCGGCGCTGACCTGGGTCAGGGCTACCGTTTCCTGGGTTCCGTCCGGCCGGGTGATCCGCGCTTCCGCTCCGGCGGCGCGGGTCAGCAGCTCCGGTTCCGCATCCGCCGTGAAAATCATTTTCCCGTCCTCCAGCGACACGTTTCCTCCGCCGGCACGGGACGGCAGCGCAAAGGACAGGATGCCGCCGAAGAAGGCAGGCGCATCCTCCCAGTTCAGGAAAGCGCTGCTCCATCCGCCCTTCACGTCGCTGGTCCAGCTGATAACCCGGCCGGCTCCGGCCTGCCACCAGGCCAGGATCGGATCCTGCCGGTCGCTGCACAGGGAGACCGTGGCCAGCGGCTTCGCCGCCGTCGCCTGGTATCCGTCCAGCGGCGGGAAGCCGTCAAAGCCCGTCATGGAATCATCCGTCACCGCCGGGATGAAGGTGCGGTTCTGGACATAGGAGCCGGAAATCATCATGGTTTCCTTGGTAAAAATCTTCGGCAGGCTGTCAAAGGGGCCTGCAAAGTACATCCGGCCTTTGCCGATTTCCGCCAGCTTCCGCATGCCCGCGGCGTCCGCGCCGTTTCCAACCGCCACGGTGGTCACGGTGATGCCCTGCTCCGCCATGGAGCGGACCACTTCCTCGTATCCCGTGTCTCCGGCCTCGCCGTCCGTCAGGAAAATGACATGCTTGTACTGCGCTGATACGCCTTTCAGGGCTTCCTCCGCCATCTTCAGGGGGGAATAGAAGGCCGTGCCGCCGCCCAGGCGGATGGTTCGGATCATCTCCTGCATGGCCGGCACATCCGTTACCGGGCTCAGTGGCACCACCCATTTTCCCGCGTCGTCAAAGGCGATGACGCCGGCCTGGTCCCGTTCATTCAGCACCTCCAGCGCGCTGCAGGCCGCTTCCCGGGCCAGCTGCAGCCGGGTCAGCCCCCAGGAGTTATCCGCCATGGAGCCGGACTTGTCAATGGCAATCACCAGCGCCGTTGACGGCAGGTCCGCCTTGTTCTGCACATCGATGGTCACCGGAAGCAGCTTTTCCAGCGCGCTGCCCCGGTATCCGCCCAGGGCGTAGGAGGAATCGCCGCCGAACACCGCCAGGCCGCAGCCCATTTCGCGGACCGCCTGGTCCAGCGCGGCGATCTGACCCTCTGACAGGCTGTCCGCGTCCGTATTCACCAGCGCGACCGCCTGGTAAGCCCACAGGTCGGCAGCCTGTTCGCTGAGCATGGAAGCCGGAATCACCCGCACCTTCATGCCGGCGCTCTCCAGCATCTTTCTCAGCTCTTCGCCGTCCCCGCCGCTGCCCTCCGCCAGGAGGATGCTCATTCCGCCTGTCACCACCGTAAAGGCGGCGTTCGCATTGTTGGCGCTCACCGTATCCCCCTCCGCCAGGATCTGTGCCTCGCAGGGGATCACGCCGGTGTGCCCGGCGACGGATTCAAAGGCAAAGGTATTTTCCCCCTTCCGCAGCGTCACCTGCCGGGTCCGGGGGGTCTCATGGTTCTCACTCAGCAGCAGCGTGGCCTCACCGGCCGCGTTGGAATGCACGGTCACCAGCGTCGTATACCGCTGGCCCTCATAAAGCGTATCCGGCACGGAAATATCCGTTACCTGGGCATCCTGCCCCGTTTTTCGCTGAAGGCGCAGCGTGTTCACCGGGATGCTGTTTCCTCTTTTCAGCCATTCCTCCGCGCCGGTGACCGCGCCGTCGCTGATGACCGCGATCCCGCCGTTGGAATCCGTCGGCAGCAGGGCGGAGGCCAGTTCCAGGGCTTCGCCCAGGTTGCTGCCGCCCCGGTCTGCCCGGGCATGGATTTCCGTCCATTCCGCCGTCCCGTCGACAGATTTTTCCACCGCCGCGTGGCGGCCGAAGATAATCACGCCGGTTTTCCGGCCATCCCCTGCCTGCTGCAGCGCCTCCCGGGCCAGGGAAACCGCTTCCTCCTCCCTGGCGGAGGCGGAGACATCCAGCAGCAGCCACCCGGTGCGGTCCGGACTGGCCGTCAGCACGCTCAGCCCCGCAAAAGCCAGGGCCGACAGGAGAATCAGCACATAGCGCAGCGCATGGGATACCCGTTCCTTCAGGCTCCGGCTCTTCCGGATCCGCGCTGTCAGAAATACGATAGCCGCGCACAGGGGAATGGCCAGCAGCCGCAGCGGGTGCGCAATCTCAAAGCTCATGCCGCCGCCCCCTTTCCTTTGCCTTTTCCGGCCGTCTTCACCCAGATTTCCCGGGACAGCACAAACTCAATCACCAGCAAAACCAGGAACGCCCCGGCCATCCATCCCGTCAGGTCCCTGCCCCGGGTGCCGGAGACTGCGCTTTCCTGCGCCTCCGTGCCGGGAGCCACCCTGCGGACATCGCTTTCCTCCCGGACCACAGGGCCCTCCGTTTCCGCTGTTTCCTCCGCGCTCTCCGGCAGCAGCCGGTCCAGAATATGCTGAATCAGGACGGGAAAATCATATTTCAGGGGCAGGTTTGAATCCTGCAGCCGGAATCCGAAAATGAATTCATCCTCCGTGCAGGCAGCCGCAACATCGTCTCCCGCCCGCAGGACCGGCGTGCCGCCGCTTACCGGGCGGCAGCTCCGCAGCGTCACATTGCGCAGCGTCAGTCCTTCCGTCAGCGGCATTTCCTCCGCCGTCAGGGGGCCGGCGGCCTCCTGCTCCTCATCAGCCCAGGTGAAGGCGGTCCGGGACGGATCCCGGGAAAAGATCAGCGGGGAGGTGCCCCATACGTACAGGTCCGCCTCCGTTGCCGCAGGCGCCTCTTCACCGGTGCGCACCACCCGCAGGTTGTCCCGCACCTGCAATGCGCTCTCCAGGAAAAGATTGTCCCCCGTCAGCGCGACTGTCCGCGTGCGGCTTCGCTTTACTGCCGTTTCCGCCCGGTTGTCCGCCTGGAGCGCGTCCTCCTCCCGGATCCGTGCGGCAGCCCTGGCCGTTCCCTCCGGCAGCGTAAAAATCACGCCCGCCGTTTCCCCGGCCGGAATCGTGACTTCCTTCGCTTCGCACACGCGTCCGTCCGCTTCGCAGGAAACCGTCAGCACGCAGTCTCCGCCGTAATTGCAGATCCGCGCATAGGCGGTGTTCTCCTCCGCTGTCAGGGCGCAGATCCCCCGGTTTTCCTCTCCCCGGCCGCAGTTGACCGCGGAGATTCCCTCCTCCGGAACATAGTTGTCAGAGAACACCAGGATCCGGGTGCCCCGGTCCGTTTCCTCCCGCCGGATGGCTTCCGCCAGGGACACGGCCTTCCCGATATCCGCGCCTTCCCGGCCGCAGCTCAGGCCGCGGATCGCCCGGCGCACATCCTCCCGGTCCGTGCTGCCGGAAAGCACCTGGCGCACCTCGCCTGAGGCGGAGAGCACCGTAATCTCCTCTCCCGGCGGCAGTCCGCCCAGGATTTCCTCCGCCCGGTTCACGGCTTCCTCCAGGCGGCTTTTCCCGCCGGATTCCGTCTGCATACTGGCTGAAAGGTCGAAAATCATCACCGTCCGGGACGCCTCGCCGCCGGTCAGGCAGGGCTGCATCAGCGCCAGCGCCAGCAGCAGGGCCGCCAGGAACTGCACCGGCAGCAGCAGGTTTTTCCGCAGCCGCTGCAGGGGCTTGTTCGCCGCATGGTCCCGGATGGCCGTACGCCAGAGGAAGGTGCTCGGAACCTGCTTCGGCTGGTATTTCCGCCGGAGCAGATAAAGCACCACAATGCCCGCGGGCATTGCCAGGAACCACGCGTACTGCGGAGCAGCAAAAGTCAGCATGTCAAACACCTTTCTCAGATCATCCTGCTTTGGGAGAGCAGCGGAATCCACTCCTCCTCAAAGTTCTTTCCCGCGTCCAGCAGGACATAGGGGGTTTCCCGGGCAAAGCAGGCCTCCCGGATTCCCTCCAGGAACCGTTCCAGCGCCTGCCGGTAATTCGCCAGCGTTTCCCGGTCCGCCAGCAGGTCCACATGGCCCCCGGTTTCGCTGTCAGTCAGCCGCAGCGCGCCGTCCGCTTCCGGGTTCAGCTCAAAGGGGGACATCGGCTGGATCACGGCGCATTCCTGCGCCCGGAAGCGCAGGCTGTCCAGCGCCTTGCCGATTCCCTCCTCCGCGTAGCAGTCGGAAATCAGGAAGCACAGGCCCTTCCGGAGGCCCTCCAGCCGCATCACCGATTCAGTCAGGCTGAGCTCTCCCGCCGGGGTGCAGGTATCCAGGAACTGCTCCAGGCGGGCATACGCCTGGCGTCCGGACAGGAGCGGCGACATCCGGATGCCGCCCGGCGCCGCCTGGACCGCATCCTTTCCCTGCAGGCAATACACCCGCAGCCGGTCCCCTCCGGTCAGCGCCAGGTACCCCACGGCTTCCGCGGCCTGCCGGGCGGTTTCCCATTTTTCCCCCATGCTGGCGCTGCCGTCCAGCAGCACCGTGACGGCGGATTCCTGTTCCTCCATGAACAGCTTCAGGAACAGCTTGTCAAAGCGGGCCATGGCGTTCCAGTCGATCCGCCGGAGATCGTCCCCCGGGATGTATTCCCGGTAATCGGAAAACTCCGCGGAGGAGCCGGTCTGGCGGGAGCGGCGGGTGCCGCCTGCCCCGCCGGAGGCGCGGCCCCTGATCGCCAGCTGGAGCGTATCCAGCCGGGAGAGGAAAGCATCACTTAACATAGGTATTCACCAGCTCGGAGACAATGGACTCCATGTCCTTTCCTTCCGTGACGGCGGCAAAGTTCAGCGCCAGCCGGTGGCGCAGGCACGCCGGCGCCACATAGCGGATATCCTCATAGGCCACGTTGTACCGCCCCTGCTCCAGGGCCCGGACCCGGGCAGTGGAAAGGATGGCCTGGGCGGCGCGGGGGCTGGCGCCGAAGCGCAGGTATTTCCGCGTCAGCTCCGGGGCGTCCTCCGTCTCCGGATGGGTGGCGAGGATCAGCCGCAGGGCGCTTTCCTGCACGCTGTCCGCAATGGGAACCTGCCTTGCGGCTTCCCGCATGGACATCAGCTCCTCCGCGGTCAGCGCCTGCTGTGCGGAACCGTCCTGCGCGCCCAGCGTCAGGTTCATGATGCCGCTCAGCTCCTTCAGGGAGGGGAAGGGCACCAGCACCTTGAAGAGGAACCGGTCCAGCTGCGCTTCCGGCAGCGGATACGTTCCCTCCTGTTCCACCGGGTTCTGGGTAGCCAGCACAAAATAGGGTTCCGGCAGCGTCATCGTCTCCCCGGCCACGGTCACAGAATGCTCCTGCATCGCTTCCAGCAACGCCGCCTGGGTCTTGGGCGTCGCGCGGTTGATCTCATCGGCCAGCACGATGGAGGCAAACAGCGGCCCCTTCTGAAAGCGGAAGGTATTTCCTTCCTCCGTGCGGACCAGGATGTTGGTTCCCGTAATATCCGCCGGCATCAGGTCAGGCGTGAACTGGATCCGGGAAAAGGGCAGGTCCAGCGTTTTGGACAGCACCCGGACCAGGTGTGTCTTTCCCAGGCCCGGCACGCCCTCCAGCAGGACATTGCCGCCGGCAACCACCGCCAGCAGCAGGTGCTCCACCACATCCTCCTGCCCGATCATTTCCTTCGCGATCTCGCTTTTCGCCTTCGCGTATTTTTCCTGAAACTGGTTGATTGCTTCGCTCATTGTTCTCTGCCCCTTTCCGGTCATTCATCCGTCAGCCGACGGAAATACTCGTCAACCCATTCCTGCTGTTCCCGGGTCAGGCGGGCGGACTCAGCCGCCTGCGCTTCCTGCTCCCTGTATTCTCCGATCACTTCCCGGAAGGGAACGCTGCCCCCGAGGCTGCCCTTGCCCGGGCCGGTCTCAATCTGCACCGAATCGCGGCCGAGGCTCTGCTGCTCCGTGGTTACGTCCCGGAAAGCGGCCTCCGCCTTCTCCGGATCATAAATGGATTCATATTCCGCTTCCTTGTACTGCGGCGGACGGTTTCCCTTCATGCCGCCCTGCTGGCTGCCCCCGCCCTGCTGCTCCTGATTGGTGGTTCCGGAGCCGGCGCCGCCGGACGCGCTCTTTCCGCTTCCGCCGCCGCTCATCCCGCCCTGGCCGGTGCTGTCCGATGCTCCGGGAGCGCCGAGAGCGGCCTTCATCCCGCTCAGCGCCTGCTGCAGGGCGGAGCTGCCCGCGGCCTGGCTGCCTGCACTTCCCTGCATGGCCTGCATCTGCGCCTCGGACAGCGTGCCGCTTTCCGCCGCCTGGGCCAGCTGCTCCGCCGTCTCCTTCGCACTGCCGGACAGGCTTTCAGCCGCCTCCCGCAGCTGCTCCGCGCTGATCTCCGCCAGCGCCGCGCTCAGGGCAGCAGCATCGCCGGAGGCCATCGCGGCAGCCGCGTTCTGCGCTTTTCCCGGATCGACTCCCGCCGCCTGCATGGCCTGGGCCAGCGCCTCCATGGCCTCCGCCGCCGCCTGGGCATCCCCGGCCGTCCGGTTCGGGCTCTCCGCTTTTTTCAGCTGTTCCTCCGCCTTTTCGAGCGCCACGAGGGCATCCACCTCATCCCGGCTGGCCGCCAGGTTCCGTTTCAGCTCCTCCGTCAGCTTCCGGAGTTCGGCCTTTTCCTTTTCGGACAGCTTTTCCTCATCCTTCGCCGCGGCCTCATCAACCTGCTTCGCCATCGCGGCGGTCTGATCGGCAAACTGCTTCCTCTCCGCTGCGATCCGGTCCCCCCGGGACGGAATCAGAAGCATGGCCGCGCACAGCACCAGCAGTCCGGCCGCTGCAGCCAGCAGCCGTTTCGAAATCCGCGGCCGGATCTTCCGCCGGTCCAGGGCCTGCAGGTGCCGGACGGCATCCTGCCGCTGGGCGGCAATCAGTTCCGCGGCCGGCTCCCCGGCTGCCGGACGTCCGGCCATCTCCAGCGCGGTCACGGTCCTCTCCTGCAGTCCGCAATCATCCGCTGCCCGGGCCGCCGTCAGGTTCTTCAACGGCCGCAGGGCGTTCGCCAGGGCGAAAAGCACCGGGATCCCTGCCGCCAGGGCGCCGGCATACAGCCATTTGCCCGGAACCGGAACGAAAACGGAGACCGCCAGCAGTCCCAGCGCTGCCGCCAGAGCACACACCAGTCCGCCCGGTATGCCTTCCAGAAAGCGGTTCCGCCGCAGGCGCCGCCTGACAGGCCGGAGCGCTTTGAAAAAATCAGTCATTCCTCTGCTCCTTGTCGGATCATCATCACTTTCCGCCGCCGGACTTCATCGCGGTCCGGCGCAGCACAAACGCCGCCAGCACCAGCAGCAGCATGCCCAGCACCGCCACCGCGCCGCAGGAAACCAGGGCCACGGTCTCGCCGCCGGCCCGGTCCATCAGCCGGAAGGCGCACAGAAGGCGGCCGCTGTCGTGGTACGCCATGACGCTGCTGAGAATCCCCGTCTGTCCGTGCAGAAGCGCCGCCAGGGCATAGCCGGGATTCAGGAGGAGAAGCGGGGTAATCATTCCCAGCGCCTCCGCCCGGGGCAGGGATGCCAGCGCGTTCCGGTTGTATACCAGCTCAGTCACCTCCCGGGTGAACCCGATCTCCAGGAACACGGGCAGCAAGGTGACCGCCCCGATGGCAAAGATCATCAGGTAGCTGATGACGCCGCCGGCAACGGAGGAGCGCGCCAGCGAGGATGCCAGCACCCCGACGCAGACCGCTGCAAAAGCCACCGCCAGCAGGAACAGCTCCCCTGCGAGGATCTGCGGCAGCGTCACCGCTCCGGCCACCATCGTCAGGCACATGACCGGAAAACCGCAGAGGATCAGCAGCGCCAGCATCGCGAAGCTCTCCATGGCCTTGCCAGCCACGATCCGGAAGGATCGGGTGTTCGTCACCAGCAGCAGCTCCAGCGTCTGCCGTTCCCGTTCCCCGGCGATGGATCCGGAGGTCATGGCCGGCGCGATCAGGACGATCAGCGCAAACTGGACCACCATCAGCGCCAGGTATCCGTTGATGCCGGTGCGCAGGCGCCGGATGCTCACCTCGCTCCCGAAGAGCGGCCCCATCACCAGCAGCAGCACCGCCAGCATGGCGGCCAGCCAGGCAGCCGCAATCAGCAGCGTGCGGAATGAGCGCATCCGCCGCGTGGCGGAAAACGCCAGGATCGGATTAAGCATCGCCCGTCACCTCCATAAAGACTTTCTCCAGGTTCATGGACGCCCGGTGGAAATCGCTTACCGGAATCTGCCGGTTCACCAGTTCCCGCAGGATCCGTGTGCTTTCCTGCCCGCCGCCCTCCGTCCGGATCCGCAGCAGGCAGCTTTCCTCCTGCAGGATTTCCTTCACGGAGGGAATTTCCTTCAGGCAGGCCACCGCTCTCTCCATGGCTTCCTCTCCGCAGCCTTCCTCCAGCCGAATGTTCAGCGGGGCATTCCCGTTCATCTGGTCCGAAAGCTGCTCCACGCTGCCGGAGAACACCAGCTGGCCGTGGTCCAGAATCGTCAGGCTGTCACACATTTCGCTCAGCTCCGGCAGGATATGGGAGGAGATCAGCACGGTTTTTCCCATCTCCCGGAGGGTTTTCAGGATCGACTTCATGTCCGCCCGGGCGCGGGGATCCATGCCCGATGCCGGCTCATCCAGGATCAGCAGCTTCGGATCGTGAATCAGGCTCCTGGCCAGGCAGAGCCGCTGCTTCATGCCGCGGGAAAGGGAATCCACATAGGCGTCCCGTTTTTCAGTCAGCTGCACCAGGTCCAGCAGGCGGCCGGTCATCTGCTTACGCTCCCCGGCGGGCAGCCGGTAGCACCGGCCGTAAAAGTCCAGGTATTCCCAGCACTTCAGGTTATCATAGACCCCGAAGAAGTCCGGCATATATCCGATGAGCCGCCGGGCTTCGCTGGGGTTTCGCACCACGTCCGTCCCGTCCACGGAGGCGGTTCCCGAGGTCGGCTTCAGAAGCGTCGCCAGGATCCGCATCGTCGTGGTTTTTCCGGCGCCGTTGGGCCCGACAAATCCATGCAGCTGCCCGTCGGCAATCTCCAGGGACAGCCCGTTGAGCGCGGTGAATTCTCCGTATTTCTTCGTCAGCCTGTCAAGTTTCAGCATCCTTAACCCTCCCTTCCAGGGTCAGTGTCGGCGCGGGAACATTCATGTACTGGTTCTCGGAAGACGTCGGACGGAACTGGCAGTACAGGTTTCCGTCCCGGTCCAGGTACATTTCCGGCCGTTTGATGTCCGTATTCGGGGTGATCTCCACCCAGGTGCGCAGCTTCGCGTTCAGCACATAGCACTTCATGTAGCTCAGGTACCACTGCTCCACGCCGATGGACATCCGTTCGATCACGGCGTCCTGGATTTCCTCCGGGGTAAACCGGAAGGTCGGCAGCTCGCTGAGCTCGTGATAGGAATAGCCGTTCGCGGCTCCGGCGGATTCCGGCATGTCTCCGTCCGGCATTCCCTCCCCGTCCAGTTTGCAGCGCACCGCGGCATCCATGCCGGGCACCCGGTACAGCACGCCGGTCCGCCCGACGGTCCGGTACCGGACCGCGGCGGTGATCAGCGGGATCTCCGTCACCGGCTCCACCCTTTGTCCGTCTGCGTTGACCCTGAACTCCTCCTCTTCCTCCGGCTGCGCGGAGTAGATGAAAGTCGTGCTCTCCAGCTGGCTGCCGTCCCGCCGGCTCCGGTCCGTGGACAGATAGCCCGCCGCGGTGCCCATCATTCCGGAAAGAATGTTTTTCATGGCATCGGAGGAATACCCGGACGGATCCCCGTAGCAGGCCCAGTTGACGATCGTATAGAAGCTTACGGAGGCATTCCGGAACATCTTCCCCTCCTCAAAGGCAGGGTTGGTCGGATCCTTCGCTTCCTCAGCCGTCAGTACAAAATCCGCGCTTTCCCCCGGCGCCAGCGCCGGGATCCGGACAAAGCCGTATACGCACAGCACCGCGCCTTCCTTCAGCGCTTTCCCGGTGTTGTTCGTCACGGTTCCGTGAAAGCCGTCGCTTTCCATCCAGATTTCCGCGTCGATCCGCCCGTCCTCATTCTCCGTCCGCACGCTGCTCAGCAACACGGTTTCCCAGGGGGAATCCGTGCGGACCGCAACGGCCCCGCCGGGGCCGAAGGTCCGGACCGTGCGCAGCACCACTGGCTCCTTCGGCTTGCTGTCCTCCTCTTCGTCCCCCCAGTATTCCTCATACAGCCGGGGAGTCAGGGCTTCTCCTTCCACACTCCAGCTGTGCATTCCGGCGCCGGGCGCCGCGCCGGTCACGGTCAGGGTGCGGGTGCAGACGCCCTTCGCGTCCTGGATCCGGTTCACGGCCACCGCCGCCACCGGCCGGTTCATGCCGGAGGATCCTGCAATCACCGCCACCACCGCGGCAGCCGCCAGCGCCAGCGCCGGCAGGGCCGCCCACATCCACTGGGTCGCGCCGCGCTTTTTCAGGATAAACCACAGCACCAGGCCGATCACGATCGTCCCGGCGGCGATCGCAGCCGCCGCGGGCATCACATTCTTCACCGGTATAGGCGCATCGTCGCCGGCGAATGCCATGGCGTTGCCGCTGTTATCCTGCACGTACAGCAAACTGTTGTACAGTTCGGAATCCAGGCGGAGCAGCATCTGCTGGTAGAAGGTGTGCATCAGGCTTTCGGCGTTCAGCGCCGCGTCTCCGGCCTCCCAGGCCAGCACATAGATCCGGCCCGCGCCGGCCGTTTCCCGCCAGATCAGGCCGTTGCCCGCCGCATCGGTCAGCAGGGGCGCGCCGCCGGTAATCCGTGCCAGCGCGGCTTCCGGATGCTGTCCCCCGGGCGCCTGGCCAACATAGCCTTCCAGCGCGGGTATCACTCCGTCCGATACGGTAAACTCAGAGGCCTGCAGCCCGGTCAGATCCCGGATCAGGCTGAGATTTCCCGGCGCGGCCGTTCCGCCGCCGCACAGCAGCACCCGCCCCTGGGCAATCCATTCCTTCAGGGCCTTCTGCTGTTTGTCCGTCAGCGCCGCCGGATCCGCGTCGTCCAGCACGATCATGCCGAAGGAGTTCAGCAGCTCCGCGCTGTCCGGGAGCGTTTCCGGCGTCAGCGCCACGGTCTGCCAGTACTCATAGCGGAAAAGTGTGTCATTCTCCTGGTTAATATCCAGCATAGCCAGGTTCCGGGGCCGGGTGGAAAGCACGCCGATCATCATGGCCGCGGGGTTGATGACCCCTTCCGGCGATGCATTGACCGCCCGGATCACTTCCCCCTCCCGCAGGATTTCCACAGTAAACACATCCTGGCGGATCTCTGCCGTCACGGGCAGCACCTCCGTGCGCTCCCCGCCCGCCGGAACGGATATGGGCATCTCATACCGGTCGTATTTTACCTCCGTGGCGTAGGTATTCACCGCCAGGATTCCTTCCAGGTCCTCCCCCCGGTTTCTCACCGTCACCCGGACCGGCATGGTCTTGCCGTAAGTGATCCGCCCGTCATATCCAAAGTGAACCTCCACCTCCAGGGAAGGATCCTCCTTTTCCGTATGGATGCTTTCCGCCGCCGCAGCGCCGGTCCATAAAAGCAGGCAGATCATGATCCACGCCATCAGCTGCCTCACGGACTTTCCATGCATACACATTCCTCCTTGCATCAGCGTCCTGTTCATATATACGCGCCACGGACCCCGATTGTTCCAAAAGAAAGATAAAAATCCAAAAAAAGCAAAGAACGCCGGCGCGTGCCGGCGTTCTTCCGGCAGGAATTAAAAGAAGAATTTCCTCCTGAGCGCCGCCCGCAGCGGCGGGATCATCGAAGCGATCAGCAGGAACCCCCCGATCAGGCAGAAGACGCTCACGCAGTACAGCGACCAGACAAACATCGGCGTTCCAAAGGTAATATGCTGGAAAAACTCCACCAGCATGAAGCTCAGCCCGATCGCAATCACCAGCAGGCTCATCAGCCGGAGCCTTCCCTGCACGATATAGCGCATCATCGCCACCCCCGCCAGCGTCAGCACGGCCGCCAGCAGCGTCACCGGAAAGGCAAAGGACAGGAACCAGTGTCCGCCCGTGCTGGCACAGATGTACAACAGATACCCGCCCAGGCAGGCAAAATCAACCGGCAGGAAAATCATCGGCCGCCACCGGGAAAAGAACAGCGGCAGCAGGCCCCAGACCCACAGCAGCGCCATGCCCAGCGCGGCAATCCCGCTCCATCCGACCCTGCCCATGCTCTTCAGGCAGAAGATGATGCACCCCAGGGCGATGGCAGCCAGGATCGCCGTGACCAGTCCCAGGACCAGGTACTTTCCGCTCTGCTTTTCCGCCCGGGGATACCGGTCGGAATAGGGAGCCTTCTGCAGATAGGCCGGCGCCGGTACAGAGGGAACCGGCGTATGGCACAGCGGGCATTCCGCCGCGCCTTCCTGCAGCCGGACGCCGCAATAGATACAATACACTTTCACTTCACCGCCTGTTGCTTTCAATGTCCACCGGGATTCCCTTCTCCACCAGTGCGGAGAAGAACAGCCGTTCCAGCTCCGAATCGCGGATTTCCCGGATCATGCTGATATAAGTCTTTCCCTGCCAGCTGACCACCGAGCAGTTGTTGGGATAGGAATACTGCACGCCGATGATAAAGTCGAAGCGTTCCACATAGGGCGTCATCGCCTCCGGCAGGGTCACCACGCCCATATTGGAAATATTCAGGCATCCCTTGCTTTCCCCGCTCAGTGCGTACACCAGCCGCATGCACAGCGTTTTCACCGGCAGGGGAATCAGCCGCAGTGGCAGGCTGCGCTGGAGGTTCACGTTCGTCGCAACCCGTCCGGCCATGCGCTGCGGGATGGCTTCCGCAGCCAGCTGGTGATGCATCAGCCGGCAGATTTCCTCATGGGAATAGTCCCCCAGCCGCGGATCAAACCCAATATTGACCGCCAAAGTAAAATTCCGCAGCGTCTCCAGGCCGAAGGTTTTCCGCAGGTTCACCGGAACCGTAATCTTGATATGGCGCCGCCGTCCGACCGCGGGATCCTCCTGCTGCCGGGCCAGAACGGCCTCCGCCATCACGGCCGCCAGGTAGGCGGTGACGGTGACGCCCTGCTCATGGGCCTTTTCCAGCAGTCTTTCCGTCGGTACGATTCCCGTCACGATATGCCGGAAAAAGCCCTCCTCCGGATTCCCGTGCAGTCGGTAGGCGTTTTCCTCCGCCCGGGTGACGCAGGCCTTCGCCGCGCACAGCTGGAAGCAGTCCCGCGTCTCCTCCGCCTTCGGCGGCTCCGCCGGATCCAGGATGCGCCCCTCCGCCGGGATGACGGCCCCCTCCTTCAGCGTCAGGTACCGGGCGGTCAGGTTCTGCAGATAGGTCATGCCCCCCGTTCCGTCGGTCACGGAATGGAAAATCTCAACGGCTATGCGGTTTTGATAATAAAGAATCCGAATGCAGCATTTATTCAGCTTCCGCCGGCTCATGGGCGTCAGCGGCCATGCGTAATCCTCCTCCGCCCGTGGCGCTTCGCTCACCGTCTCCAGATAATACCAGAAAAAGCCGGTCCGCAGCCGCACGTACATCGTGGGAAAGCGCTCCATCAGGTCTGCTGCGGCCTGTTCCAGGATCTCCGGATCCAC
>ODAI011270951.1_pt1 | contig 15290 bp, 12 predicted proteins | sample 1539321 | NCBI WGS metagenome assembly ODAI01 (sample SAMN02144231, study PRJEB22623) | gut metagenome | biome: sheep rumen | host: Ovis aries | place: New Zealand
ACGTGATGAAACAGTCGGAGGAGTACCGCTCCCGCCACAGCATGGAGGTTCCTGGCAAGTCTACGGAAGTTCCTGGCAAGTCTACGGAAGCTCCTGACAATTGCCAGGAGCTTCCATGGGGCAGCAAGAAGCCTCTTTACGGCTGCCATGAAAATGCCGCTTGGCAGCAACTGACCGACCGTGGGTCAGGGGACTCTCTGACCCACTTGGACAAATGGTCCAGCCGCTTGATTAGCTCTTCCGCCGGAATTCGGAGCAGGTGATGGCGGTGGCGATGGCCACGTTGAGGCTCTCGGCAGTGTCGCCCTGACGGAAGGAGGGGATGAGCAGGCGGCGGTTGATGCGCTGGCGCACGGCAGGAGAGATGCCGTTGCCCTCGTTGCCCATGACGATGAGACCCTCGGCGGAGAGTTGCTGGCGGTAGATGTCGTCGCCGTCGAGCAGCGTGCCGTAGACGGGGTAGGAGGGCGGCAGGGCATCGAGGAGCTCGATGAGGTCGGTATATATAATATGTATGCGTGCGATGCTGCCCATGGTGGCCTGCACCACCTTGGGACTGTAGGCATCGGCGGTGTCGGGGCTGCAGAAGATGGTGTCGATGCCGAACCAGTCGGCTATGCGGATGATGGTGCCGAGGTTGCCGGGATCCTGCACGCCGTCGAGAGCCAGGCTGAGGGTGTCGAGCTGCGGCATGGCGACGGCTGCATCGGCATCGGGCAGGGGGAAGAGCGCGAGCACCTGCTGGGGGTGCTGCAGGAAGGAGATGCGGCGCAGTTCCTCGTCGGAGACTTCGGAACATTGAACATTTAGAGATTGAGAAATTGAGAGATTGAGAGATTGAACATTTGACATTGCCCATTCCTTGGTGGCGAAGATGGCCTGTGGGCGGGTGTGCTTCATCAGGTCGCCTACCACCTTGGGGCCCTCGGCCACAAAGAGGCCTTCGCGCCGGCGGAACTTCTTGGATTCCAGCTGACGGATAAATTTTATCTGGTTTTTGCTAATCATTTTGCTTTTTGTTTGCAAAGATAAAGATTTATTTCTATCTTTGCAAACAAAATCGAAAAAGAATCGAAAAAGAATTGAAGAGACGAGATTTCTTGCTCCCTGCGCTACTGTCGTTGTGCGTGCTCCTGCTGGGCTCGTGCTCGGCCACGCGTGATATCCCCGACGGCGACATGCTGCTCAACAGGGTGGAGGTGGTGGCCGACGGCAAGTATCGTGACATCAATACCTCGCAGCTGAAGAAATATGTGAGGCAGAAGAGCAACTCGCGCTGGTTCTCGGCGCTGAAGATACCCCTGGGCGTCTATTCGCTGGCGGGCAGCGATTCGGCCAAATGGATCAATCGCACGTTGCAAAGCCTGGGTGAGGCCCCGGTGATCTTCGACTCGGTGCAGGCGAGGCTGTCGTGCGACAACCTGCAACTGGCACTGCAGAACCTGGGCTACCTGGATGCGCAGGTGGAGTTCTATGCCGAGCGGAAAGGGAAGAAACTGGACGCCGTCTACGTGCTGCACCCAGGCAAGCCCTACTATGTGAGGACGATGGGCTACGACATCCAGGACACGGCCATCGCGAGGCTGCTGACGACTGACAACGGCAGGCTGAGGCAGGGCATGAGGTTCGACGTGAATGCGCTGAACGATGAGCGCTCGCGGCTGACGTCGCTCCTGCGCAACAACGGCTACTACAGGTTCCACAAGGAGTATATCACCTTCAGGGCTGACTCGCTGCGAGAGGACCGGCAGGTGGACCTGACACTGGTACTGAAGCCCTATCGCACGGGCGAGGGACTGACGACGGCCCACACGCGCTACAAGATAGGCGACATCACCTACGCCAGCGGGGCTCCCGATGACTCGGTGATACATCTGCGCAGCGCTGTGCTCCGTGAGAATACCTTCCTGGAGACGGGGGCACACTTCTCGGAGGATGACCTGCAGAACACCTATAACCACTTCGGGCGCCTGGGAGCCGTGCGCTATACGAACATCAGTTTCCAGACGGCGGCTGATACGGCTACGCTCGATGCACAGGTGAACCTGCAGACCAACAAGCCGTCGACCATCAGCTTCCAGCCGGAGGGTACCAACACGGCGGGCGACCTGGGAGCCGCCGCCTCGCTGACCTATCAGAACCGCAACCTGTTCAGGGGATCGGAGGCGCTGAGCATCCGGCTGCGCGGAGCCTATGAGGCCATCAGAGGGCTGGAGGGCTACCGCAACCAGGACTTCATCGAGTACAGTCTGGAGAGCAGGCTGAGCTTCCCGCGATTCATCATGCCCTTCCTGAGCAGGGAGATACGCCGGGGGACGATAGCCACCAGCGAGCTGTCGCTGCTCTACGACACGCAGAACCGTCCGGAGTTCCACCGGCGGGTGGTGTCGGCAGGGTGGCACTACAGGTGGAATCCGCAGAACCACCACGACAAGTACCAGTTGGACCTGATAGACCTGAACTACGTGTTCATGCCCTGGATCAGCGACACCTTCAGACAAGAGTATCTGGAGAACACCACGAGCTACAACGCCATCCTGCGCTACAACTACGAAGACCTGTTCATCATGAAGATAGGCTTCGGCTACAGCTACAACAACGGGCGTATCGCCGTGAAGACCAATCTGGAGACGGCGGGCAACCTGCTCCATGCGGGCAGCCGTCTGTTTCATGCCAGACAGTATGACGAGGGGCAGTACCGTGTGTTCAACATCGCCTACGCCCAATACGTCAAGGCCGACATCGACTTCACGCAGAATCTGCTGCCGGGCTATCAAGATCAGCTGGTATTCCATTTCGGTCTCGGCCTGGCCTATCCCTACGGCAACAGTCGGGTGCTGCCCTTCGAGAAGCGCTATTTCTCGGGAGGCGCCAACAGCGTGCGCGGCTGGAGCGTAAGAAGTCTGGGGCCGGGAAGATACAAGGGCCGCGACGGCAACATCAACTTCATCACCCAGACGGGCGACATGAAACTGGACCTGAATCTGGAGTATCGTACCCACCTGTTCTGGAAGTTCGGCGGAGCCCTGTTCCTGGATGCGGGCAACATCTGGACCCTCAGAGCCTACGATGAACAGCCGGGCGGGCAGTTCAAGCTGAAGAACCTGCTGAGCGATCTGGCCGTGAGCTACGGCTTAGGTCTGCGACTGAATTTCGACTATTTCATCATCCGTTTCGACCTGGGCATGAAGGCCATCAATCCAGCTTATGAGACTGAGGACGAGGAGCACTATGCCATCATCCATCCCCGTCTGGGACGCGACCTGGCCTTCCATTTCGCGGTGGGTCTGCCATTCTGAAGAATACCAATATTTGTTAAAAAAAGACACGGTAAGATGTCTTTTCACTTCTTTTGCGTACCTTTGCACAAAATAATAACTTTAAAATGCTGAAATTTGTATCGTTTGGAAGCGGAAGCAGCGGTAATTGCTATTATCTGGGCACTGCGACGGACGGACTGTTGGTTGATATAGGAGTAGGAATCAGAGGGCTTAGGAAGAACTCAAGGGATTACGGCATTCATCTGAACACGGTGAAGCACATCCTCGTTACCCATGACCATGCAGACCATATCAAGTCGGTGGGTGCCTTCAGCTTCGATTTCCATGTGCCCGTCTATGCTACGGCCAAGGTGCATGAGGGTATCGAGCGCAACTACTGCGTGCAGCGCAAGGTGGCTTCCGACATGAAGCACATCGTGACGCCCGGTGAGACGTATCAGATAGGTCAGTTCTCGGTGACACCTTTCCTCGTGCCGCATGATGCGAGCGAGAACGTAGGTTATCAGATAGATGTGGAGGGGGTGAGCTTCGTCATTATTACCGATGTGGGCAGCGTCACGGATGAAGTGAAACAGCGCATCGGTAATGCCCACTATCTGATCATCGAGGCCAACCACGACGTGGAGATGCTGACCAACGGCCCCTATCCGGCCTATCTGAAGCAGCGGATACTCAGTCAGACGGGCCATCTGTCGAATGCCGAGTGCGGACAGGCCATCGCAGAGAACATGACAGAGAAGCTGCGCCACGTGTGGCTGTGCCATCTGAGTGAGGAGAACAATCATCCGGAACTGGCCCGGAAGACGGTGGAGACCATCCTCCGTTCGTACGGCATCATTCCGGGCAAGGATATCCAACTGGAAGTGCTGAAACGAAAAATACCCAGTGAAGTGTATGAATTGATACCCGGAAATGTGCAATTATCACTTTTTTGAGCAAAAATCTTACAATTTATTTGTTTGTTTCAATGAAAAGTATTAATTTTGCAGCCGATTTAAACAAAAAGCAAAGAAACGATGATGTATCAGAACCTACTTAGCACCATTATTATTATTCGACTGCAGGGCGCAGCCGGAAGTGATAAGGTGTATATATAGGTCATGACATAGTGCATACGACAGAGCCCTTCTCACTTCCGAGTGTGAAGGGTTTTTTTATTGAACATTGAACATTGAATATTGAACATTGAACATTGAACATTGAACATTGAACATTGAACATTGAAATAGACATAAAGATTGAACAAAGATGAACGAAAGATTGTACATTTTCGACACGACGCTCCGCGATGGGGAACAAGTGCCCGGCTGTCAGTTGAACACCGTAGAAAAGATTCAGGTGGCCAAGGCACTGGAGCTGCTGGGCGTCGATGTGATTGAGGCAGGATTCCCTATTTCCAGCCCGGGTGATTTCAACAGTGTGATAGAAATCTCCAAGGCCGTCACCTGGCCCGTGATTTGTGCGTTGACGCGTGCTGTGGAGAAGGATATCGACGTGGCCTTCGAAGCATTGAAGTATGCCAAGCACAAGCGTATCCACACCGGTATCGGCACGAGTGATGAGCATATCAGGTTTAAGTTTAACTCTACCCGTGAGGAGATTCTCGAGCGAGCCGTGGCCGCAACGAAATACGCCAAGCGTTTCGTTGACGACGTGGAGTTCTACTGCGAGGATGCGGGACGTACCGACAACGAGTATCTGGCACGTGTCGTCGAGGCAGTCATCAAGGCAGGTGCCACGGTTGTGAACATCCCAGACACCACGGGTTACTGTCTGCCGCAGGAGTACTACGAGAAGATCAAATATCTGAAGGAGCATGTCGACGGCATCGACAGGGCCATCATCTCTACCCATTGCCACAACGACCTGGGAATGGCTACGGCACACACCTTCACCGGCGTGATGGCGCGCGCCTGTACAGGGCGACCCTCTCTCCCCATTGCCCCAACGACCTGGGTATGGCTCCGGCTAACACCTTCAACGGCGTGATGGCCGGAGCCCGACAGGTGGAGGTAACCATCAATGGCATCGGCGAGCGTGCAGGTAATACGTCGCTCGAAGAGATTGCGATGATCCTGAAGTGTCACAAAGCTCTGGGTATCGACACCAATATCAATACGACGAAAATCTATCCCACGAGTCGTATGGTGTCAAGTCTGATGAACATGCCCGTGCAGCCCAACAAGGCCATCGTGGGTCGCAATGCCTTTGCCCATTCGAGCGGTATCCATCAGGATGGCGTGCTGAAGAATGTGCATACCTATGAGATTATGGACCCGAAGGACGTGGGAATCGACGACAGCTCCATCGTGCTGACAGCCCGTTCAGGACGCGCGGCGCTGAAGCATCGTCTGCATGTAAACGGCGTGGAACTTGAAGAAGAGAAACTCGACAAGGTCTATGAGAAGTTCCTCGTGCTGGCAGACCAGAAGAAAGAAGTGACAGATGCCGACGTGCTGATGCTGGCAGGTGCCGATACGGCCGAGGCTCACGCCGTGCGCCTCGACTTCCTGCAGGTCACCACGGGCAAGGGCGTGAGGTCGGTGGCTTCTATAGGTCTTGACATCTCCGGGCAGAAGTTTGAAGCTGCCGCCTCAGGCAACGGACCGGTGGACGCTGCCATCAAGGCGCTGAAGAAGATCATCATGAAGCAGATGACGCTGAAGGAGTTTACCATTCAGGCCATCTCGAAGGGTTCAGACGATGTGGGTAAGGTGCATATGCAGGTGGAGTACGACGGGAGCCTGTACTACGGTTTCGGTGCCAATACCGACATTGTGACTGCTTCGGTAGAAGCATATATCGACTGTATTAACAAGTTTAAGAAGAACGACGAATGAATACATTATTTGACAAGATCTGGGACAAGCACGTGGTGCAACAGGTGGAGGATGGCCCCTCGCAGTTGTATATCGACAGGCTGTACTGTCACGAGGTAACCTCACCACAGGCCTTCGACGGCATGAGGGCGCGTGGACTGAAGTGCTTCCGTCCGCAGCAGATTTTCTGCATGCCAGACCATAACACCCCGACACATGACCAGGACAAGCCTATCGCAGACCCCACGTCGAAGAAACAAGTAGACACGCTGGCCAAAAATGCTGCCGAATTTGGACTGACACACTACGGCATGATGTCGGAAGACAATGGCATCATCCATGTGGTAGGTCCGGAGAAGGGGCTCTCACTGCCCGGCATGACTATCGTATGCGGCGACTCCCACACCTCCACCCACGGTGCCATGGGAGCAGTGGCCTTTGGCATCGGCACCTCGGAGGTGGAGATGGTGATGGCCTCGCAGTGCATTCTCCAGCAGAAGCCCAAGTCGATGCGTATCAGTATCTATGGGAGGCTGAAGGAGGGGGTGACAGCCAAGGATGTGGCTCTGTATCTGATGAGTCAGCTGACGACATCTGGTGCCACAGGCTACTTCGTGGAGTACGGTGGAGATGTGGTTCGCGACATGTCGATGGAAGGACGCCTGACCCTCTGCAACCTCTCGATAGAGATGGGCGCCCGTGGCGGCTTTGTAGCTCCTGACGAGACCACGTTTGAGTATATCAAAGGGCGTGAGTTCGCTCCTAAGGGAGCAGCATGGGATCAGGCAGTGGCCTACTGGCAGACATTGAAGAGCGGCGACGATGCCGTGTTTGATAAGGAACTGACATTCAGTGCAGAAGACATTGAGCCCCGTATCACCTACGGCACCAATCCAGGCATGGGAATCGGCATTTCGGAATCTATTCCTACGGAAGACGATGCCAACTTTGTCAAGGCACTCAACTATATGGACTTCAAGCCAGGTCAGAAGCTGATAGGTACGAAGGTGGACTATGTGTTCCTTGGAGCCTGCACCAATGGCCGTATAGAAGACTTCCGTGCCTTTGCATCGATTGTGAAGGGTCGCCAGAAGGCTCAGGACGTGATAGCCTGGCTGGTTCCTGGTTCATGGGCTGTAGCCCGTCAGATACGGGAAGAAGGCCTCGACAAGGTGCTTGAAGCTTCTGGATTTGAGATACGCCAGCCCGGTTGTTCTGCATGTCTGGCAATGAACGATGACAAAATACCTTCAGGCAAACTCTCGGTATCCACCTCAAACCGCAATTTTGAAGGTCGTCAGGGACCTGGTGCCCGTACCATCCTGGCCTCACCCCTCACCGCTGCCGCCGCAGCAGTTACGGGCGTGATTACCGACCCTAGGGATTTATTATTGAACATTGAAGATTGAACATTGAAGATTGAACATTGAAGATTGAACATTGAAGATTGAACATTGAAGATTGAACATTGAAGATTGAACATTGAAGATTGAACATTGAAGATTGAACATTTAAGATTGAATATTGATGAAACAGAAATTCGACGTGATAAAATCAACGTGCGTTCCACTCCCATTAGAGAATGTGGACACGGATCAGATTATCCCAGCCCGTTTCCTGAAGGCAACGACGCGAGAGGAGAGATTCTTTGGTGACAATCTGTTTCGCGATTGGAGATACAATGCCGATGGCAGCGAGAATAAAGACTTCGTGCTCAACGATCCTACCTATAAAGGCTGTATCCTTGTGGCAGGCAAGAACTTCGGTTCTGGCTCATCACGTGAACATGCGGCATGGGCCATTGCGGGTTATGGTTTCCGCGTGGTCATCAGCAGCTTCTTTGCAGACATCCACAAGAATAACGAGCTCAACAACTTCGTACTGCCCGTGCAGGTCAGCGAGGATTTCCTCGCAGAGCTATTCCGTACTATACGGGAGAATCCGGAAAGTCTGGTAAAGGTTGACCTGCCCAATCAGACCGTGACAAATATGGCTACAGGCCGCAGTGAACACTTCGACATCAACGGTTACAAGAAACACTGTCTGATGAATGGCCTGGACGACATCGACTTCCTTGTGCAGAACCAAGACAAGACTATCCAATGGGAACAGCAGAACAAGTAAACAAGTATCAACGTATCCAGCCCTTCGTAGAGATCATGGACTCTACGCTGCGCGACGGTGAGCAGACCAGTGGTGTATCGTTTCTGCCGCATGAGAAACTCATCATTGCCCGAATGCTGCTCGACGATCTCAATGTGGACCGTATTGAAGTGGCATCGGCTCGCGTCAGTGCTGGAGAACGGGAGGCCGTCAGAATGATCTGTCGCTTTGCCTCCAAGATTGATAAGCTGGAGCGCGTGGAGGTGTTAGGATTCGTGGATGGAGGCAAGAGTGTGGACTGGGCCGTGGACAGCGGATGCCGCACGCTCAACCTGCTGGCCAAGGGATCGCTGAAGCACTGCACCCAGCAACTGCAGAAAACACCCGAGGAGCATGTCGAGGACATCCGTCGCGAGGTGCGCTATGCTCGTAGCAAGGGTGTGACCGTCAATCTCTATCTTGAGGACTGGTCGAACGGTATGAAAGAGTCGCCTTTCTACGTTTATAATTTGATGGACGCCCTCTGCGACTCAGGCATCCGCCGGTTTATGTTGCCAGATACCCTTGGCATCATGAACCCCCTGCAGTGCATTGAGTATTTCCGTAAGATGATCAAGCGCTATCCCGATACCCACTTCGACTTCCATGCACACAACGACTATGACCTGGCCGTGAGCAATTCGCTGGCAGCAGTGCTCAGCGGTGCCAAGGGGCTCCACGTCACCGTCAACGGGTTGGGGGAGCGTTGCGGCAATGCTCCGCTCTCGAGTGTGCAGGTGATCTTGAAGGATCAGTTCAATGCCCGCACGAATATCCGTGAAGACAAACTTAATGATATCTCGCGTCTTGTGGAAAGCTATAGTGGTATCGCCGTAGCTCCCAACCAGCCAATTATTGGCGACAATGTGTTTACCCAGGTGGCAGGCGTCCATGCCGATGGCGACAACAAAGGCGGACTATATCATAATGCCCTTGTGCCTGAGCGCTTCGGGCGTCGTCGTGAGTATGCCCTCGGCAAGAACAGTGGTAAGGCCAACATCGCCAAGAATCTGGAGGAATTAGGACTGGAACTCACCCCGGAACAGACACGTCGCGTCACACAGCGAATCACGGAGCTGGGCGATAAGAAAGAACGTGTCACACAGGAAGACCTGCCTTTTATCGTCAGTGACGTTCTCAAGCATGACGCCCCGGAAGACCGCGTGAAGCTTGTCAGTTACGTTGTCTCGACGGCTTATGGCTTGAAGCCTGGAGCCAATATAAAGGTGGAAATCAATGGCCAGCAGTATGAGGCTTCGGCCACAGGTGACGGTCAGTATGACGCCTTCGTGAAATCGTTGCGTCATATCTATAAGAAATATCTTGACCGTTCGTTCCCCATTTTGGCCAATTATGCTGTCACCATCCCTCCCGGAGGACGTACGGATGCCCTTGTCCAGACGGTCATCACTTGGAACGACAACGGTCGTATGCTCCGGACACGAGGACTTGATGCAGACCAGACGGAAGCAGCCATCAAGGCTACCTTTAAGATGTTGAACATTATTGAAAACGAATATCACAACGAATTATGAATTTAAAGATTGCAGTTCTTGCGGGCGACGGTATAGGCCCCGAGATTATGAAACAAGGCGTGGCCGTACTCGACGCTGTTGCAGAAAAGTGCGGACATCATTTTGAATATGAGGAGGCCATTTGCGGTGCCCATGCCATCGATGTGTGTGGTGACCCTTATCCAGAAAGTACCCATGAGGTGTGTATGCGAGCTGACGCAGTATTGTTTGCTGCCGTAGGCGACCTGCGTTTCGACAACAACCCTACAGCGAAGATACGTCCAGAGACGGGCTTGCTGGCTATGCGTAAGAAACTCGGCCTCTTTGCCAATGTGCGTCCCGTGGCAACCTTCGATTGTCTGCTCCACAATTCCCCCCTTAAGGATGAGTTGCTGCGCGGAGCCGATTTCGTGGTGATACGTGAACTCACAGGCGGTATGTATTTCGGCGAGAAGTATCAGGACAACGACAAGGCCTACGACACCGATATATACACCCGTCCAGAGATAGAGCGTATTCTCAAGGTGGCCTTTGAGATGGCGATGACCCGCAAGAAGCATCTGACGGTGGTTGATAAGGCCAATGTGCTTGCCTCCAGTCGTCTGTGGCGCCAGATAGCCAAGGAGATGGAGAGTCAGTATCCTGAGGTTCACACAGACTATATGTTTATTGATAACGCCTCGATGCGCGTGCTGACGGAGCCTCGTTTCTTCGATGTCATTGTCACGGAGAATACCTTCGGCGATATCCTCACTGATGAGACCTCCTGCATCACAGGCTCCATGGGGCTACAGCCCTCATCATCATTAGGGGAGCACACTCCGCTCTTCGAGCCAGTTCACGGCTCTTGGCCTCAGGCAGCAGGACAGAACCTGGCAAACCCCTTGGCTCAGATTTTGTCAGCAGCCATGCTTCTGGAGCATTTCGGCCTCACTAAAGAAGGTGCACTTATCCGTGAAGCCGTCAATGCTTCGCTCGATGCCAATGTCCGTACACCGGAGATTCAGGTGAAGGGCGGTGCTAAATATGGTACCAAGGAAGTTGGTGAGTGGATAGTAGACTATATTAAAAAGGTGTGATAGAATGAGCATCTGGCGAAAAATAGCGTTATCCCTTATTATTTGTCACCTGTTCTGTTTGCCTACGGGTGCACAGTCCCGTCAGCAGTGGCGTGACTCTCTGGAGGTGATCACAGAGCAGTTGCGTCGGAGACCTGCCGATATTGACCTCCGTCTGCGTAAGGCGGAGGCCAATATCAATCTTGAGCAGTGGGACTATGCACTCGCGGAATACGGTAAGATACTCCATGCAGACGAGCAGAATCTTGCTGCGCTTTACTTTAGGGCCTATGTTCATGCCCAGCAACGTCACTATGACTTGGCAAAGGTAGACTATGAGACATTCCTTGGTCTCGTGCCCCATCATTTCGAAGCCCGTCTGGGACTGGCTCATGTCTTGCAGAAAATGGGACGTAAGACGGATGCTGCCGACCAACTGAACACCCTTGTGGAGCAGTTCCCTGATTCTGCTACGGCCTATGCTGCCCGTGCTGCTTACGAGACGGAACAAAAGCTCTACGATGTGGCCCTTTATGACTGGGATGAGGCTATCCGCCGTCAGCCCCTCAATGCAGACTTTGTGGTGTCGAAGGCAGACATCCTTATCCGTCAGAATCGTTATGCCGATGCCCGTAAGGAACTCACTGCTGCCATCCGTCGCGGTATTCCCAGATATGCCCTGAAAGAATGGCTTGACAAATGCAAGTAAGAGAGATTGTAGAATTTAAATAAAAAGATTATGGACTTGTTGCATATTATTGCTGTAGTGGCACTTGTGGTAATAGGTGTGTTTATTTTCAAGAGTAAGCGTCAAGGGTAGTCCAGTCATTGCTGGACTCCCTTCATGCTGAGTGAAATACGATTGCGTCTGCGGTCTACTTCGATGATGCGGACGCGGATATGCTGATGCAGTTTTACTACGTCGAGCGGATGGTTGATGCGACGGTTAGCCATCTGCGAGATATGTACCAGTCCGTCTTGATGAACACCAATGTCGACGAAAGCACCGAAGTTGGTGATGTTGGTGACAATACCCGGTAGTTCCATGCCCTCAATGAGGTCATCGACGGTGTTGACTCTCGAGTCGAACTGAAATTCCTCAATCTGTTGGCGAGGGTCACGTCCTGGTTTCTCCAGTTCCTTGATGATGTCGGTGAGGGTGGGGATGCCCACTTCTTTTGTGACGTAGCGCTTGATATCGATAGCATCGCGTTTCTCCTTATTCTCAATGAGATCGTTGACAGAGCATCCCTGATCCTTGGCCATTTGCTCAACGATGGCATAACTTTCTGGATGAACGGCAGAATTGTCGAGCGGATTCTTAGCATGAGGGATGCGGAGGAATCCTGCACACTGTTGGAAGGCTGCCGGTCCGAGACGCGGTACCTTCTTGAGTTGGGCACGGGAGGTGAAGGCGCCGTTTTCTTTTCTGTAGTCAACGATGTTCTTGGCAAGAGTGGGGCCAAGACCGCTGACGTACATCAGGAGGTGCTGTGAGGCTGTGTTGAGATTGACGCCCACGAGGTTGACACAGCTCTCTACGGTCTGGTCGAGGGAGCGCTTTAGCTTTGTTTGGTCTACGTCGTGCTGGTACTGGCCCACGCCGATGCTCTTAGGGTCAATCTTGACAAGTTCGGCAAGAGGGTCCATCAGGCGCCGGCCAATGGAAACGGCTCCGCGTACTGTGACGTCTTCGGAAGGAAATTCGTCGCGAGCAATCTTGGAGGCAGAGTAGACGGAGGCTCCATCTTCGGAAACGGTAAATACTTGAGGAACGACAGCTGCGGTCGACTGAACTGTACCAGAGGTCTTGGATGAGGTGGGTACGGCATAGCGTCCGGCAAGCACATCGCGGATGAAATCGACAGTCTCGCGACTGGCAGTTCCGTTACCGATGGAGATGGCTTCTATCTGATACTTCTTGATCATTTTCTCAACGGCAATGGCAGCTTCCATGCGCTTGTTGAGAGGAGGGTGAGGGAAGATGGCCTCATGGTGAAGCAGGTTTCCCTGTGCATCGAGGCAGACTACCTTGCAACCCGTACGGAAACCAGGGTCGACGCCCATCACACGTTTCTGTCCTAAGGGGGCTCCGAGCAGCAGCTGGCGCAGGTTTTCGACAAAGACCCGGATGGCCTCTTCGTCGGCCTGCTCCTTACTGAGAGCAGCGAATTCTGTTTCGATCGATGGCTTGAGCAGACGTTTATAGCCATCCTCTACAGCTTCTGCCACCAGTCGGCCACAGGGCGTGTTACCATACACATAGTGGCGCTTCAAACGGTCAATGCACTCTTCATCGTCGGGCGAGATGCTGATGCGAAGGATGCCTTCGCTCTCTCCCCGTCGCATGGCGAGCAGACGGTGGGATGAGCATCTGCGGAGGGGTTCCTGCCAGTCGAAATAGTCGGAATATTTTGCTGCCTCGTCAGTATCAGCCTTTGCCTTTATGACCTTTGAGGTGATAATGGCCTGACGACGGAAGGCACCGCGGAGTTGCTGACGGCTGCGCTCGTCTTCGCTTATTGTTTCGGCGATAATGTCCTGGGCTCCTTTAAGAGCTTCTTCCACAGAGAGGACGACGCGACTGCCGCCGTTTTCTGGACGCGTGGAGGTAAATCTGGCAGCAGCAGCTTCAGGGTCGCGTTCACGCTGGAGAAGCAGCAGCTTGGCAAGAGGCTCCAGGCCTAGCTCGCGGGCCACTTGGGCTCTTGTACGGCGCTTAGGCTTATAGGGCAGATAGATATCCTCCAGTTCGGTGCCCTCCCAGCAGTCGTCGATGCGCTTTTGCAGTTCAGGCGTCATCTTTCCGAGGTCTGTGATAGTTTTGACGACCGTCTCCTTGCGCTTCTGGATTTCTTTCAGGCGGTCGTACTGGTCGCTGATCGCTGTTATCTGCACTTCGTCGAGTCCTCCCGTCCTTTCCTTGCGGTATCTGGAGATAAAGGGGATGGTACAGCCTTCGTCTATCAGGGCAATGGTGTTGGCCACTGCACGCTCTTGTAGGTTGAGCCGGGTGGCTATCAGGTTGGCAAATATGTTCTTTTCCATACTTAAATGAATAATTTCCGTGCAAAAATACAAAAATTCCGTGAGAAATGTGTAATTTTGCACCCCAAATGCGATTATTAATGAGAAATAAGTTAGTTTTATTGGTCTTCTCGCTTCTGATGGCGCTCTCTCAGGTGTCAGCGGCTCAAGAGACGGCCAACTCCCGTCAGGCCCGACGTATCTTCAATGATGCCTACCAGCAGGTGTTTGGCGAACAAGGTGCGACGCTGCGTTACGATGTCAACATTACTGGCATCTACAAGACAAACGGCCAGATATGGTTTAGAGGCAAGAAGCGCAAGTTCGTCGACAATAAGATGACTTCGTGGAGTGACGGCGAGACAGTATATACCGTCAAGAAAAGCAAAAGCAAGCGGAAGAAGAAAGAGGTGGAGATACATAATGCCAAGAAAAACAAGTCGGACAAGTACTCAGGCAAGTTCAAGTTTGTTCCTGAAAATTTCGACTATAGCATTGCAAATGATGATGAGGGCCTGATGGTGACACTGAAAGCCAAGAAGGGCACGAAGGGTATCAAGGAGGTACAGGCCCTGCTGAAGCGACAGACCTACGAGCCTATCCGAGTGCGTATCAAGATAGCCTTTATCTGGACCACCATCAAGATTTCCGAGTTCCAGTCGGGAGGCATTACCGACGAGATGCTCCGCTTCCCTGTGGAGAAGTATCAGGACTATAAGTATATTGACAAGCGATGATATCGGTAGAAGGATTGAAAGTGGAGTTTGGCGTAAAGCCCTTGTTTGTGGATGCGAGCTTCGTTGTCAACGACCGCGACCGCATAGCCCTTGTTGGCAAGAACGGAGCAGGCAAGTCGACGATGCTGAAAATACTCTGTGGCCAGCAGAAGGCAACGGCAGGCACGGAGAGTATTCCCAACGACTGCCGTATCGGCTACCTGCCTCAGGTGATGATCTTACAGGACGATACCACAGTCCGGGAGGAGGCTCAGAAAGCCTTTTCTGACATCACCCGTATGAGGGAACGCCTGGATCAGATGAACCAGCAGTTGGCAGAGCGTACGGATTATGAGAGCGAGAGCTATCTGGCATTGATAGAGAAATACACCACGGAGCACGAGCGCTATATGATGATGGGTGCTGAGAACTATGAGGCCGAGATAGAGCGTACGCTGATGGGCCTGGGTTTCCTGCGTACTGATTTCGATCGTCCGACATCTGAATTCTCAGGTGGCTGGCGCATGCGTATCGAACTGGCAAAGATTCTGCTGCAGAAGCCGGACGTGCTGCTGCTCGACGAGCCGACGAACCATCTCGACATCGAGTCGATACAGTGGCTGGAGCAATTTCTCGCCCAGTCATCGAGGGGCGGGGTGCTTGTGAGGCCAGAACCCGCCTTCCTCAATAAGTTGTCGAATTCGCACCCGGCGAGTACCTGCAGACGTGTCCT
>ODAI012019272.1_pt1 | contig 15289 bp, 13 predicted proteins | sample 1539321 | NCBI WGS metagenome assembly ODAI01 (sample SAMN02144231, study PRJEB22623) | gut metagenome | biome: sheep rumen | host: Ovis aries | place: New Zealand
CTTCATATCACGTATATGACACAACAGCGTTACACCATTAGCGATGAGCACGTCATCCTCTACGGTAATCCTGTCTGCATTGCCAAAGTCAAGCCTCACCTGGTGGCCTATATGAACATTCTTGCCCACTTTACAGCCCAGTCGCCTCCAGATGGCTGGCCGCAAGTTTTTCTTATATAGAAATTCAAAAATATATGCCTTGAATGCGAAGTTGAAGATAAAACGCCGCCAAAGTGTGCTTAGCACAAAAATCAATAAAGAGAAAGGATTGATATTGCCATAACGTTCCTCGTCATTTATCAGCCTTAACTTCTTCAGTATGCGAAATGTCAGCGAAGTGTTCTTGTTCATTTTTATTTTATTATTCCTATGCCGATTTCAGGAAATCCATCCATTCTTTATTAATTCTGTCCTTATTCAAAACACTATATAGCTCGGAAGCATTAATTCCTAACGTCATGGCGAGATTATGGTGATTAGCCAAATAAGTCATTTTCTCCACTAACCCTTCAACATCTCCGATGTCAACGAGAAGGCCATTCTTCCCATCTTCTATCAGGTCAATGGCCCCGGAGACTTTAGTACAGATACATGGCAGTCCGAGACACATGGCCTCAATCATTGCGTTCGACATGCCTTCGCGCTGTGACACCAAGCACATCATCTCGGCATCCAAGATGTCCTGATGGATAGTCATGCTGGCTCCAGGTATCAACACCTTGTCACCGACACCCAGCGATGCCGCCAACTGTCGCAGTTCGTCACCCTGAGGCCCATTGCCATAGATAGTCAACGTATAGTCGGGATGCGACTTACAGAAAAAGGCAAAAGCCTTGATCAGCACATCATGGTTCTTCTGTGGCATCAACCGAGCAACAGAGACAATCCGTTTCTTCTTAGGAGTAGCCAAAGCCTTCCCTACCATTTCCTCAGGAATATTCACCGGATTATATATAATGTGAGTCCGTTCTTTCAGTTTCCCGTCAAAAAACCGCTTTATGGTCTCGGTCTGCACCAATATCTTGTCAGCCCTGCGATACACCAATTTCTCAAACTGACTCACTATCCAATACTTGTTCACGCCACGTGGGTCGTTCCTTTCCGCAACAATGGTCTTAACGCCAAGCCCTATAGTACAAAGCAATACCCGAATATTAAATGGTTCAAGGAAAGACAATATCAAGTCAGGCCGCTCACGCTTCACCAGACTACGAAACCAACTCATCCGCTTGAAGTCATTACCGCTTCCAATCTCTTTTGGAAGGCAATACCATTTGGCACGATGGTCATAGTCGTAGAATTGTGGCATGTCTGCCCAAGTCACAAGTATCACCTCGTCAAAATTCTCGCACAACGGGAACGACAAGTTAGCACATACCCTTGCAGCGCCTCCCTGCGCCAGAGTCGCAAAAGACAATATAATTCTTGACATTACTATATCCTTTTCTCTTTAGGTAGCTTAATCCAAGACCCAAACGTATAATCCCACCTTTCTGGCGTAAAAGGCACGATACCCCCATGATGGAAGAAAGTCAATTCTCCGAAGTAAACTTTACCGTTCACTTCATAGAAATCCACCCGTACTTGTGGCAAACCTTTACTAAGTTTTGATGCGAGCATTTTCATTTCATCAAAACATGAGGGCTTTTCTGGAATACTTCTGCCCGCATCATGATACTGGTGTATATCCAGATGATTGAAATCTGCATCAAAATAATCAAATTTCACTTCCTCACCAGCCTTTCCTCTATCCTGGGAAATAAACATCGCCTTGACTTCACCATCAAAACTAAAGAATTTGTAATCTCTCAATTCTCCAGTCTTTTCATCTTCCATATAATGCTCAGCAATAACCCTGCGATGGACATTCTTATATGGCCATTCACGCGTTACGGCATAATTATCTCGTTTCAGGCAATTCTTCAGCTTATTTATGGCTTTTTCCTTGTTCAGATTATTGATGTCTTTTACAACTATCACGCCTCCAGAATCGTGAGTGGTCTTCAAAACAAACTGATTAGGCAGACTATCCCATTCAATATCCTCAGGATTCTCCCAGTGTCCAATTGTTGGGATAATATACTGATTACCTATAATATTGGCGACATATTCCTTTGCGGCATACTTGTCAACCATTGTAGTATATAATGGGTTATGGTCATAAAGCTTCTGCCAATTCAGCTTCTCGTTATAAGTTTGAGGATTTTCTAAGTCTAATACCTTCCCTGTGTATAATCGATAACGTGTTTTCACATACCATTCATCATTTGTTATCCAATGAGAAAAAAGGCGAAGAAGAGCTGAACCTATATATCTTGGATGGGCCAATGACCGTAATAATCTGTCTCTATACCGCATAATAATGTAAAATGTATATTGCGACTATTTATTTCTCAAGCAATATTCGACTTTGTCTCTATGCGCCTCACAAAATATATAGTCAATGAGTTGATTTCTTTTTTTCTCTGAAATCGATGAAGCCAAAAGATGTTTACGCTTTAAACCACGAATAAGTTTGTAGTCAGAAAGGTTTCCCAATTCCACTTCCATGTCTCTTTTACATGAGTTATAATATTCATCGACCGCTTTATTCAATAAAATGTCATTTTCGATAATTTCATTAAAACATATCTTTGTTTTGACACAAACGGTTCTAGTCCCAATCGAAACACTATTTTGAGAATTCCGCTGGGAAATTTAACTTTTCGATTTATCTTCTTTACATCGCCACCCCAAAAATGCGCTGGACCATCAACAAAAGTCAACTGATAGTCATTACTCCTTCCCGTTATTCTTCTTTTCATCACACATGGACCTGAAAAGTTACGTTTAACTAATAATTCTTCCAACAACTGATATAAAGACATGTCTTCATTGTCGTTTGCACTTGCTGTGACTGTTGAGATTGTAGTATACCCCATTAGACCGATTGGGCGGTGAGAGAAAACATCCATTGATATTGTTTTAGCACCTTGACTAAAAGAAACATTTGCACACCCTGAAGCTGCTATTACAACATCCGCCAGTCGAAATAGCGATTTGGGAACTGGAACTTGGGATGCAAAATAATGACAATTCATGTTTGTTTCCGCCGCCAATTGCTTTTTAAAGGAATCCAATGCCGTTTCTCCAAAGAATATCAGATTAATCGTTTTTCCCCTTTGACTATTAGCAAACATACATAACTCATTTATCATAAATGGGAAGAAACCTTTATATCGGCCGAAAACAACAATATTGAAATCTGCCTTTTCAATAGTATCCAAAGAAGACAATTCTACCTCTTGAGGCGGAATTGCGCAATTGGCAGACCAATAGCGATTTCCCGCATCAGAGATATTCATATAAGGCGAAAACAGAAGTTCAAACATTTCTTTATTAATCGAGAATATCTCGTTATGCTCGTACTTGAACTTATAGAAATCAAACAAATCCAGACTGTCTATTTTCTTTGCCTCACCTATTATAAACACCAAATGTTTTGCCTTCAACTCTCTTGCAAACAACTCACCCCAAAGAGACAGGACAACAGTGTTTGACTCCACGACAATTTGCTCAGCAGACCTATCGACTAATGCACATAATTTGTTGATTGTATTCTTAACTTGAGGAGAGGAGAACAAAGAGGGCGGATAAAACAACTCCGAAAATCTATTTTTTGCAAACGGTTTAAGATTGTCAAGCACTACAGGCAAGCCTTTCAATCCATAAGAGTCAATAACGACGACATTCCATCCTTTGTCTTGGATGAATCGAGATTTGTTGTTGGCATACCCCGAGCCTCCACTGACCCCACCCATTGTGTTTGTCAATATAATGTATATTTTCATCTTTCAATTTATTGGTGTCCGATAAAAAATTGAGCTGAGCCGACAGAAAAGGGGACAAACCATTCGGCAAGTCCCCAAAGATTTGTAATTTTGCATTTGCGACAAACAAAATTCAAATCTATGGGCAAAGGTACAAATTTCTCCGGACAGCCGGTACTAAGTCAACTAATAAAATTGATGGACAGGTCAAAAATTAACACTTTTGCGTCAAAATCGGGTGCAAACTACTACACGAAGCATCTCGATGGGTACTCACACCTGGTTGTGATGCTCTATGCCGTGCTTAGCAATCTGCGTTCCCTACGTGAGACCTGTCTTGGTTTTGCAGCCAATGCTACCCGCATGAATCATCTCGGCATCGACCACATGATATGCCGCAGTACGCTGTCCGATGCCAATAAACGGCGCAAGTCCAGCTTCTTTGGCTCCGTCTATCGCATGCTTTACAAGCGTTATGCACCTGTTTTATCGGACAGCCTGTCGAAAAGAGAGGTTTCCACAAAGCTTTACGTGATGGACTCGACCACGATAAGTCTTTTCTCTCAGATACTTAGGGGCACTGGACGCAATCCGAATAATGGCAAGAAAAAAGGTGGAATCAAGGCTCATACCATTATTGAGGAGAGCATCGACCTTCCTGTTTTCGTCGACTATACAGAAGGTATAGTACATGACCATGAGCTGATGGAGCGCTTGTTCGATCTTCCCTATGGATCATTCATAACCTTCGACATGGGCTATACTGACTATCAGCTATGGAAACGGCTTGACGAGGCGGGATACAGGTTTGTCTGTCGTCTGAAGGATAATGCCAAATTCAAAATCATCGAGCAGCGAAAGTGTCCTGAGAAGGACATCATCGCAGACCAGATTATAGAGTTTACGTATGACAAGTATGTAGAGCGTCCCATGACAGAGGAGGAACTCAGGCATCGTCGTGGCAGAAGGCCCAAGTCTGGCGTGGTCACTGTGAAAGAACGCGTACAGGGTACATACCGTTGCCGCAGAATCGTTCGGCGTACAGATGACGGTAAAGACACCATCCAGTTCATTACAAACGTACTTGATCTTAAGGAGATGTCGGCAGAACAAGTCTGCGAGACGTACCGCAGGCGCTGGAGTATCGAGTCGCTTTTCAAGAAATTGAAGCAGAACTTCCCGTTGAAGTACTTCCTTGGCGATAACGCCAATGCCATCGAGATACAGATATGGGTGACCATGATTGCCTACCTCTTATTGAGGGTTATGCAGGCAAAAGCCAAGAGCAAACTGGCCTTCTCGAATATCGTGATGCTTACCAGGGTAACTCTGGGCGCATACATAGACCTCGTTACGCTGCTCAACTGTCCGAAACTCGACTGGAACCTGCTGGAACAACAGCGAGCAAGATGGGTAGCGTGTCAGAATACACGACAATTGGAGCTTTTTCCCACATAGGAGGGGTTACTTTTTGAGATGAGAACTAAATCTGCCTGTATAAAGGAGGTTTCAAACGAAGATTAATCAATTCCGATTTTTATCGGACAGCAATACTTTCAATTAGAGTTTTTATACCCAACCCCCAATTTCAGATATAAAGCCTCCCTGGCTTCATCTAAATCATGCGTAATTACGGAAGAATAAGGATAATACATGACATTTCCTGAAATAAGCAGAAAGGTAAACCTAAATATAACCAAAAAGGAAAAACACCAAAAACACAGACTTGATCTCACAGCATAAAGTCTGCTCTTTATAAACCGTTTTCTTTTATGGTACAAATATTTATACAATGTCTGTGAAATTACAATTGCATAACAGAAGAAAAGATAGCTGTTTATTCTAAATAAAATACCAAAAGAGGTGTATCGAAGGATTGTAATTAAAATATATAGCAATGCTAATGAGACCAGATGGGGGTGGGGATTGACTTTCTTTGATAAATAAACCAAAATATAAGATGGAACAATAACACCAAAGATAGCTGCAACCCAATTAACAACAGATGAAATAGAACGTAAGCCATACCGAGAACTTTCCACATAATCATCCAGTTTGCTTGACAGACTGTCGTCTAACATTTCCAACTCAGCAATGTTTCCAATTATCACAGACACAAAAGACCCTAATAAAAACACAGCAACAAGTAAAATCAAGTAATAATTTCCAGGTCTTAAAATAAAAAATAAGGGAAAAAATAATGCAATAAAAGCAAAATGATGGAACCCCATTGCAAGTATAATACAACACACATATTTTATATACTTTGGTTTAGGCTGCAACAGTCCGTCAAAACCTATAAGAAAACACGCAACAGCCATCGTTTCGCGAACTACCTGAAAATTGAAATTAAAATATTGGAATACGGCATAAAGAAAAATTGTCGTAAAAGGAGCTGGTGAATGTTTTCGGACAAACCAAAAAAATACCGTGTTATAAAATATAGACATAACCAACCTTGACATAAAGAACTCGCCAAAGGTGTCCTTCACTAACAAATTTGTCAGAACAAACAAAGGCTCTCCATGAGAGCGTAGCATGTGTTTGAATAAGCCATCCCACCTATATTCAAAAGGATCGTAAAAATAGTATTCATACCGAATTGTATCCACTCCTAAACGATAACTCAATCCTGCCACTAAAATAAAAAGCAGCAATACAGTTCTATAATGTATCCACTTTCCTGCAGTACACCTATTAATATCATATTTCCAAATAAGATAAATGATATATAACAAAATAACTATATATAGCATCGTTCCAATAATTGTATTTGGTTCTTTAATGCAGCTTACTCAAGAATCCCTTTGCTATGTTCCTAATTTCGAGATACTCTGACATTTGTGTTATTTCGCATATGACGAGCAATAAGCCAACACCCACAATTACTTGTATAGGGAGTATGAACCAATTGCTAATAGGTAAATACTTCAAGAAAAATACCGTCATCGCCACTGCCAGTCCCAGTCCATAGCTCGGCACCACATCCTTTAATTGCATCCATGATGTATACCCCAATTCCTTTCCAGAATAATAGCTATTGAGGAAAAAGAAAAGTACACTGGTGAAGATGCTACATACCAGCATCCAATAGATGCCAACAAAGGCACCTATTAAAAGTGGAACAATCAATACCGTTTTCTTAATAATTTCAAGATACATAAAAACATCGGTCCTTCCCAGCACTTTAAGCATATTCAGGTTGATTGCCTGCAGCGGATACATTGAAGTGTAAATGCAAATAAGCGGTAAATAGGTTGCTGCCACATGCCATTGAGGCCCTATCACGCAGTGAATCAACGGCTCTGCTATTGCACCTAAAAGGAACATGCACATCACCGTAACTAACATGGTGGTCTTTATAACCCTGCGGTATGCACTCACCATCCGTTTCTTATCATCTTGAACCTGAGCCAGTGCCGGATACGTCACACGTTGGACAACGCCAGTAAAGCCGTTTGAAAAGATTTTTGCAAACTCGCCCGCTTTTGAAAATTGTCCTAAAGTAACTGAAGAATAGAATTTTGCTACCACCACCTTTTTCAGCTCAGACCAGATGTTATTCAGCAGACCACTTAACAGCAGTTTCCATCCGAATCCCCACATATAGTGCAGACTATCGGTGTTAAACCGCCACTTAGGCCACCAATTGTTAAACGTCCAAAGACAACCGGAATAAAGCAACTGCCGTGACAGCTGCTGTCCCACAAGGCTCCACACGCCATAGCCCAAGTATGCCATGCCAATACCAATGACGCCACTACTCACAGACGAAATAAACGAAGCCTTGGCCTTGGTCTTAAAGTCTATCCGTCTCTTCAGAATTGTGTCTTGAACGATAGACAGCGACTGAATAATCAGCAGGATGCCCATTACACGCACTAAAGCCACTAATTTTGATTGCTCAAAAAACGAGGCGATCCAGGGTGCTCCGGAAAACAACAAGGCAAACATCAACACGCTCACTGTCAAGTTGAAGAAGAACAGTGTGCAATAATCATCATCAGTCACCTTTTGCCTCCGTATGAGTGAACTACTGAACCCGCTGTCCACCACGCCCAGCAACACGGTGGTAAAGATGGTAACGATACCTATCAGACCATACTCTTCAGGAGACAGCAAGCGGGCCAACACAATGCCGACAAGAAACATCACGCCTTGCCCCAGGAATGCATCTGCTGCGCTCCAAAACGAGCCCCTGACAGTCTTACTTTTTAACGATTGAGACGACACTGGATCTATGGTATATTTTTTCATTCCTCATGGGGGAGGATTTTAACCACCTTAGCAGGTACTCCAACCGCAACAGAATAATCGGGGATGTCCTTGGTTACTACTGCCCCAGCACCTATGCGTACATATTTGCCAATATAATTACATGAATCAAGGATAATTGCGTGTGTCCCCACATAGGCGTTTTCACAGATATGCAGAGGAGTGGGGATATTTATATCTTTTCCTTGCCTATACGCTTCTAAATCTCTGTGATGTGATTCAATAGCTACCCCCGCTCCAAATTTAACATTATCATCAATAACGACATTTCCTGAGTAATCAATAAAAACATTCTTTGCAAATGTGATACGGTTTCCTATCTGAATCGTTCCCGGCAAGTGATGTTGACGTGAAAATTCCACTCCATATTCAACGACACATCCTTTACCCATTGAGAAATGCTGGGTATAGGCTTTATTCCTTTCTTCGCGTTTCTTTGCACTAGCCTCAATGTCGTATTTGGACCATTTCGCAAGAAATTTTCTATTCTTATAGAAGTCTTTAACCCAAACTTCTCTTTTGCCGTTTGCCTCTTGATATTTAAGCCCAACAGTCTCTCTCATAGGTTTATCCAATTCCCAAAATTTCTCCTTAAGATATTGGTTACTCCACATACCATATTTCCTATAGCATCCTACAATATCAAGAAACAGCGAAAAGCGTTTCTTCCCATTAAACTTTTCTTGGCTGATTTGGTTCGCATGTTGCCAGCCATATTGAACCACCTGTTTTAATCTATGAAACATATTTATTGTTGTATTGTTTTGAATAATCGCATAATCATCTCGTCTTTAAGGACAGTCGGGCGCCATCCTGTGGTCTGCATCAACAGGGAACAATCCATTCCTGAGCAAACGGTTGAGCCATTGTCTGCCACATCATAACTAACTTCCAAGCCTAAGGAGGTTCCTATACTCTTAACACTTTCTGCGTATTCTAACAAAGAGTATTGAGTTCCAATACCTAAGTTATATAAATAAGCTCTTTCTGATAAATCTTGGCCTACTATTGCAGCCAAACCTGTTGCTGCATCAGTTACGTCTAATAATGCTGCATATTGATTTGGAGCAGTCACAGTAAAATGTTCACTAGATATGGCCTTGTTTACAAAGAAATACAAGAAACGCTGGGGCATTAAGATACTGGCCAAACGGACATTGGTAACATAAGGAATGGATGATAAGCGGAACATCTTTTCGGTGGCGTATTTAGCCATGCTGTACAGGTCAATAGGTTCTACCGGTGATTCTTCTTTCGCCAATTCGCCAACTCCTAAACGTTGATACACTCCTTGAGATGATATGTTTACAACTGACTTAACCTTCAATTTTTGAAGCCGTATAATGAGTTTTTCTGTAAAATCAAGGGCATCTGCCAGCATTTTTGCATCGTTGCTTCTAGCAAAAGCACAATTCACTACTGTATCTATATCCTCAAATTTCTCCTTAAAAAGAGAATTGACAGGGCAAACTTTTAAATGTTCCCCATCAGGCAGAGCATTAGCCTTGTCCTCTGGCCGTCCAAGAATAGCGATAACCTTGATATCATCTTGCTTGAGTAATTCTTGAACCAAATGATGACCTAAAAAGCCTGAGGCTCCTGTAACTAAGACTGTTTTCATGTTTATCAAATAACAAATCCTTCAATGTCACTATACTCTATTCCTGGAAGCAGAAGTTGCTCACCTTCTGTCCCAATGATGTGTATTGTATCGTCTATCTTTTGCATCGTGGGTAAGAGTCTGTCTTTCGACTCTACCGATCCGAGCACACGAACCGTAATCTGTGCCAATAGGCCACGCATCTGTTCTGTAATTGTTTCACCAGGAGCATGTGCAATGACCACGTCCTCCACTTCGGGGAAAACTTTCACTTTATCGATGCCAGTGATTTCCTTAATCGTACCAGGTGCACACAGGCAGGACACATTAAAAGCTGGTGTCTCGAACTCTGGCACTGCCTTGCCCGCAATGCTTTCTTCACCCATTTTTCCTGTCAGAGCGTGACAAATCATCATCTCCAAGGGGTTGTAGCCACAAACCCGTTCCAAGATTTTGTACTCCAAGGAACCCGTCAAGCGGAAACCGAGGTCGTAGACATAGCAGGTACCGTTCTCCACCTTGCACTGCATGAACATCATCCCGTCTTTGATGTCCAAGTGGCGGAACATGCGCTTGCAGTTTTCTTCTACCTCCGCCCGATATTTAGGAAGACAAACGGATGGAAAAGTATAGCCAACGGGCAGGGGAATAACGTCCTGCCCCTGATTGTGCTTTACGTGGCGGTTGGCAAGGGCTGACAAGTAGTAGTTGCCATCTTGGAATGTCCAGAACACTGTCACCTCGCGGCCATCCATATAGCGTTCTATCAGCACTTTGTCTGACTTAGACGCCTTTCTGCCGACTGCAACAGCCTCGACAAGCTCTTGATGGTTGTGACAGATGGTGATGCCCCGTGAGCCACTGCTGTCAACGGGCTTTACAAGTACAGGATACTGAATGTGCTCGTCGTTGATGTCGTATTCAGGGATGGTGGGTACACCAAACTGCCGGCAAAGTGCCTTATACTTGTCTTTGGCAATCAAAGTCTCAAACTGCTCTCTGGTGCCATAGCAAGGAATGCCTGCCTTTCTGCAAATCTCCGCATAGTAGGGCAATAGCATGTCATTGAAGCCGACGAACACACCGTCTATATTGTTGCCTTTAATATAGGCAACGACAGCATCCACATCAATGACACTGAGGTCAACGGCCTCATCGGCAATCTGCTTGCCAGGCGAGTCCTCAATCTTGTTGTAGTCGGCGACAAGCGTATAAATTCCCATCTCGCGGGCTTTCCGCACAATCTCGCACGAGATGCGCATACCACCGAGAATTAACAGCCTCTTTCCTTTAAGATATTGGTTCATTCTGTATTATTTCAATTATCATGTTCATGTCCTGTTCCCCATAGCGCTGGTCTATTGGCAGACAGACGAGGTTCTCGGCCAGCTGGTACTCCCAGTCCTCGGGCTTGCACCACTCCAGGACGTTGGGCCAGTAGCGGGCGCAGAACACCTGATGGTCTATAAGGTGCTGGCGCAGCTCCTTGCCATTCTCCACATAGTATGGATAGACGAGGGGAATGGTGCCGTAGTCCATCGCCCATTTGAAGCGGTTGCTGTCGCGCAAGGCCTTGTCAAGTACATGGAAATTGCGGATGCGCTTGTTTGCCTTGGCTGAATAGTCTATGCTCCGCATCATGGCCTCCGTCAGCTTAGACATGCGTTTCATTCCCACCGTGCTGAGTTGCTCGTCGTTGCTGTGGAAGTCGGCATAGCCCTCCTGGGCTGAGCGGTCTATGCGTTTTGTGAGGAATGTCATGCGGTCGAAAGATTCGTCGTAGGCCAACTTGCCAACGGGGGTTATGCCTGAAACATTGCCTCCCATGTAGAGATATGCCCCATCGGGCACACCAAAGTACTTACGACAGCTGTAGAAGGTGTCGCATTGGATGTGCTGGTCGTCATAGCGTTCGCCTCGTTCGCTGTAGAATGCCTGGGTCTGGTCGAGGATAGTATTCTTGTAACCATAGCAGAATGTGCTGGCTATGCGGTTCTTCAGTCCGAAGTAGTTGACATAGAGCACAGCTTCGTCATCTTTGGGACTGAGTTCTCGGTCGGGTTCCAGCTGTTCGTTGATATGATAGAACTCATATTCCACGCCTAACCTACTGATGGGTTGTAGCACTGAGTCACATATATAATAAGGTATATATACCTTATGGTAGCCTCTGGTCTTCAGGATATACTCCAAGGCGTAGCGACCAGCATTCAAGCGTAGGGCATGAGGATGGCGCTCCCAACCTTCATTGAGTTCAAGCGAGAAATAGCCGCCTATTGCTTCCATTACTTTACAATCACTTTCAGCCATTCACCCTGATGGGTGATGGCATGTTCGAGTTCGTCGGCTGACTTGAACTTCAGGACAAGGGTGCCAATGGCATTGTTGGCTCCTTCAAAGGAGTCCACGTGGTCGCCTTGCTTTACCCAAAGGTCTTCCTCAACGATTTCTGCAGGGAGTTCCTTGCTGATTTCCAAATGGTCATAGATGCCGTCTTTGTCGGCGTGAAGGATAATCTCTGCCCAGTGACCGTTGTAGGGCTTCTGCTCGATGGGTTCCAGGATAGGGTCGCCCACCATAGCACGCGTGATGGCCGTAATCATATCCACACCTGTGGCATAGCGAAGCATCTCGCACAAGCGGTTGCCGCCACCACGGGGGGTCAGCTCCATGATATAGGGCTTACCATTGGGAGCTACGCGTACTTCTATATTATATACGACTGTCTTGAGTTTAAGCAGCGTTATCAGGCGCTGTATCTCTGAGGTAAGATATTCTTCCTGCTCTTTGGTAAACGTAGAAGGCCAGGAGTAAGCAGCAGGGGTATAGGGATTGGTAGCTTCAGCATCGAAACGCTGCGCACAGAAACTGACAAATACGAGCTGGCCATCCACCGACATGCTGTCGGTATCGGAGGAGCATCCCTGTTTGTCGATAAACTCCTCCACGATAATATGGCCGGAGATGGAATGTTTCATGGCATATTCAAGAGCCGGTCGCAAATCTTCGGCTTTATCGACCCTCGTTACGCCCTTACTGCCTGCTGCATCGGTAGGTTTCACGATGACAGGCCAAGGATACCAGTATATTTCCTGCATGGCAGCTTCTACGCTGTCAAAACCTTTTGCCTGTGGCACATTGAACCTGTTCTTAGCAAGAAAAGCACGAAACTTGTCCTTGTTCTGGAGAATCTCAACGCTCTCGAACGGGCCGAAAGAAGGAAGTCCCATCTTGTTCTGCACGTATGACGCAGCAACAACGCCCGGATCAACTCCAAAGGACATAATACCATCGATTTGTTTTTCCTGGGCAACCTTCAGGACTGCCTCTTTGTCGATAATGCTCACATTGACATACTCGTCGCTATATTTATGCGCAACGTTATCGGGCAGATAGTCTGCCGTAATGACATAATACCCCTGCTCATGCGCTGCTTTTATAACAGGCAACAGGTAGCGGATACCGCCAAGGAGCATCAGTTTCTTTTGTTTCATGGTTATCTTACGACAAGTTCTAATACTCGATTGATGTCCTCATCACTTAATGCGTGGTGCATCGGCAGGCAGATGACCTCATTGGCAATCTTGGTTGCTACAGGGAGGTTCTCCGGCGCAGCACTGGGCAGTCCGCGATAGGTGCTGAAGGTACTGATGAGCGGGAAGAAATAGCGGCGGCCGAGCACGTTCTTTTCCTTCATCTCGAAGTAGAGCTGGTCGCGGGTCTTGCCGTACTGCTCTGCTTTGATGAAGATGGGGAAGTAGCTGTAGTTATGGCGCACGCCGGGCATGTCGTCGAAGAAGCGTATGCCGGGAACGTTGCGCAGGGCCTCACGGTATTTGATGGCTACCTGATGACGCTTCTCGATTGCTGCATCCACCTGTTTGAGGTTCAGCAGACCGTAAGCGGCACGCACCTCGTCCACCTTGCTGTTGATACCAGGAGCCACGACCTCAGTCTCTCCGGCAAAGCCGAAGTTCTTCAGGTAGTCGATACGCTTCTTGGTCTGCTCGTCGTGCATCACGAGGGCTCCGCCTTCGAGGGTGTTATAGACCTTGGTGGCATGGAAACTCAGCGTGGACATGTCACCCCGGTTCAATACGCTCTCGCCATTCACCTCCACGCCAAAGGCATGGGCAGCATCATAGATGACCTTTAGCCCATACTTGTCGGCAATGGCCTGAATGGCATCCATATTCACCGGCTTACCATAGCAGTGAACAGGCATGATGGCCGTGGTTTTGGGTGTGATGGCGGCCTCAATCTTTTCGGGGTCAATGCCGCAGGTGCTTTCCTCGATGTCCACAAACACAGGACGGCAGCCATTCCACCAAATGCTGTGGGTAGTGGCCACAAAACTATAAGGTGTGGTGATAACCTCACCGGTGATTCGCAGGGCCTGCAAAGCGGTGAGCAGTGGAAGTGTGCCATTGGTGAACAGGCTGATATACGGCACCTTCAGATACTCAGCCAGTGCCTGTTCTAATTGTTTGTGGAACTGCCCATTATTCGTAATCCACTTACTTGACCAAATCTCCTTAAGCATCATATTAAACTCACCAAGATCTGGCAGTAACGGTGAGGTAACGGTAATCTTATTATCCATTGTTACATAGTTCTATTTTGATAGTAAAAGAATGGCCCGACCCGGCCGCATAGCGGTCACCTAAATCGGCAGCACCCCCCTCCTCTTATGCCCCCCTCTATATATAGAGAGGGGGGCTATAAAGAGGGGGGATACTGCTTCGATTTACCACGAACCGCTATCCACCCCGTTTGGAGGCGCCATCCGGTTCGTTTGGAGGCGCCATCCGACCCGTTTGGAGGCGCCATCCATTAACCAACGGTGTAGACGTAGATGACGGCGGCGACCATGATGATTGCCATGATACAGAGAAACACCTTGAGCCATTTTTCAAGTTTGCGACGTAGGGCAATGGCATTCAGGCTGCGTTCCTTAAAACGGGTCGCGCCGTCCTTATGGCGATGATGATGTCTTGACATTATTTGGAGATGCTGTCTATTTCAGAATTGTGTATAGAAGGGTTGCAACAGAGACGAGGACGCTGGTTCCCGTGAACCACAGATGGGTGGTGTTGCCGACACTGGAGTTACGAGCCTTGACCTTGTTGGGCTCTACATAGACAACATCGTTCTGCTGCAGGTAGTAATACGGCGAATTGATGATGTCGGCATCGTTGAGGTTGAGAGTATGGATTTCCTTTCGGCCATTGGCATCTTCGCGGATGAGCTTGACGCGGTCGCGGACGCCATAGATAGACAGGTCGCCAGCCTGAGCCAAGGCCTCGAGAATGGTGATCTTCTCATTGCTGACGTTGAACATACCGGGACGGTTGACCTCGCCGAGGACGGAAATCTTGTAGTTGGACATGCGGACCGTAACCACGGGGTTCTCCGTTTCATTCAGATAGGGTTTGATCTTGTCGTGGATCATCTTCTCGCACATGGACTTCGTGAGGCCACCGACCTCGAGCGTGCCAAGAACAGGAAATTCGATGCAGCCTTTATTATCGACCAGATAGGTCTGAAGAGCGCGGCTGCTACCAATATTTTGGTTTACAGAGGCCGTGTTTAAGGCTGTTGACAC
>ODAI010129426.1_pt1 | contig 15287 bp, 9 predicted proteins | sample 1539321 | NCBI WGS metagenome assembly ODAI01 (sample SAMN02144231, study PRJEB22623) | gut metagenome | biome: sheep rumen | host: Ovis aries | place: New Zealand
CGTATCTTCGCCAACAACTACATCCAGATGTTCGGTGCTGAAGACACATACGAGTTCTTCACAGAGGACACCGAGGACATGACCCGCGCCAAGAACTGCGACGAGGAATTCCCAGAAGCAGAGGTGAAGCACATGAACTATGCCGGCTACTATCAGTCAGAGCAGTATGGTCTGACCAGCTGTCCTCGTCCGATGTCACTGACCTTCGGTCTGCAGGAAGGTGAGGACCTGAAGCTTGGTTTCCGCACGAACAACGTGGATGTTGAGCAGAATACCGCCCATCCTTACGACAGTGCCGGTTGGTTCAAGCTCGACAACTTCCAGCTGCTTTATGTGAGCGCAGACGTTCCAGCCGGAGCAGAAGCCACCTCAGTGAAGGACATCGAGAGCAGCTCCAGCATCGTTGGCCGCAAGTACTTCAACGTGAGCGGTGCAGAGGTTAGCCAGCCAGTTCGTGGCGGTGTGACCATCATCAAGAACATGATGAGCGACGGCAGCGTGAAGACAACCAAGGTGCTTCAGAAATAAGCAATGTCTATAACTTCTATATTTAGTGGTGAGCTTTTCTGCTCACCACTTTTTTTCATCAATCAGACACTTATGAAACGCTTTTTTATTTTTTTCCTGATTATATTGTGCCACCTCCACTGTCATGCCCAGGAAGACATGGCTGCATTCCGCACCTGGGCTCCCACACCTCCGATGGGTTGGAATTCGTGGGACTGCTATTTTTCGTCTGTGACCGAGAAAGAGGTGATGCAGAACGCCCAATATCTCGTTGACCACGACTTGGTGCGTTATGGATGGGAATATGTGGTGATTGACATCCGTTGGTATTGCAACCATCCTTCGCTGGGTGGCGGCTGGTACAACCAGAACGGCACTCAGGACTATGTGCTGGACGAATACGGCCGTTATCTCCCCTCCCCTTCCCGTTTCCCATCCGTGATGCAAGGAGGCAAGAACATGGGTTTCAAGGCACTGGCAGAACGGCTGCACGCCATGGGCTTGAAATTCGGCATCCACATCATGAGAGGTGTCCCTAAATCCGTGATTGGAAGCAAATACAAGTTGAAAGGGAGCGAGAGCACCTCTTGGACAAGCGTGTATCAGGGAACTACATCCCCTTGCGGATGGTTGGGCGACAACCTGAAGGTGCGCGACAACCAATATGGCCAGCTCTATTACAACAGCATCATGGACCTCTATGCCGAATGGGGCGTGGACTTCATCAAGGTGGACGACCTCTCAAGACCATTCTACAGCGATGAAATCCGGATGATCCGCAAGGCCATAGACCAGACCGGCCGTCCGATCGTGCTATCCATGAGTCCTGGAAAGACCCAATACCAGTATGCCCCCGAATGCTTGGAAAATGCCAACATGTGGCGCATGATGGACGACTTGTGGGACAACTGGCCGGCTGTGGATGCCGTGTTCAACGAGGCTCATGAATGGAGCCGTTATACCCGTCCCGGCAATTATGCCGACTGCGACATGCTTCCGCTCGGTCAGATTGCCATGACCGTGGCAGACCCCGGCTATGCCTCAGCCGATGCTGGTCATTGGACTAACCTTTCGAAAGACGAGCAGCTGACAATGATGACGTTGTGGGGCATCTGCCATTCCCCGCTGTTCTTCGGTGGCGAGATGACCAAGAACGACGACTTCACCAATTCCCTGCTCACGAATGAGGAATATCATCAGATGCACAAATACGGCACGGATGCCCACCGTGTGCTGAATGATGAGGACGAGGGTCATGTGGTCTGGACCTCTACCGACCCTGCCACAGGCAACCGCTACCTGGCCTTATTCCACCGCGACAACACACGATGGGTGGTAGGCAACAAAGCGCTGTATAAGTCAGAGACGGTGGCATACACCACCGACGGACACGCTGTGGACGTGGATATCGAATGGCCGGAGGGCAGCAAGACCCTCGTGCTGGTGGTGGACGACGGAGGCGACAACTTCAACTACGACCATGGCGACTGGATCAACCCAACCCTCGTGCTGCGCGACGGGCGTGAGGTTCCGCTTACCGGCACCTACAAGACCCGCGAATACACTAAATCCTATTTCAACCGCGTGTATGAGAACAAGAACGTGGACAACGGAGGCAAGATGAAAGTGTTGGGCACCACATACGACCGTGGTTTCTCCACCGATGCCAACGCAGCCATCTTCTTCCAGATTCCTGAAGATCTGGATGTGGTGCGCTTCAAGGCCATGGCCGCAGCCGACGATTCCGGAATCGGTCAGGCCAACTCCACGACCACCCTCCGCTTCATGGTGTTCGACCAGAATCCGCTGAGCAATGAGCAGGACGACTCATCAGCCCGCAGCGGCTTGATTTCGCGCACGGGCATCAAATCGAAAGTCCTGGAAGCCGACATCAGCGGTGCTGAGGAATTGAAGATTGTGGTGAGCAACTATGGCGACGGATTCAGCTACGACCGTGCCGACTTGGTGAATCCGGTCCTGATTGACGAGGATGGCAACGAAACCTCTCTCACCACCTTGACCTACAGCTCATATAATTCAGAATGGGGCACCGTGCACGTGAACACCAACGTGGAAGGCGGTCCGTTGCGGGTTGAAGGGCGCACCTACCCTACCGGTCTTGGACTGAATGCCCAATGCACGCTTATCTACAGCCTTCCTGCAGGCCATCATTACAAGACTTTCCGTACCCTGTGCGGTTACGATTCCAGTTGCGACACCGACAACCGCAGCACGAGTGGCACGACGATGGAGTTTCTCATCTATGCGGTCAAGACCAACAGCGGCTTCCAATTTGACCTCACCAGCCTGGGTTATGGAGCGAATGAGTCCGTACCCGTGTATGACATCTGGGCAAAGCAACAGCTGGAGCCTGCCACTGGAACGCTGTCCACCACAGTTCCAAGCCACGGCACCCGCCTGTTCCGCTTGGGCGACAAGACCGCCGACAAGATAGAATCTGTAGTGCCAGCAACAAACCACAGCGGTGATGATGCTTATTACACGCTGTCGGGATTGCAGGTCAACAATCCTTCACACGGCATTTACATCCACGAGGGCAAGAAAGTGCTGAAATAAGCTATTCATAAAAAAAATCGGACATGAAAGAATTCGTGTCCGATTTTTTTATGGTTTTATTTTATTGGATTATTCCACACTCTTGATAAGTTGCACGTTGTAGGTTTCGATTTCCGAAAGTCTTACGTTTCTTGTTCTTGGTGTGTACCAAGGTTGGGCATTGAAATATTCAATCATGTCCCTTGTCTGGAAGATATAGCCATGGCGGGCATAGATTTCGTTACGCATGATTTTTTTCTCCCATGCGCTCATTCCATAGAGTTCAGATGGGTCAAGGTAGCGTTGTGAGGTCTCAGGCCAGCTCCCCACATTGTAGTTGGCACCACCTCCATAGTTCTTTCTTGGTGCAGGAGCAGGCGTTGCAACAGGTACCGGCACTTCTTTCTCCACCACCACTTCCCGGTCCACATAGACGGTTTCCTTTTCTCCAGCAGCCTTGCTGTTGTTGTCATCGTCAATGTCAATGTCGTCGGTATCATCAAAATCGTCATCGTCGAATTCGTCGTCATCATCGTCCTTTGCAGCTGGCTTTGTTTTGACAGAGGCTTTATCCTTGTCGGTCTTATCAACCTGTGTAGTAGTTGTGGTTGTCGCTTCTTTCTTCTGCCATGGGTTGAGGTCGTTGTCAACGAGGAAGAACCAAGCAGCGAAACCAGCAATGGCAAGTCCGAGGAGCCCAAGAATCAGCCATAACACCCATTTGCTTGATTTCCTCTGCTGATAAGGCTGCTGATAAGGGTTGTAGGGCTGTTGCTGCGTCTGAGCGTTGTATTGCTGCTGCGGGGCCTGCTGCGGTTGCGCCTGATATGGTTGCTGTTGTTGCGGTGCATTATATTGCTGTGGTGCCTGTTGCGGTTGCTGTCCTGGCATTCCTACAGGTGGAATTGGAGGTGGAATCACACCACCCTGTGGTTGAATGATTGTCTGCTCAGGAGCAGGAACAGGCTCGGGTTGAGGAACAGGTGCCGGCTCAGGCTGAGGTGCAGGAGCTGGCTCAGGCTGAGGAATAGGTGCCGGCTCAGGCTGAGGAATAGGTGCTGGCTCGGGTTGAGGAACAGGTGCTGGCTCGGGTTGAGGAACAGGAACAGGCTCGGGCTGAGGAACAGGTGCTGGCTCGGGCTGAGGTGCAGTTTGTGTGAGTTCGTCTTCCGGTTCTGGTTGTTCAGGTGTATTGACCTGCATAGGTACTGGTGCTCCACATCGTGGGCAGAACATGGCGTCAATCGGTAATTCGCCATTGCAATTGATACATTTCATAGGCGTTATGTATTTAAGGGTTTATATTCAGTATGTTGCAAATATACGTTTAAATATTAGAAATCACATCCTTTTTCTGTAAAATTTTTATCATGAAATATCATTTAGTAATGATGAAAAAATAAGTTGCCTCAGTTTGTTCATATTTTGGAGATGTTTTTGTTCGTTTTCGAAGGAGTGATGCGGGCATCATGACTGAGGAAACGGGCAAAAATGACGTGCAAGTCAAATGAACAGAGAAAGCTTGCTTTTTCTGTCATGACGCAGCCGTTATTATGCAAACAGCCCGAAAGATGAAAGTTACACCAACATTTTGTACATATCAAAAATGAGGAAAGTTATTTTTTTATCGTTACTTAGCAAGATAGAAGGGCTTTTGAAAGATGACACATTGATTTTCGGACATACTTAAAGTTAGTCCCTGCAAGCAGATGGCACATGCATTGGGGGGTTGATGATCCAAGCTGTAGAAAACTATAGTTACTACATATCGGATTAGCAAAAGCAATAAATACAATCAGGTGGTCTGTCAGAATTGACAGACCACCTGATTGTATTTGGGTTGCACGCATTTTATTGCATTATGGTTCCAGTTCAAAAGATCCGAGCGTTTGTAGCGGTTTTTTAGGAATTTTTGTCCAACGTTCTTTTGGTGGGTGCTGGTTGTCTCTGAACTCATAGGTGATGACCTGGCATTGGCGGTTGGTGAGGTAGTTGATGCTGATCCGTTCATTTTCACCTGTGAGTCTGGAGAACGACTTTGTCTCCTCCCCTATTAGGTAGAAGTCGTCGTTCTGATGTCTGAAGAGCCATGTGTGGCCGGGGCTGTTGTAAGATCCCATGCTGAAGAACCGCTCCATGCTGATGCTGAGTGCTCCTTTTGGAGTGACGGACAGACTGACTTCCGTACTGTAGGTCTCATCCTGCAGAGGCGAGATGATGTCTGGATACTGGCGCTGAAGATGAAGTTTCCCCTGCTCAGTCTTATAGTAGATGGCAAGAATGGGAGTGTTGGAGTTGATGGCATACCCGTCGTCCCGTACCTTGATGTTGGCGCTGTCGTTAGGCACTGCTATGAGAACCAAGTCGTCCCTTCCATCTTGGTTGAGGTCTCCCCAAGCTTCATCGGTGGCCCATCCTTCAGGCACAAGTTCCTTCACACTGCGTCCATCTTTTTGCAACTCTTGGGCTGACAGGGTAGAAAAGGCCAGTACCCATGTCAGTAAAAATAATTTTGTTCTCATTGCTATTGGGTTTTAGATGTCAGTTACTATTGGTTTGCAAATGTAGTTGGTTTTTTTTACAAGTGAAAAATAATTGATATTTTTTTGGTAACGATGATGAATAATTTTGTCAAGAGGATAAAAATTCCTAATTTTGAGAAAAATCTGAAAGAGCTTAGAACGGAGGGATGAGTATGTGGACGGTAAGTCTTTATGTCAAAGAAAGCATGACAGCAAGGCAGAACATATAAATAAAGATCCAAGCAATGCATAGCTCAAACATACATAAATCACTGATTCCCAAACTAATAAGTTAACCTCTTTTAAAATATAATTAGAACTAATTCATTGATTTTTAGCTTGTTATATTATTGTTTCACGTGAAACATCGATGCCATTGATACTAATTCATCCGACATTGTTCCACGTGAAACACTCAAAATAAAACTATAGGATATGGCGTCAGACAATGAAAGGATACAGCGATTGAAGAACATCGTGCTGAACTTGCCTGAGAGTCCAGGTTGCTATCAATATCTGGACAAGGAGGGTGTGATTATCTATGTGGGCAAGGCAAAGAATTTGAAGCGCCGTGTGTCCTCCTATTTTTTGAAGACGGTCAACTCCCGGAAGACACAGTTGCTCGTTGCAAGGATAGAGGACATCAAGTATGTGGTGGTACCCACTGACGAAGACGCGCTGTTGTTGGAGAACAACCTGATCAAGCGCTACCAGCCCCGTTACAACATCCTGCTGAAAGACGGCAAGACCTACCCTTCCGTTTGTGTGACGAAAGAGCCTTATCCGAGGGTGTTCAAGACCCGGAACATCACAAGCAAGTGGGGCACATATTACGGTCCGTTTTCACATCAGGGTACACTCAACAACATGTTGGAGTTGATTGACAAGATGTACAACATCCGAAAATGTCGCCTTGCATTAACTGAGGAAGGCATAGAAGTTGGGAAGTTCAAGATGTGCTTGGAGTATCACATCAAAAACTGCAAGGCTCCATGTGTTGGATTTCAGACTCGTGCAGAATACATGAAAGAGATTGAGGAGGTCCGTGAGATCTTGAAAGGAAACACAAGGAACGTGTGCGACCGACTAATGGTTGAGATGAAGCGACTTGCATCGGAGCTTAAATTTGAGGAAGCTGAGGTGGTGAAACGCCGTTACTTGCTGGCTAAAGAATTTGTGGAGAAAAGTCAGGTGGTTACGAACTATAGCTACGATATTGACGTATTCAGTATTGCTGACGAGGATGGCTGTGCCTACATCAATTTCCTTCACGTGACGAACGGATGCATCAATCAAGCGTTCACATTTGAATACAGGAAACGAATGGACGAGACAGAGGAAGACATGCTGGCGCTGGGCATCGTGGAGATGCGAGAGCGTTACAAAAGTCACGCTAAGGAGATTGTCGTCCCATTTCCCCTTGACCTAACGCTGAAAGACGCAGAGTTTCTGGTGCCACAACGGGGAGAGAAAAAGCATTTGCTGGACTTGTCAATGGCTAACGTACGGCAATATAAATTCGACAAGATGAAACAGGCAGAGAAGCTGAATCCAGAGCAACGAGCCACAAACCTGATGCGTGAGTTGCAACGTAAATTAGGTATGGATAAACTACCGATGACGATAGAATGCTTCGACAACTCAAATATATCAGGTACGGATGCAGTGGCAGGATGCGTGGTGTTCAAACAGGCAAAACCATCAAAGAAAGACTACCGTAAATACAACATCAAGACGGTGGTGGGACCAGATGACTACGCATCAATGGCAGAAGTGGTACTCCGCCGCTATTCACGAATGCGGGAGGAGGGCACTCCCCTACCCGACCTCATCATCACCGACGGTGGAAAAGGGCAGATGGAGGTGGTGCGTAAGGTGGTCCACGACAGTCTGGGACTTTCGATTCCAATAGCGGGCCTTGCGAAAGACCGGAGACACCGCACAAACGAACTTTTGTTCGGATTCCCTATTCAAACCATAGGTATTGAGACCAACTCTCCACTATTCGCATTCCTTACTCGAATTCAGGATGAGGTGCACCGTTTCGCCATCACATTCCACAAAGACAAACGCAGTAAACGACAGATTCATTCGGAACTTGACGAAATCAAGGGCATCGGCCCAACTACGAAAGAAAAACTGCTGAAAACGTTTAAGAGCGTTAAAAAGATAAAGGAAGCAAATATTGAGGAATTGGCTGAGGTGGTTGGAAGTGCTAAAGCAAACACCATACGCGAATTTTTTGAAACGACGAATTAATATGATATTAATAAAAAAACGACGAATTAACTCGAATTTATTTAATAAGATTATGATTAAAAACGACGAATTAACGCGAATTTACACGAATTATATTTAAACAAATTTGACTACTTAATCAAATACTTCATTAGAATATGGAAAAGGAAATAATATATAAGGAAGAGTCATATAAGATAATTGGTGCTGCCATAGAAGTCCATAAGGAATTGGGATGTGGATTCACTGAGAATGTATATCAAGAGGCATTTGAAAAGGAGTTGGAATCGATGGGAATTCCATATATTAGGGAAAGAAATATTTATGTGTTATATAAAAACTATAAACTCGAGAAAGCATTTCGTCCGGATTTTGAATGTTTCGGAAAAATAATCGTGGAGCTAAAGGCGGTTTCAGAACTTGATCATGACGCTTTCGTACAAACCTATAATTACCTGAAGGCAACGAAATACAAGCTTGCACTTCTTATCAATTTCGGGAAACGCTCCCTGGAATATAAACGACTAGTATATAAAAACGAATGGGATGAACGGTATGAACCAAAAGAACTGTGATGAAAAAAAATTCGTGTAAATTCGCGTTAATTCGTCGTTTTTAATAATAATCTTAATTATTTAATTCGTCGTAAAAAATTAAATTAGCGTTTGGCTTCGCCGAATATTATCACTATATTTGCAGTATGAGAGCAGTAATACAAAGAGTAAGTAAAGCCAGCGTTTGTGTTGGCGAACGGTCGGTCGGAAGGATTGGCCAGGGATATTTGGTATTGTTAGGATGCTGCAATGAAGACACAGACGAAGATATTTCGTGGCTATCGAAAAAAATCGTGAATTTACGTGTTTTCGATGATGCAGAAGGAGTGATGAACCGTTCGATAAAGGATGTTGATGGTGATATTTTGGTCGTGAGCCAATTCACGCTTTGGGCATCCTATAAGAAAGGAAACCGTCCATCCTACCTTCGTGCTGGCAGTCATGACATAGTGATTCCGCTTTACGAGAAGTTCTGCACTACCCTATCCTTCGAACTCGGTAAGCCGGTTGAGACAGGTGAATTCGGTGCTGAGATGCAGGTTGAGTTAGTAAATGACGGACCTGTCACTATATGTATGGACACTAAGAATAAAGAATAATGTTTCCCGTGAAACAAAAAAATATTAAAACAAAAACAAAATGGAAGATCAGAATTTAGAAATTGAATATTCAGAGAACAAGATTGACCAGGCTCTGAAGCTCTATGACACCGAACTCAACGACGAACAGGTAGCTAAGGAGGTCACTACCCTATTGAAAAAACACTTGAAGGAAAACGACACGAAGGAAGTGAAGCAGTTTTTGCTGAACAGTGTTGAATTGACCACGCTGAAAACAACTGACAGCGAAGACTCAGTGTTGAAGTTTGTGGAGAAAGTAAATCAGTTTGACGATGAATATCCAGAACTGGGACATGTAGCAACTGTGTGTGTATATCCTAATTTCGCCAAAATTTGTCACGACACATTGGAAAACGAAGATGTGGAGATTGCTTGCGTAAGCGGTTGCTTCCCTTCAGCTCAAAGTTTTATCGAAGTAAAAATTGCAGAGACAGCCTTAGCCGTTAAGGACGGTGCCACAGAGATAGACATCGTTATGCCTGTAGGCAAGTTCCTGAGTGGAGATTACGACGGTGTGGCCATGGAGATCCAAGAACTGAAGGAAGTGTGCGGAGAGCGCAGTCTGAAGGTGATATTGGAAACAGGATGTCTGAAAACAGCATCGAACATCATGAAAGCTTCGATTATCGCCATGTATGCCGGAGCGGATTACATTAAAACATCCACAGGCAAACTGGAGCCAGCAGCCACGCCAGAAGCTGCCTATGTGATGTGCAAGGCCATCAAAGCCTATTATGAGCAGACAGGCATCCAAATCGGCTTCAAACCGGCTGGTGGTATGAAGACCGTGGAGGATGCACTGACCTATTACACCATCGTGAAAGAGGTGTTGGGTGATAAATGGTTGACTAACAAATGGTTAAGACTTGGAACCAGCTCTTTGGCCAATAAATTGCTGTCTGAAGTAGTAGGAAAAGAGGTGAAATTCTTTTGAATAATCAGGAATACCACGACATCCAGATATTAAGCAGCAACACTGTTGCTGCATGGAGGACAGCTTATTAGCCATCCATACAAAAAAAGCCATCCAGTGGATGGCTTTTTTTATGAATTAGGAATTATCAGAAATTGCGTTTTACTACATAATCTATATAAGAATGAAAAGCGTTGGTTACCGGTGATTTTGGATAGAAATCAATGATTTTATGGGCTTCTTGAGCAAAGTTATCCATCACTTGGCAAGCATATTCAATGCCTTTATTATCGATCGTGAACTTCACCAGTTGGGCAATTTCTTCTTTATTTGCGGTTCCTTCTTTCACTTTTCTTGCCAATTGAAGCATTTCCTCGTTATTTGATTTGAGCAGGACATGAATGACAGGAAGCGTAAGTTTTCCTTCGAGCATGTCGTTTCCGCGAGGTTTTCCGATTTCGTCACCTGCGATATAATCGAAGATGTCATCCTTAATTTGGAAACACATTCCGACAAGCATTCCGAACTGTTCCATTCGGTTAATGTCGTCAGGATTGTCTGTCGAAGTCATCGCACCCGACTTGGCACACGATGCAAAGAGGATAGCCGTTTTCTTTTTGATGATGTCGAAATAATTCTGTTCAGAGATTTCTTCAAGGCTGATGTTGTAGAGTTGGAAAAGTTCTCCATCAACCAATCCGCGCGAAGCTCTGAAAACCTCTTCCATCAGGTCAATTCGCTGTGTGGCGATGGAAGAGATAAGGGCATTGGTGAGCACATAATCACCTGCTAACACCGCAATTCTACTTCCGAACAAGCTATAGACAGAAGGTTGCCCACGTCGTGTGTCGCTCTCATCGATAATATCGTCGTGGATCAGTGTAGCGTTATGGAAAAGCTCGTAAGCAGCAGCCAGATGATATGTGATTTCCTGGACGTTACCAAAAAGTTTCGCAGAGAGAATGGTGATGAGTGGTCGCATTCCTTTTCCTCTGTGCTCTGACATATTGGTGAGGATGGAGTGGAGTAGGGGATTGTCAGTCATCATGTAGGACTCAAACGTGCGGTTATAGGCCTCCATTTCCTGCTCAACCAAATGGAACATATTTTGTAATTGTTCTGCCATAAAACGAAAATTTATGCAAAATTAGCAAATAAATATGTGAAGATGAAAAAATAATCACTATCTTTACAAAATAAATTAATTTTCGGATATATAAGCACCTCACAATGTCAGTTATATCCCTTTTTGTGCACTATACTAACTGATTTTCATATATATGAAGAAACTCTTCCTCTTAGATGCCTACGCACTGATTTACCGTGCTTACTATGCGTTTATCCGTGTTCCCCGAATCAACAGCAAAGGTCAGAACACTTCTGCAATACTGGGTTTTGTGAACACCTTGGAAGAGGTACTTCGGCGAGAAAATCCAGACTATATCGGAGTAGTGTTTGATCCTAAAGGAGGAACCTTCCGCCATAAACTATATCCTGCATATAAAGCCCAGCGTGAGGAGACACCCGAAGACATCCGATTTGCCATTCCCTATATCAAATCCATCATTGAAGGCTATCGTATTCCCGTGATAGAGGTGAAGAATTACGAGGCCGACGACGTGATTGGCACATTAGCTAAACGTTTTGCCAGTGATTCATTGGAAGTATATATGATGACCCCTGACAAAGACTACGGCCAGTTGGTGGACGATCACATCTGGATGTATCGTCCTGGAAAGGGTGACACACCGTTTGAACTGCTCGGTCCGAAAGAGGTGTGTGAGAAATACGGCATCGATAATCCGCTTCAGGTAATAGACCTGTTAGGATTGATGGGCGACAGCTCCGACAACATCCCTGGATGTCCAGGGGTGGGGGAGAAGACGGCAGTGAAACTGATTAAAGAATATGGCTCCGTTGAGAAACTTCTCGATTCCACCGCATCATTGAAAGGCAAGCAGCGGAGCAATGTGGAGGAGAATCATGATCAGATTGTATTGTCTAAATTTCTTGCCACAATCAAAACTGACGTACCCGTTGACATCGAACTGGAATCTCTGAAGAAAGAGGAGAAAGATGTTCCTCGCTTGAGCAGCTTGTTCGATGAATTGGAATTCCGTAGTTTGAGCCACCGTTTATTGCAAGGTCAGGGTGGGGGAGAGGAAACTTTCGATGAGATGAAACCGAAAGAGACCGTCACACGCCGAAAAAAAAATTCTGACTCCGGGATGATGGATCTGTTCGGAAGTTCATCCTCATCGGATGCTGGAAAAAATGAAAAAGCAGTTTTTAGTCAGAATGACGCAAAAAAAACTGAAAATACCCCTTCGAGAAGCGGAAATTTGCCTGACTTGTGGTCGAATTCGTCAGAATTTGCCACTCTCGACGACATAAAAACTACGCCTCATCAGTATTATCTCGTTGAAAACGAAGCGGATATAAAAGAATTAGCTCAAAAATTCTTGTCCGGAAAATTTTTAAGTTTAGACACCGAAACCACCTCCACCAACTCTATCAGCGCAGAGTTGGTTGGTTTAAGCTTCAGTGTGAAGGAACATGAGGCATATTACGTTCCCATTCCGTCAGAATTTGAAGAAGCCTTAAAAATTGTTAATTTCTTCAAGCCTGTCTATGAAAGCGAAGAAATTCTGAAAATTGGTCAGAACATCAAATACGACATCAATGTGCTGAGTAAATATGGTGTGGAAGTGAAAGGTCGGATGTTCGACACGATGTTGGCCCATTATGTTCTTCATCCTGAACTGCGTCACAATATGGACTACCTTTCAGAAATCTACCTCAAATATAAAACCATTCACATTGATGTGTTGATAGGAGAGAAGAAGAAAGGTCAGAAGAACATGCGCGACCTTGCCGCCTCAGAAGTATATGAATATGCTGCGGAAGATGCCGACGTGACTCTTTGCTTGAAAAACAAGTTGGAGAAGGAACTGGAAGAGACGGGCATGACGCAGTTGTTTGAAGAGATTGAGATGCCGCTTGTTCCCGTTCTGGGCAGGATGGAGCGCAACGGAGTGGTGCTTGACACCGACTCCCTACGCCAAGTGTCGGAAGACTTCGGCCGTAAGATGTCGGCTCTTGAAGAGTCCATATACGAGCTGGCAGGCGAGCGTTTCAACATTTCCTCACCAAAGCAGGTTGGAGAATTACTGTTCGACCGCCTGAAGATTGTGTCGAAAGCCAAAAAGACGAAGACCGGTCAGTATGTGACTTCAGAAGACGTGCTTCAGAACCTGAAAGGGAAGCATCCGGTGATTGAAAAGATATTGTCGTACAGAGGCTATAAAAAGCTTCTATCAACCTATATTGACAACTTGCCGAATCTAATCAACCCAAAGACCGGCCATATCCACACGTCCTACAACCAGGCAGTGACTACCACGGGCCGTCTGTCGTCGTCCGATCCTAACCTTCAGAACATCCCTATCCGCGATGCGAACGGTAAGGAAGTGCGTAAGGCATTCGTGGCGGAGCCAGGCTGCCTGTTCTTCTCCGCCGACTATTCTCAGATTGAACTCCGGTTGATGGCCCATCTGAGTGAGGATGAGCACATGATATCCGCCTTCTTGGAAGGTCATGACATCCACCGCGCCACCGCCGCAAAGATCTACAAGAAAAGTCTGGATGAAGTGAGCAGTGACGAGCGCCGTAAGGCCAAGACGGCCAATTTCGGCATCATCTACGGCATCACCACCTTTGGTTTGGCTGAACGGATGGAAGTGAGCCGCAGTGAGGCAAAAGAGTTGATAGACGGTTATTTTGAGACCTACCCAAAGGTGAAGGAATACATGGAGGAATCTGTGAACAAAGCGCGTGAGCTGGGTTACACCGAAACCCTCTTTGGCCGCCGTTGCTATCTGCCCGACATTAACAGCCACAATGCCACGGTGCGTGGATATGCAGAACGCAACGCCATCAACGCTCCCATTCAGGGAACCGCTGCTGACATCATCAAGAAAGCGATGATTGCCATAGATCGAAGGATGCAGGAAGAAGGAGTCCGCTCAAAGATGATCCTACAGGTTCACGATGAATTGAACTTCAATGTGGTTCCAGAAGAGAAAGAACTGATGGAAAGACTGGTGATAGAGGAGATGGAAAAGGTGGTGAGTTTGAGAGTTCCGCTGGTTGCCGACTGCGGTTGGGGTGAGAACTGGTTGGAAGCACATTAGGGCAGCAACACTGTTGCTGCATGGCTGACAGCTTTTTGCCATCAGGATGTTTTGGGCATGGATGACTGCTTATTAAAAGAAACGTTTTATAACTAATTAAATAGACTGAATTATGAAAAAACTATTGATGACAATGCTGGTGTTGAGCAGTGTTACGGGAATGTCCGCCCAGAGCGCCAAATCAGGCTATCCCATCACACCAGTACCTTTCACAAGTGTGAAAATCACCCCGAATACCTTTTGGGGTCAGCGTTTGGAAGCCAGTGAGAAAGTGACCATTCCATTGGCGTTCAGCAAATGCGAGTCAGAAAACCGTTACACCAACTTCAGCAACGCTGCTGAACATCTGAAAGATCCTTCTAAGGTGTTTAAGGTTGACGGAGTGATGGGATATTCGTTTGACGACACCGACCCCTACAAGACGATTGAAGGTGCGAGCTACCTGCTTCAGACCTATCCAAACAAGAAGTTGGAAGCCTACGTGGATTCCGTGATTGCTGTGATTGGCAGCGCCCAAGAACCCGATGGCTACCTTTACACTGCCCGTACTCAAAATCCGGAGCATCCTCACGGCTGGGCAGGCAAGACCCGTTGGTCGAAAGTGGAAGACCTGAGTCATGAGTTCTACAACTTAGGCCATCTATGTGAGGCTGCCGTAGCCCATTACAACGCCACAGGCAAACGCAGCCTGCTCGACATCGCGTGCAAGTTCGCTGACTGCGTGGTGAAGGAAGTGGGCGACAAGCCAGGTCAGGCATGTGTGGTTCCAGGCCATCAGATTGCCGAGATGGGACTTGCCAAGCTTTATCTGGCCACAGGCAAGAAAGAATATCTGGATCAGGCCAAGTTCTTCCTCGACAAGCGTGGCTACACCACCATCAAAACCGAATATTCGCAGAGCCACAAACCTGTGTTGGAGCAGGACGAGGCCGTAGGTCATGCCGTCCGTGCAGGCTATATGTATGCTGGAATGGCAGACGTGGCCGCCTTAACCGGCAACAAAGGTTATATTGACGCCATCGACCGCATCTGGGACAACATCATCTCTAAGAAATATTACATCACAGGTGGTGTGGGTGCCACTTCGAGCGGTGAGGCATTCGGCAAGAACTACGAGCTTCCGAATATGTCGGCTTATTGTGAAACTTGTGCCGCAATCGCCCAGGTCTATCTGAACTACCGTC
>ODAI012154620.1_pt1 | contig 15287 bp, 14 predicted proteins | sample 1539321 | NCBI WGS metagenome assembly ODAI01 (sample SAMN02144231, study PRJEB22623) | gut metagenome | biome: sheep rumen | host: Ovis aries | place: New Zealand
AATGCGGTCATGTTTAGTTGTTCGGCATAAGCTATCACTGCCTTAAACACTTGATATGTATCGCGTGTTTTGAGTATTGGCTCAAACACATCCGTTATATGCACATCAGGTTTGGGGTAGTCATAACCACATTCCTTGAGGAAATCGCAGGCTAATGTAAATTGCAAACCATCAATTTCCATTGCCAACAGAGCCGGAAGTGCCGGTCTTGTCCAAGTGTTATGGTATAATGTGTGAAATGAATCGTGTAGTTCATTAATACTCTTGAATTGCACGAGGAATTTTGCAGCAGAAAGTACCGCCTTACACCATTGTGCCCACAAGCCTTTCATCTCTACATCTAATGCTTTAGCATCTTTGGGCCATTCATCCAAAATAGCCGCATATAACTTTCCTGCATCATCATTGTAGGTATCCAATACTGATTTTGGGTCATGATGTAGTAGAACTTTGTCGAAAAGCGTATATTGATAATCCCAGTACTTAATGACATGGGGCATCATTGATCGGTTTTGTTGTGAGCCGATGAGCCGTGCAAAAACAGAAGATATAGTTACATCTTTGGATAAGTTGGCAAGATCTAATTTAGATTCAACCTTAAAATATTTGTTCAAATCAGTAATGCCTTTTTTTGCCGCCATTTGATTCAACAAAGACTCAACCTTTTTTATGAATGTATTGGGTGAAAACGGATACACTTTCATAATGTACGACTTACTTTTTTAGGAGTTGCTTTTCTGCTTGAAATTAGTAGTTCTTTGTACCCCATCCGCTGGTCAAGGCGGATGAGGCTGTGTGTATGAGTGTTATTCCAGCACAATGAATTCTGTGCAGAATTTTATTTCCATACGCCTTTCTTACAGCCGTTCTTCTCGCACTGGGCATTGAACCCTGCCAGTGTCATTTCGTCGGCAGAACCGCTGGTGTAGTAGCGATGTCCATCGGAATCGGTGTAACAAACTTGTACATACAGACCGAAAACAGTGTCAAACTCTTTTTCTAGGCTCTTGATTTTCTTGTTGCCACTGATTGAGATGTCGCCCCCAGAATCGGCACGGCGAACAGAGGCCAATGTTTTATCGGGGTCAATACCAGAAATGCTCTCTCCCTTTGCAACAGCCTGACGTGCATAACTATAGCATAATTTCAAACGCAAATAAGGGAATTTCTTGTTGAACTCCTTTTGGAGTGTCCCGATTTTTTTATTGCCGGTTACAGACAGCTCGGTAGTTGTCGTTATGGCTGGCACGGCTTTCTTTGGAGCAGCCTTTGCAGCAGGTTTGACCGCTGGTTTTTTAGCAGGTGCCGCTTTCTTGGCAGTGGTCTTTGCCGCTGGTTTCTTAGCAGCAGGCTTGGCAGCCTTCTTTGCCGCTGGTTTCTTTACTGTTGCCATAGTTGTAATGATTTTATGGTTGTTGATTGTTGGTTGTCAATTATGTAATATTGCAGAGAAAAAGCGAGTTTTTGCTTCAAGCACTTGCAGGTTTCAAATAAAAGCATTACTTGTGCAGTGATGTTGTAAACAAATATTTACAACATTTCACTGTTTTTGTAAATAATTATTGACATTATGGCAATTTCAAAAAGAGTTAAACTCAACCCATTGCGCAAATTCAAGACTTCACACCCCGATTGGCAATGTACCATTGTAACATTCGATACAACAGGCACATTCGACACCGACAAAGAGCCTATTTCCGCTATTCCGATATGGCAGTGGCTTTTGTCCTAATCTTTTTCTCTACAATATGTCAAAGAGTGCTTTGGAAGCGGGGCTGCTGTTCAGCCTTTTGCTCCGTGGTAGTCAGGCGGGCGTCAAGTCCGCCTGACTGATTGTTTACGTTAGTTTACTATTTTACGTTTATCCATAACATATTTCCGCCATTTTGCGCTGATGGCAGGGTTACCGTCCACATTCAGCGGGTACTTGCCAAGTGCAATACAGATACCTTCGATACACTCAACCAAATTATCTTCACCTTTGAAGGATACCCATTCGTAGTAACATTGCCGCAGTATCTCTGATATTTGCTCCTCTTTGGCTTTGTCATACTGGGCTCCAAAACAAAGTCCGTAAACTGTAAGGCGAATGGTAGAAAGGCGCACATTGCCGGTCGTGTGCTGGCAGTAACGCCGATAGCCGTTATTGCTTTTTCCGAAGTACAGTGCGTAATAGGCACTGCCTCCTATATTGCACGTTTCCATTTGTTTAAGCAAGTCAGCGAGTTCATCGTCTTTCTTTGCGAAATCAGCAAGCGCTTCCATTACAGGCGAGTTCTCCGGAAACCACCAACGGTACAGTATAGCCTCATGTGGCACAACGCCCGGCTTTGTCGAACCGACATGGAACCTATTCGGCAGCATTTGCTCCGACACTCTCTGCGCAATGCCCGAACATTGTGCTGTTAGTAATTGTCCAAACATATCTTGTCGGTCTAATGACTGATTTGGGTTTATAACGATTTTGATTTTGTGCCTCACCCGCCAGTCAAGGCGGATGAGGCTGTGTGTATGAGTGTTATTCCAGCACGATGAATTCTGTGCAGCGGTTTATTTCCATACGCCTTTCTTGCAGCCGTTCTTCTCGCACTGGGCATTGAACCCAGCCAGTGTCATTTCGTCGGCAGAACCGCTGGTGTAGTAGCGATGTCCATCGGAATCGGTGTAACAAACTTGTACATACAGACCGAAAACAGTGTCAAACTCTTTTTCGAGGCTTCTGATTTTCTTATTGCCGCTGATTGAGATGTCGCCCCCTGAATCGGCACGGCGAACAGAGGCCAATGTCTTATCGTGGTCTATATTGTATATTGTTTCTCCTTTGGCTACTGCCTGGCGTGCATAACTGTAGAAAATACCCAAACGGATGTAAGGAAATTTCTTGTTGAACTCCTTCATCAGCGTTCCTATTTTCTTGTTACCGGTAACGGATATTTCTGTTGTTGTCGTTTTGGCGGGCACCGCTTTCTTTGGAGCAGGCTTTGCTGCAGGTTTGGTCGCTGCTTTTTTAGCAGGTGCCGCTTTCTTGGCAGTGGTCTTTGCCGCTGGTTTCTTCGCAGCAGGCTTGGCAGCCTTCTTTGCGGCTGGGTTCTTTACTGTTGCCATAGTTGTAATAATTTTATGGTTGATATTATTGATTGTTGATGTCAAATATTGCAGAGAAAAAGCGTGGAGTCGCTTTTTTATAGCCTTTTCTCTACAATATATCAAAGAGCGCTTTTGGAGCGGGGCTGTTAGTTCAGCCTTTTGCTCCGTCGTAGTCAGGTGGGCATCAAGTCCGCCTGACTTGTTTTTTGTTGCGTGGCAGTTAATGATTTTTAAATACTTCTTTCTTAATTTTATCTGTAATTTTTCCCTCAATAAATAATGCAATCACCACTGTTGCAACTCCAGTTAGCAAAGTCCACCAACCTAAAAATATTATTTGGAGGACGACAAGCACAAGGATTATACTCCACGTAATAAGATTACATTTAATAAGCTTCTTTTCCAAAATTTCTTCTCTCTCCAGCCTCTCCAATTCTTTCTTGATTTCTGTGTCAATCCGACTTTCTGTTTTGCCTAATAGATACGCTATTTTTAGGAGGTAGGAACGATTTGCATCTTGAGACTCATTCATCACTTTATTTCTCTCTTGGAGATATAAATCATTCAGAAACTTTTTTTCAATTTCATCATATTCTACATGTTCAAACTGGTTAGCATCAAGAATTATTCTTTTGATATCTTCCCTATTCATTTGTTCTTTATTTGCAAGGCAAGCTTTTATACCTTTAATAATAATATTCTTCTCTTTTTCGCGTGCTTTTTCTTCTTCTCTTTCTGCCTTTTCGCGCGCTTTTTCTGCTTCTCTTTCTGCCTTTTCGCGCGCTTTTTCTGCTTTCCTTTCTTCCGCCTCACGTGCTTTTCTCGCTCTCTCACGTGCTTTACTCTTTATTTCAGATGGTAGTTGACGAATTACGCTTATAAGTTCCGAACGTTGCGTCATAAGTTTCTCTTTCTGCTTGAAATCAGAAGTTGAATTGTAAGCAGATTCAATTTGTTGAAGTCTCGCCATTAATGGCTGCACTTTTTTGTTATACTCCATTTGTTCTTCCTGAGACTCAAATGTCGCACTAAAATTAGTTTTAAAGTCCATAACTATACATCGTTAAATCGTTAATAAATCTGTATCATTGATTTGTTTAATAAACTGCCTTATGGCGTTTTTTTCTTTAGACTTACAAAGAATTTTGTGCCTCACCCGCCAGCCAAGGCGGATGAGGCTATGTGTGTGTTATTCCAGCACGATGAATTCTGTGCGGCGGTTTTCGGGTGCTTTGGGGTTGTCGGGGTTCTTGGGTTCGGACGAGCCTTTGCCCACAGCCTCGAGGCGATCAGCTTCGATGCCCTCGTGATTAACCATGAAATCGACGGCAGCCTGTGCGCGTGCTTCAGAAAGCCTTTGATTGAACTTGGCGTCACCCTCGGCTGAGGTGTGGCCTTCGAGACGCAGGCGCACTTCGGGATGCTTCTGCATGATTTTGGCGAGGTCATGCAGCACGAACTTGGCACCTTCGGAGAGGTCGGCCTTGCCCTGTACGAACTCGGCAGCGTTGAAGTTCTTCTCTATCTCTTCAATCTGCTGGATATAGAGCGTGTCGTGAACAACAACGACTTTCTCTTTTTCCACTACTTTCTCTACCTCCACGATTTGCGGTTCTTGCTTTTTGCAGCCCTTCATGAGCAGCAATGCGAGCAGGAGCAGGATGATGATTGCGGCAATGAGTATCCAAAGCCATGTCTTCGACTTCTTATCGGGTACGGGTGGTACATAGCCGTTGAGGTACTCAAGTTTGTATTCGCCGCGTTTGCCGAAGCCCTTTTCCGCAGCCTCATATTTGGCGATTTCTACATCATAGAGTTTTGCCTGTGCTACAATCTTATCAAACATTTCTTTTGTCCACATCGGAACATTGAACACAATGTTTGTACCGTCGGTGAGGGTGAGGTAATAATTTGTGCGCTTCCAATCTTCAAGTTGATTGTCGTCAAATTCAGTTTTTGTGCTTGCCGAAATCTTTGCCTTTTCTTCCATTGTTACCAACAGTGGCTGATTGGGTTCTGACTCAACGAATGCACTGCGCGGGAAGGCCTTGTTAATGTCTTCCAATGTCGCATGGGGATACATTTTGATGTACGCATCAATGATTCCTAACGCAGCCCACTTTTGGGACTTTGCGTAAACTCGAACTTTACTTGCCATAATGATAAATGTTATTATTTGCTTTCGCCCCGTGAGGCTTGTCCGATGGTGAGTTTGTTGTCAACGCAAACTTTCCCATCCGGGTCTTTGATTTGTACGGTAAGTCCGAACATCTGGTCGAAAAGTTGTTCCGCTTCGCCGACTTTCATTGAAGCCTTGATTTTCAGTTCGCCGGATTCGTTTGTTTTGACATCCTTTGTTGTGCGCTTGTTGAGTGCTGCAAGCGTCAATTCAGGGTCGGCAAGCTGATTGCCTTTGTAGATGCACAATGTTACGCCGAATGATTTTTTGAAGTCAGCGCATATTGTTTTAATTTTTTTGTTAGGTGCCACCGTGAACTCTGCGTTCTTGAAGTGGTCTTTGATGTTGTCTAACAGTCCCATAATGTAATGATGTATTAAATTGATAATCGATAAATTTATTTGCGTTTTTTGCCTATTACGGCATCAATTACTGCTTGCCCGATTTTGCGTTGCAAGCCCTGTTTAGTTGTGGGTATGCCTGTCTTGCGGGCAAGTTTTGTCTTCAGGCCGCTAATGCCCAGAAAACGTTTAAGTGAAAATGTCAGTCCTCTCATATTAGATTTCTTTTTTCTTTCGATGGCAAAGTTATGGTATTATTTTCGGATTCTTCTGGTCCTTCTTGGTCCTTTTCTGGTCCTTGTTGGTCCATTTGGGGTGCAGTGCTTTGCGGTGTCAGAAATGTGATGTAACTTTACATCGTAATAGCAGTCATTACCGTGCAGTATGGTCGCACTTTCTATCTGTCACATATACAAAAAAAGTATGGACGGCTCTGTCCATACCTTGGTGCCCTGAGAAAGCAGTGAAAATAGATAGAGTACGCCCATACTTACGGATGGACGCTCACTATATTTCAGCACTTTCCTAACTATAGAATTTCTCAGGTTCCAAGGTGTGCGCTATATAGCAAACGCTGTATTGCGATATGTCCTTACTGTTTTACGTCGGTAAGCGACGTGGTGTAGTCCGTAAGATGCAACGATGAGTGTGACCTATGGGAAACAACCCTTTATGTCGCAAAATTAATATTAATTTTGGTTTCTGCAATGCTTTTATTATAATTTTTTATACATTACAGATTCAACATCAAAGTGGAAATTTTTGAACTTATGCGGACGCTTTTATTTGACGTTTTGCACGAGTCTTACGCTGCAGCCGTACCATCGCGCGGTGTTTTCTACGGTAAGCGCTCTGGTGTTGAGAAACTGCACTTGATAGGCTCCGAAGTAGTATTCTCCGTTTTTGACTTTGTAATAAACAGAGCCTGTCCAGTAGTGTCCTTCGACATTTACTTTAGACACTCCTGAACTATAGCGTTGTCCGGCAGCCGGTAAGAATACGGCTCCCGCCTTCATCATGCGATACCATTGTTCCACGGTATATGTAGGTGGCGTAGTTGGGTTAAGGGCAGGAGCGTTAGACGGCTGCTGCCATGTATCAGGCAGCAGTACTAGTCCGTATCTCTTATCGTTGTCGTCTATGAAAGCAAATCCTCTGCGGTTTGCGGCATTGGAGCGTTGGTTGAGCAGGTAGTTCCACTCGTCGCTTGTCATGGTGCGCCATAGCGCTTTGGCATTGCCTCCGTTGCTGATGGCGTTGTAGTAGCCCCAGTCTTTATCAGTTTTCACGATGTCTTTGTCAAAGTTTCCGTATAGAGCCATTGCCTCACCACTGCTTGCTGTCTGCCATGGTACGTTGAAAGAGCCAACGCCTGACGTTCCCCATCCGAAGAGGTCAATCCACTGGTTGTAGTACTGCGATATTCCTGAGTTCGTTTCGCCTATCGTTTCCCAAGGTTTTTCGGCGAAGCGCCACTTGTTCTGCATGGAGTTATACTGCAGGTTTCCCATGGCGAAATAGACTTTCTTGTTAGTCGCCACAGAGAATGTGCTGCCGCTGACGCGTCCGTTTTCTGTTAGTGTTGTAAAGTCCGGCATACCGTCCGCAAGGCGCGGTATATCGTTACGTCGGGTAATTTCATACTTGGCGGTGTTAGTGACATTCATGAAAGTAACAACGGCATTACCATCTTCTCCGTCAGGGAAAGAGATGGTAACATCTGTCTGTCCCTTTTGCCCCATGATGGGAGATACCGAGACCCAATTTTTGTCGCAAGATGCCGTCCATTGTGATGACGAGTTGACTTTGATGGTTGTGCTGAAAGATCCTCGTTTGTAGATATTGGTGCTTGACAAAGTAAGGTATGTGACATCAGCGCCGTCACTACTGCGCACAATATTGAGCGTGGCAGTGAGTTCGCCGGCAGTGAACGTTACTATGGCATAGTCTTGCGCGCCCGGGTCCACGGTTATTGTGACTTGAGAATCGCCAACGCCGCCACCAATGGAAAGTCGCGCCCACGATTTGTCGCTCTCGGCCTTCCATAATCCTGAACAAGTAACATCAACATCAAAACTGCCAGATGTTATAACCTTAAAATCCAGAGAGATAGATAATGTAGCATCTTTTTGGTGGTCGGAATTTGATGGCTCATCGTTTTTCTTGCATGACGTGGCAAAGACCAACAGAAAAACTGAAAGAAGTGCTAAGATACGTTTCATAATGTTTGTGTTAATAAAGTATTGTATTCCAAAAATCTTCATATTCCTGCAATGTATGACCTTGCTTAAGAATATTGAGGTTTGTTTCCGATATGGATACCGGACGAGCATTGAGTTCATCGAAAAGCTTCTTGAGGTCGGCATCTGATGTTATCTGCTCCACATACCATACCAGTTCGCGATAGCTGTCAAGCCCGCTCACGGCAAGCGCACAATGCGTATTATCAACCGTTGATTGTGCCTCAAGGTCGAAGTCTTTAATCAGGAATTGTGAGAAGTTATACACCGCTACATTATAGAGCAGTTTGTTGAGTTTCTCGCTATCAGACATTCCTGCCTCCTGATCCTTGGTAGCTGACTCCCCGCTCTTATCCATCACTATCAGCAGCACGAAACGCGTATCTATCTCATCAGAGAATGTCTGCTCTTCTGTTTGCTGCGCTTGTTGCGATTCCTCTTCATGGCGTTCTACCAACGCTCCATGCCCTTCACCGTGAGTATTTTCGAGTCCTTGTCCCATGAGTGCTAACATATCTTTTGCCATAGCACTGACTTCGGCATTGGGATATTGCGTTACCAATTCACGCAGATCATCGCCAAAGGCTTCGGACGTTGACGTTTTAGCTGTAACGAGTGAGCCGAGGAATAGGAATCGCGGCATGAGGTCGCTCATGGCATAGTTGTCGCGGGCATACTGAACATTATTGCGCACAGCAGCGTAATCACCGCGCTTATAGGCATTATATGTCCGCTCATATACCGAGTCCTGCTCATTAAGCATGGTTGCGAGGCGCTCTGTGTAGTTGGGTATGGCGAGCATCTGCCCTTGTTTTGTCTGCGGGAATTCGGCAACGATGCGGCTGCGCCATAACTCTGCCGTAGTGGTGTCGCTGTCGCGCAGGGCGGTGATATAGCGCGTATAATAGGTATCAAGGGTATGGTCGCTATCGGGAAAACGACGCAGCAACTCATCAAAAGTCTCTTCGGCTTTAGGTTTGTCCTCTATCTGGTCAAGATATATATAACCCATGTTATACAGCGCATCCGCCCATTGCTTATTCGACGCCTGCAACTGCTGCTCTGTCTTAGGTATCTGTTTGAGATAGAACTCAACTTTCGTAGGATCAGAAGCTGCCGCACCAAGGCTGTCAACCGTTTGCGATATACTATCACCTTCTGCTGCCATATCCTCTAAATCGCTCTGAGCCATTTCATCACCAAAAGCCACTAATGTTTTCTGGCTATGTCGCCAGTCGTCCTCAAGACGGCGTACTCCCCACTGACGAATAAACTCCTGCTTACCCTGTCGCAGTAGGTTGGCATTATAGAAATACCACTCGCCGGAACCTCCACCGCCAAGCATATTAGCACTATTCACCGAGAGCAATCCGGGGTCGTTTTGCTGCTGACGGTTTTCCTGCTCGGCACGTTGCTGAGCCTCGTATGCCGCCTGTTGCATATCGTCAATCATTTTCTGCAGCACCGCACGACACTCATCATCATCCATCGCTGCTAAAGTCTGCAGGCTATCCTGCAAATATGCTTTGTCATACTCTACTATGAGGTTCGAGAGCGCTTGACTTCGCCGCGTGACGCGGGCATAATCTTCATCACCATGCTCCATCAGCGTAGCGGCTTCAGAATAACAAGGTTCAGCATGATGATAATCCTGAGCGTCATAGTAAAGGTCAGCAGCCGTAAGCAGAACCTTGAGTTTGCCGGGACCTGCAATGCGGCAGGTGTCTATGGCTATCCGATAGTTCTCAAGAGCTTTGGTGGTATCACCTTTGGCGAGATATATGTCGCCTATCGCACCGAATATCTGCTCAAGGTTATCTTTATTCTTCGCCTCCTTGGTCATCTTAGTCAAGTCCTTAAGAGCTTTATTATCACCTTGCAGCGTTGCCCGGCGCATACGGGCATTAAACTCCATATCTACTGTATTGAAGGCTTTGATAACCTCCGTATAGCAATTTATCGCCTCCTGTTTATCGCCTCGCAGCTGATATAATTGCCCGAGAATGAATGTCATGCGCGTACGGTCGATACGTCGCTTTTCGTTTTTGGCAGCCTGTTGTAAGTAAGGAATCGCGGCGTTATACTCGTGTTTTTTGAGCAGCAGGCAAGCCTGCGTGGCACTATAGAGCCATGCGTTGCGGGGTTTCATCTCGTCCTGACTGATTTTATTCATCAAGTCCTCGGCTTCGTAGAGCCAGTCCATCTCAAGATAGGCCCTAACAGCCCATAACTGCGCCTGAGCCACAACATCGCGGTCGTTCTGATAGTGCTTGGCGACATAATTCATAGTTGTCACGCAGCCCAAGTAATCACCGGTATGAAACTCCGCCTTACCCTGCATGAGCCATGCCAGGTAAAGTGCGGGATTAAATTCTTCCTGATCATACCATGCGCGATACTTGGGATCTTTGGACCTCTTGGTGTCCATCTTAGGTTTCTTCTGAATGCTATGCAGTTTGATGGATTTGCGGCATTTTTCCAGAGCACGCTCCATATTGGACTGACCAGCAGACAAAGCATCATGATTCGACGAAGAATACATAGGCAACACACGGGTGTAGTCATCCTTATTGGCCTTGTCTATGGCATTAAGTCCCTCGTCATAAGCCAACTGACCATTATACATCACGTTGAAACGCGTGGTCATGGCATGATAGGCACGCCGCCCGGCAGTGTTCTTCTTCACGGAACAGCCGACAAACACCACGAGCAGTAAAGCGCAGAAAATAATATGTTTGAGGTTATTCACTGACAAAACTTAATCGCTAAATTAAAGTCATACTTAACGACAAAGTTACGAAGATTTATTGGTTTTCACAATAGCACAAAAATTTTAGCACTCGTTGGGATAATTGCCACAACATAATATATGCGATAATGGCTCAAAAAAAACATCCACGGGAGGCAATGAAATGTTGATATAAATACTCATTAGTATTGTTTTAATTGCTGTGTTTTTATGTATAGGGTGAAATAGTAATTTTTCTGATGAATATGTATCGGGCGGTGTAGCTTATTATTTTGCTAACATTTGCGCTACTTTTTGTAAATAGTGTTTGTCAGTGTTATCGAAAGTGTTAAGTTCACGGCTATCAATATCAAGTACGGCACAGACCTCGCCATGACGCATCAAGGGCACTACTATTTCGCTTTGTGATTCTGCAGAGCAAGCTATATGGCCTGGAAATTGATGCACGTCAGGCACTACGACTATTTGCTCACGTTGCCACGCAGTGCCGCATACACCTCGTCCGAATGCTATACGGGTGCACGCCACGGGACCTTGAAAAGGACCTAACACAAGTGTCGTACCACGAACGATATAAAAACCCGTCCACCAGAAGCCGAAAGTTATATGCAACAAGGCGGCGACATTAGCCATATTGGCTATATCGTCCGCCTCATTGCTGATTAGCGCCTCTATTTGCGGCATAATGGATTCGTATAATTCCGTTTTTGACATTATGTTTGCGGAATGTCTGTCTTCTTGAGCTCGTCAAGCAGGTTACGGAATACTTGGGTGCCTTGTTCTATGGTAAGTGCTTTCCAGCGTGTGAGCAGGCTGACTTGCAGCCAGTACGCCACCACTTGTTCTATACCGAAGAACTTATCGAAGCTGTGCTCCTCAAGCCACTGCCACTTCAGGGCGTCAAGTTTTTTCTCACGCAAGAAGAGGTTTTCCTCTTCCGCCACTGCGGCTATCATGCTGTAATCCTCAACGATAGGCGGCAGGTCGAAATCACGGGCATTGCTGCTGCGCAGCAGTCGCGCCACTTCGTCGTCACCGACAACCTGACTTCGCACATCCCAGCCGTGCCTCCGACAGAGAAGCGCGGTAACGATATTATTGACCGTCATGAGGTAAGCAAACCATTGGCGCACAAAATCATTGCCACAGCCGAGCCCTTTGTCATAATAGAGTTTCTGCTTATAATTCGTGCGGTCCGGCTCACGCAGTGTTTCTATGTGTTCCTGTTGTTCTTCGGTGAGCGGCATGGCATCAATATCCATACTGACAAGGTCTATCAAACCCTTGTCGGCATCAGTGAGTTGCTCATCGAGTTCGGCACGCAGCCAATCAAGATCAGGAACAGGCTTGTTGTCGTCACGCTCAATATTAGGCAGACCCGATATGAGATAGTGATAAAGCATAGGTCAGAAAGTGTTAGAAAAGAGTTTCTACAAGTTGCGGACGCAGAAATTCCTTGAAGTATTCAATGAACTGCTCGTCGCCGAATGCCACTTTGTAACCTCCTTTTTCGGGTACTATCTCAAAGTCTGTCTTGATACCTTTGACTTCGTTGATAGTAAGCCCTTTATCAAGCAGTTTCTTGGCATTGGCATTGAAGTATGCCAGCAGTGCCCGGGCGTCTTTTGCATTGATGGTAACATTGCCGTCAGCCAACCATTTTTCTGTTACGCTGACTAATACTTGTTTGACGAGATTGCCATCAGAGTCGGCTCCGGCAATAGCTTGAGAAGCAACTTTGTCAGTTACTACATTGGCTATTTCCGTCTTCAATGCCGACACTGCTTGCGCCGCAAACAGCTGCAATTCCGAACGCGTGTTCTTGTTGATTTCTTGCGCTTGCGACTGGGCTTGAGCCACGATTTCGGCTGCTTGTTCACGAGCCTGTGCAAGTATTGATTCGGCTTTTTCCTTGGCGGAGGCTATGATTGCCTGCCCCTCACGATTACCTTTTTCCACACCCTCTTCAGTGAGTTGAGAGAGAAGATTTTGAAGTTTTTCTTCCATAGTTAATTATAATGTTATTTTATTATCCTTGAAGTTGTTGTGTGAGCAGTAGTTCAAGCTGCTGTGGTGTGATATTTTCCGTTATCTGTCCCTGCATAGCGACTGATATATGCCCTGTTTCTTCTGACACTATTACCGCCACGGCATCTGTTTTTTCCGTAACTCCGAGGGCGGCACGATGTCTGAGACCAAAATGCTGCGGTATATCCATGTTTCTCGATACCGGCAGTACGCATGCCGCGGCTATCAGCAGGTGCTTATTGGCTATCAGGGCTCCGTCATGCAGAGGAGTATTTTTGAAGAATATATTCTCGATAAGTCTTGCACTGGGTTGCGCATCGAGCCGCTCGCCTGACACGAGATAGGTATTCAGCGACTCATTGCGTTCAAAGACTACCAGGGCTCCCGTTTTGGTCTGCGACATATTTTTGCATGCCAGAACAACCGGCAGCACCATTTTCTCCACATCTGCGTCTAAAGCATCCTTTTGGCTGCCTTTGCGCATGATATTGCTGATTCTTACGAGCCATGAACGACCCGTGCGAGTGCCCAGACGACCGAAAAACATACGCACCTCATCATGGAATATTATCAGCAGAGCCACAGCGCCAACACTGAGCACATTATTCAGTATGCTACCCAATAGCGGCAAACGGAATACAAAAACCACAAAAAACCACGCCATGAAAAATAGCAGTATCCCATGGAAAACAGCGGCGGCGCCATAGTTCTTAAGCAGGCGATAAGTCTCATAGAGCAGCAGAGTGACTAATAATATGTCGATTATGTCGCGAACTTGTATTGGGAAACCGAAGAGTGACACAGTGATTATCTATTACGGTGATTATCTGTTTTATTACGATGCAGTATTTCGTCTATCTTGAGTAAAATCTGACCTATGAGATAGTTTATGTCCGCCGACAACTCTTTTTTGTAGCAATAGTAAGCCGGCAGGGCTATGAGCATGATATTCTTGACGATTGCCAACAAAAAAAGTATCACGAGGTCCGGAGACTTAGGCATGACCATTTTGTTGAACAGCCAGTCACACGCAAGCACGAACAGCAGTACCACAACAAGGTATAGCGTGTTTTTTGTCAGTATATTGACATGCAGCACTTTATGTATTACCCAGAGTTGCAGTCCGTAGAACAACAGGAATGCCAAGGTGCTTGCCGCTGCAGAGCCGGCCATACCCCATGGAGGAAGCATAATGGCATTGAGTCCTATGGTTGCTGCCGTTAGCAAGATAGTGAAAAAGAGAGAGAGATAGTAATGGTGCGAATAGTTTAGCACATTATTGGAAATCATCAGCGCTGATGTTATCAGTTGCCCCCAGAGCAGGAAAAACAAGGCATAACGACCTGTTCCATAAAGTTCTCCGTTAGGAAGCAGCGCATAAATCAGGTCAACATTGACCCAGATGGCAAGGAAGACGAAAATGCCAACAAACATCTGGTTGAGCGCGACTTTTTGCGTAAGCATACTCACCTGCTCATCATCATGATCTTTCACGGCTTGTGCTATCTGCGGTGTGGCTATGGCACCAAGACTGCGATAAGGCATAGCTATCATTGATGCCATATATGTGGCTATGGCAAAAATACCCGTTGATTTGAGACCCAGTTGAGCTGTTACGAAATAGCTGCTGAGCATCGGAGCCAAAATTCCGCTCAATGCCGAAGTGAGCATAAATAACGTATAGTAGTAGAAATTGCGTTTGAGGTCGGGCGTGAGGTACGACAGGTCGGGCTTCCACGAGAACTTGCCTAAGCGCAGCAGATAGGTGATATTGGCTATCGCCGCGATGCCGTAGGTTACGCAGATCGCCACCACGAAGCCCGTGAGAGATATCTGGTCAAAGGCATAAAGCAGATAAGTAGTCAGCATGCACAGCCTCACTAACACTTCACGCACAAAACGAGGAAAGACAACATGCATCAAGGCATTGATGTTCGTCTCGAAGATTATCTGGTAAAGCATGGCGAAAGCCAAGGGCAGTACGAAATAATAGAAATTGACGAACAGCGGCGAGTTGTCGACGAACATGGAGCTCACGGGACCCTTGACGAGGATGAAGATAAGTCCGAAGAACAGGAACCCTATGAAGGGTATGATGACGGTATATCCGAAGAAGCCGTGGTGCTGTGTTTCTTCATCCTTGAAATAGGGGAAGAAGCGAATAATTGATGTTGAGGCTCCGAGCTGCGCTAACGAGATGAGCAATGTGGCGGTATCTATCAGCACACGCGATAAGCCTACCTCTGCCGGCGATAAGAATCTCGTGAGCACGAAGAAAGTAGTCAAAAAACCGAGAAAAGTTCCCAGATAAGTGACTATAGTGCCTTTGATACTCTGTTGAAGAATGACGCCCATGTTTTAAGAAGGTGAGGAGTTTAGGAGGTGAGAAGGTGAGAAGTTGAGATGTTTAGGAGTTGAGATGTTTAGAAATTGAGAAGTTGAAAAGTTGAGAAGTTGAAAAGTTGAGAAGTTGAGAAGTTGAGAAGTTGAGAAGTTTAGACAATAGATTTGACTCGGAAGAGTCGGAAGAGTTTGAGTGCGTCAGCCACTCCTCCCCTGCCTTTGGAAGGGGTGAAGAAAAATTTGCAATATATCCCCGCAAATTTTTCGATGAAAAGCACTGTGTGCTTTTCTGAACACCTTAGTCAGGTGCCCGAAGGGCG
>ODAI013209448.1_pt1 | contig 15287 bp, 11 predicted proteins | sample 1539321 | NCBI WGS metagenome assembly ODAI01 (sample SAMN02144231, study PRJEB22623) | gut metagenome | biome: sheep rumen | host: Ovis aries | place: New Zealand
ACTATATTTATTACAGGGCTGTCAATGACATTTGCGTTGGTGGCAAAATATAAGCAAAAAGAAGTTTCTGGGAAATTTGCTCTTGTGCATAGTGTTCTGGCATTTGTTTTTTGTCTGGACATAATTGACGGACTGTATCTGAGATTTAAAATTTTGAAGAAGAGATAGATTAGGCAGTTTTTAAACTTGTTTTGTCATTGAATTTATTTGGGCATCCAGATGCATAGATTCCGAAACAAGTTCGGAATGACAGTTTTTAAGTTCGGAATGACATTGTGGAACTGATTTATAGATTCCGAATCTACATTCGTAGCAAGCGTGTGCGGATGTAGCGTATCAGTTTGGAACGATACTTTTGGAACTGGTTCATAGATTCCGAAACGAGTTCGGAATGACAGTTTTTGACAGTTTTGGTTGTTTTAGCAAAAAAAAGCACGGCCGGGATTGGAGGGGCGCGTAGCGTTGCGGAACGAAGTGGAGCAATGGAGGGGTTGGGCCCCCGGAACCCCGGAAAGCCCTTTGCAAAAAAAAGTGCCGCAAGAAGAAAATTTAGAACTTGAATCCCTTGGGCAGCATGCCTTTTAGCTTGTTCAAGTCCATGCCTTTTAGGGCATCCATGCTTGGCATTCCGCCCATGCCTCCAAGGCCACCGCCACCCATTGCGGCTCCCATCTGCTGCATCATTTTTGCCTGTGCTCCGCGGCCGCGTGCCAGCTTTTTCATGGTGAGCTTGGTTTTTTCAAACTGCTTTATGAGCTTGTTGACTTCTTGGACGGAAGTGCCGCTGCCTTTTGCAATGCGCTTGCGTCTGGCAGGTCCAATTATAAGGTGGTTTGCCCTTTCCTTTTTTGTCATGCTCTGGATGATGGCTTCCTGGTGCTTTATGTCTGCCTTGCTGAGCTGTTCGTCGCTTATCTGGCCTCCAATGCCGGGCATCATGTCTAGAATCTGCCTCATGTTTCCAAGTTTCTTTACCGACTGCAGCTGGTCAAGCATGTCCTGAAGCGTAAACTCGTTGCGCATCATCTTCTTTTGCATCTTGAGCGCTTCTTCTGCGTCGATTGTTTCCTGGGCTTTTTCTACGAGAGAAACAACGTCTCCCATGCCAAGAATGCGGCTTGCTATGCGGTCCGGGTGGAACTGCTCAAAGTCTTCTGTTTTTTCGCCTGTACCGATGAAGAGGATTGGCTTGTCGGTAATGCTTTTAAGTGAGAGTGCTGCACCACCGCGGGCGTCTGAGTCGAACTTGGTGAGAATTACGCCTGTAAGTCCAAGCTGCTCGTCGAAGCTTTTTGCAATGTCTACCGCGTTCTGTCCGGTCATGCTGTCTGCTACGAGGACTGTTTCCTGTGGGTCGCAGGCTTTTTTAATGGCAACGAGTTCTGCCATCATGTCTGTGTCTATTTGCAAGCGGCCTGCTGTATCTAGGATAATTGTGTCAAGGCCGTTTTTCTTTGCGTAGGTGATTGCGTTCTTTGCAACTTTAACTGCGTCTTTTGCACCGTCTTCTTTGTAGACAGGTACGTCGATTTTTTCGCCCAATACGCAGAGCTGTTCTATAGCGGCTGGACGGACAAGGTCACATGCGGCAAGAAGTGGGCTGCGGCCGTCTTTTTTTAGCTTTGCGGCAAGCTTGTGGGCTGCGGTTGTTTTACCTGCACCCTGAAGACCTAAGAGAAGGATTACGGACTGGGTGTCCGGGCCTTTTAGTGCAAGGTCTGTTTTTTTGTCGCCCAGCATGGCAACGATTTTGTCGTGGATGATTTTTACGAACTGCTGGCCGGGGTCAACTGCCTTTAGGACTTTTTCGCCCTTGGCTTCTTCGATTGTGCTGTTTACAAAGCGGCGTACAACGCGGAGGTTTACGTCTGCCTCCAGAAGTGCCATCTTAATTTGTTCGACGGTTTCTTCTATATTCTTTTCTGTGATTTTTGATTTTCCGCTTAAGGTGCGGATGATGCCGCTGAAAGTTCCGGTTAATTTTTCTAACATGCTTTTCTCCTGAAATGCTTTCTCCTGAAATTATTCAATAATAGCATGGATGGGGAAATTACTCAATAAAGGGGAACTCGGAAATCAGTTTTGTGTTCCGCTCCCAGGCAAATCCGTCTGAAAACCCGCGGTGTCGCGGAATAGGAAATTAAACTCGCTACGCTCGTTCCGCTCCAATGCGAGTTTTCAGCCGGATTTCCCTTCCGCTGCACACAAAACTGATTTCCGGTTGCCTTGCATAAGAAAATATTGTAAAGGTGCGCTGGGGGGGCTGCTGGAAACTTCGTTGCAAGTTCCCCTCCAAACCACCCCACCTTTCCAGCACCGCTTAGGGACCATATCGCTCAACGTTTCGCGATATGCCTAAGAACCCCTTTTGTTAACAAATGTCTTTTTTGCCCATACAACGCCACGCACTTGCTACCGTTTTGTGTCTTCTGCTGCACCCAAAACTGATTTCTAGTTGCTTTGCATAATTTGGTTTGGTATCTATATTGGCTGTGGCGGGATAGGCCCTGAAAGGCGCTTCTACAGGCTGAGCGGCCAATCAGGGGATGTTTTTTTTAGAAAGACAGGCCGATTCCGATTGAGGGGCGGGTTTTTTCTATGGTTTCGTCTTCCCAGTCGAAATGGGTCTTGATGCTCTGCTTGGTGAATTCCGCAAAGGCAAAGATGCCAAAGACTTCAAAGTGGTAGCCTACTTCAAGGCCTGCTCCTGCAAAGTAACCTAGCCCAAGGTCTGTGCTAAGGAGTCCCATGTTGAGACCTGCAAGGGCGTAGGGAATTATATAGAAGGAATTGTAATTGATTGGAACGTTAAGTTTTAATCCGCCTGAAGCCATAAGGTTGGAGTCATCGCCATTCTTTATTGAATCCACCTGTACAAGTACGGAAAGCCAGCTGATGAAGCTGTAGGTAAGCCTAGCTCCCGGGCTGAGTTTGTCCGAGGGAGCATTCATCAGACCGCCGCTTACTGTGATTTCGTAGGGCAGCTCAAAGACAAGGTCTGATGAAAAACTCTTTTTTGGTGAACTAAGCTCTACCTCGCTGTCGAATTCATTTTCGCTTGCGATTTTTTTTTTAGAATCCGCTTTTTTGGAGTCCTTGGAATTGTTCTTGGCCTTTTTTGCTTCTGCAGCTTGCTTTTCCTTTAGTTCATCGCTTTCTGAATACTTGCCTTCGCCAATGCTGTCTATGCACCATGAAGAGCCTTCTGCTTCTGCCTGCTGGGACCAGAGCGTGTAGTAGATTGTTTTGCCGTTTATAAGCTCTACGGAATAGGAACCGTCGTCCAGCTGCTGGGGCTTTACAATCTTGCAGTTCTTTGCAAAGTCGTCTTTTGTAAGCGTGTTCTTTATGTCTACCGCAAGGGCAGCGTAAAAACCTGAAAGTGGATATTCTGCGAATGATGCTGATGTGTAGGCGTAGTCTGCGGTGCTTGAATTGCGCATTACGTAGGCAAAAGTTTCGGCACCGGATTTTCCCACGTATTTTTTGGAAAGGAACTTTTCTATTTTGCTGCAGGAAACTTCATCTTCTTTGAGTTCTTTTGTAAAGGCAGAAATTCTCTTGTCCAGACTTTGTGGGGCAGGAGCGGATGTTGCTTTTTCTATGAATTTTTTGAGGCTTGAAACAGGCATGGAAATGTTTGTTGACTGCCTAAAGCTTACCTTCCATGTGTTTACGCCTACAACTTCGTAGGAACCGTTGGCATTTTTGCGGAGAAGGGGACCGCCGGAATTGCCTGAATCTACCGGGGCTGAATGCTGGATTAGGGTTGAAACTTCCGGGTCTACAAGGGCCTTTATGCGGGTTGTTGCATTTGTTACCGTGCCTTTGCCAAGCTGCCATGACGGTTCTGCACCAAGGCCTGGAAAACCTGCGCTCCATACTTCCTCACCATCGCTTACTGCGCGGGAAGAGACAGTCATTCCGCTTGCAAAGGGATTTTCTCCCTTAGGGAATGAAAGAAGTGCCAAGTCCAAGTCGCGGTCGGAGGCAAGGACCTTTAGGTTGTTGTAGGTTTTGTAGGAACCGTCTTCCTGCTCAAACTGAACGCTTGCCTTTTCGCAGGAAGAGACAACGTGGCGGTTTGTTACGATGTAGTTTGTGCCGTCCGGGGCAACATAGACAAAACCTGAACCAAAGGTGTTGCCGTCTATTTTTTCCATGAACTTTGACTCTTTTGAAAAGCCCTGCTGCCTTAGGTATTCGGCATTCTTTTTTATCCATTTTTTTGAGCTGTCGGAAAACTGTTCGCGGACAACGCAAACTTTTTCCTTAAGGTTTTCCGCAAAGGAAAGGGTGCTTGCTGCTATGCTAAGCGTAAGTGCAAATGTGAGTAATTTTTTCATTCACTTCCTCCATATATTTTTTTTACTAGTACAAAGAATATTGTACAGACCCTGAAATTACTTGCTCGCAAGTGCGTTCAGGGTGACATGTTTTGTTATTCGTTGTACTAGGTTCGGTTTTGGTTTTAGCAGATTATCGGGTCGTGGTTCGACAGGCTCACCAACCGTGGTTCGACAGGCTCACCAACCATCCGATAATGGCATGTTTGGTCTGCTACTTTTCTTTTTTTTCTTCTTCGTCAAACTGAACAATTTGGGCGCGCACTAGCTGTTTTTTTGTGCCGTACTTTTTTTCGAACCATTCTTTTGCCTGGTCGTATTCATCTACAAGTTCTATGCTGGAGATGCGGAAGGTTTCCGGGTCTATGTTGATTATCCATGAACCTGCGTAGGCATACTTTGTGCCCTTGGGAACTATTAACTGGGCAAGGCTTGGAATAAAATAGTATGCCATCGTGTTTTCTATGGGGTAATAGTAGCAAGGTGGCGTTGTTGAATATACAAGGGAATCTTTTTCTTCGCACTTGCGTTTCTGCATAGAAAACTCGTCTAAGACAAGAGGCTTGACATCTTCACTGACCCTTCTTGCTTCCTTGTTTTTCTTTCCGTTGAAGGTCTTGTTTAAGAAGTCCCAGCCACCGGGTGCATTGATTGTAATCTTAACTACAGCATCGATGTCTTTTGCACTTGCTGTAAGGGCTGCCATGCAGAGTGACAGTATAATTAAAAACTTTTTCATTATTCCTCGTCTCCTAGGTCTTCACCTTTTTTTAATTTTTTCTGTAAGTTTTCTATTTTTTCAAGTTCTTCCTTTAAAAGCGGTTCCCATTTCGTTTTTCGATATTTACGGAGCATTGAGTATACTGCTCTTCCACGCGACGCTAACTCGTCTTCTTTTAATAGCTTCGCCTTTTTTTCTGGACTTTTATTTCTTTTCAATAAGGTATTTTTATATATTTCTTCGGTCGCTTCAGCACCATCATAATTTTTAAATCCAAGATAGATAATTTTGTCTTTTTCTTTTGGAAGAACAAAGTCAAATTTGTTTGGGAGGCTTAGGCCGCAGTCGCTAAAATAGATTGTATTGTTATCGTCGTTTATGATGCTCGAGTATGTGCATTTATAAGAGCCTCCGCTTACAGCTTCGCCGTAGTAAAAGTCTTTATCATCGTATATGATAAACGAAGGTGCGAGCTTTGTGTCTGTTTGAATAAACCAAATTTTATCAATCCACCATGGTGTGCATCCATAAACCAGAAGTGTGCCCGGCTCTTCGGGATTTTCTTCTGCTTTTGGTTTGTTCTTTTTTACGGCTTGTGCGTAAAGACAGGTACTTGCTACCATGCTAAGGGCAAGTACGAATGTTAGTAATTTTTTCATTTACCTTCTCCATATATTTTTTTACTAGTACAAAGAATATTAATACTGGTTGTACAGACCCTGAATCCACATTTGTAGCAAGTGCGTGCAAATGTGGCGTAGCAGTTCAGGGTGACAGTCTATTATTATTCGTTGTACTAGGTTCGGTTTTGGGTTTGGCAGATTATCGGGTCGTGGTTCGACAAGCTCACCAACCGCCCGATAATGACATGCTCGGTTAGTCCGATAATGACACGTTCGGGTCGTGGTTCGATAATGACACGTTCGGTCTAGCCTGCTACTTTTCCTTTTTTGTGTTTTCTTCGAATGGAACAATCTGTGCGCGCACAAGCTGTTTTTTTGTGCCGTACTTTTTTGCAAACCATTCTTTTGCCTGGTCGTATTCATCTACAAGTTCTATGTTGGAGATGTCTAGGGTTGCCGGGTCTATGGTGATTATCCATGAGCCTGCGTAGGCATATTTTGTGTCTTTGGGGACTATGCAGCGGGCAAGGCTTGGTATGTAGTAGAATGCTTCTGGTGCTTCGGTTGGATAATAGTAGCAGGTTGGGGTTGTTGTGTATTCAATGGAATCTTCTACTTGGCATTCGCGTTCCTGTATAAAAAAGGTTCCGGGTTCAAAAGCACCAAAGAATTCTTTTGTGGTTTTGTAGCTTTCGGTCATTCTTGGTTTTACGTCGTTTTCTACCTTAAATGTCTTTTTTAAGAATTTCCATCCGCCGGGGGCATTGATTGTAATCTTGACTACGGCATCAACGTCTTTTGCGCTTGCGGCAAGGGCTGCCATGCAGAGTGATAGCGCTAGCAAAAACTTTTTCATATTCCTCTTCTCCTATTAGTTGCTGTTCTTTAGCTGCTTTTGCAAATCTTCTACTTTTTCAAGTTCCTTTTTTAAGAGGGGTTCCCATTTTGTTCCTGTAAATTCGATGAGCATTGAATTTACTGCTTTTTTGCGGGCCTTGAGTTCCATCTTTTTTATGGTCTTCTCTTTTTCTTCTGGGCTGTCGTTTTTGTACCATCCGTTATTATCAAGATACTGAACGTCAACTTTTTTGCCGCTGCAAGTTTTATATCCTATATAGACAATTCTGTTTTTTGCTTTTGGCAGGACAAAGTCAAAGTCATTTGGGATGGCAAGGCCATATTGACCAACATAAATGGTGTCGTTTAGTTTGAGACTGGAGAAGGTGCATTTGTATGTGCCGCCGCTTATGGCTTCTCCGCAATAATGTGAACCCCAGCTACATTTGAAATATGAAGGGGCAAGGCTTGTGTCTTTTTGAATAAAATATAGGTCTTCAATCGCTCCGGTTGTGCATCCGTAAAAGAGGACTGTGTCCGGTTTTTTGGCTTTTGGTCTTGCGGCCGATTTTGATTTTGTCTTTTTTACGGCTTGTGCGGAAAGGCAGGCGCTTGCTGCCATGGTAAGCGCAAGTGCGAACGCGAGTAACTTTTTCATTTTGCTTTCTCCGAATACTTTTTAAAAATACTCTGTAAGTGTACCTACCCCCATCATCTTTGTCAAGGGAGGGGATTTCAAGGGAGGGCCCTTGGACCCCGGGTCTTGGAGGGGGAAAACCTCTACTCGGAAGCGGGTTTTCCTCCCCTCCAAACCTCCCCACCTTTCCAGCACCGCTTAGGGGTTTCACCCCTAAGAACCCCAATTTTTGACAGATGATTTTTTTTGGGTAGGTTCCCTTCGACGGGCCGCTTGACGCTGCGCTGCGAGTGCAGGGAACGGGGGTTTTTGCTGAGGAATATTGAGTCGTGGAAGGATTTTTTTGAGAATGTTCCCTTCGACAAGCTCAGGGAACGTGTTTCTTTTGCTAAGCGATATTGAGGCAGGGAGGGATTTTTTCTTTCTTGACAAACCGTATCGAGCCAAGGAGGGCGGGTTAGCAGCGTGCAGAATTGCGTGGCGATTCTGCAATCCCTAAAAAAATCCATGGAAGGATTTTTTTAGGGCGGGCTCAGGGAACGATTTTTTTTTGTTTTTTACTGAGCAATGTTGTGGGGAATGACATAGATGGCGGTTGGGGAATGATGTGGATAGGGTTTTGTAAAATATTAAGCCTAGCCCCGATTGGAAGGGCGGCGTAGCCGTTGCCTTTAGGCAATGGAGGCGTATGCCGGAACCCTGGAAAGCGGGATTTACGAGGAGCTGGCTGCCGGGTAGCGGCAGACACAGTTTAAATATTCAGTATGCTCCGGAGAATTTTTAAGGGACTAGCGTAGTCCTACCAGTTCTTCCAGGCATTCCTGGGCTGTTGCTTCTTTGTTTAGTACGCGGAAGAGGGCATCGCAGATGGGAAGCTTAAGATTGTGCTGCTCTGCTATTTGGTGGACGTATTTGCAGGCGATTGCTCCTTCTGGCAGGTAGCCGACTTTTTTTACGTTTGCAATTAGGTCGTCCAGGTTTGCAAAGCGGTCTAGCATGTCCGTCTGGATTATGTCTTGTCCGAACTTTCTGTTGCGGCCGTACTTGGACTTGCAGGTTACGTCCAGGTCTCCAACTCCGCTTATGGATGTGAAGGTTTGCGGATGGGTTGCGCCAAGTGCCACTCCGATTTTTTGGATTTCGTTGAGGCCGGCGGCCATGAGCAGGCTTTCCGTGTTGTCTCCAAAGATGGAGCTTGTCTGGGAAAGGGCATCTAGGCTTCCGTAGACTACGGCAACTACGTTTTTTACGGCTGCACAGACTTGTACGCCGATTGTGTCGAATGATGCGTAGGCCAAGAGTCCCTTGCTTGCGCGCAAAAGGTCTCTTACGCGGATTGCGTTGCGGTGGTGGTTACTGGCTGTGATAAGGCCTGTGATTTTTCCCATGGCTACTTCTTCTGCGTGGGAGGGGCCTGCTATGTAGACTGTGGCGTCTTTGTAGCAGGCTGGCAGGGCTTCTTCCATTGTTTCCAGGACGAATTTTGGGCCGCTCTGGGACGGGACGAAGCCTTTTGTTAGGGCGCAGATTATGCTTTTGCCGCTTTTTATGCTTGGCAAGTCTGAAAATTTTGCGATTGTGGGGGCAAGGTAGAGGGATGGGCTACCCATTATGATAAAGTCTTTGTTGTCTGCAACTTTGCGGATGTCTGACGAGGCCTTTAAGGATGGCTCTAGTGCGTATCCCGGCAGGTAGCGTTTGTTTTCGTGTTCATTATTAATAGAAGAAACTACGTCTTCTTCCATTGCCCATACTTCTACGCTATGTCCACCGCGTGCCAAGGAACAAGCCAATGCTGTGCCCCATGCGCCGGCACCTATAACTCCAACAGTTTTGACGTCCATAAAAACCTTCTTGAAAGGAAAATCTGGTTTATTATAGCATATATATTGATAAAAATAAAGGTGTTAATATTTGGAATATATAAGGCAAATGCGAATGCTAACACGAAAGCACTTCCATTCCCGGCGGAAAACGCGTCAAAAAAGCCGAGCGCGGATACAAGGTGTCTGACTCGCTTCGCGGCTTGAAGCTACGCTGCCGGGTTCGCTCCGCGCAAATGCTTTTTTGCCACTTTTTCCGCCTCCATTCCAGTGCTTTCTTAACATTTTTTTTGCATTACAATTCAGGAGATATGCCTTGCTTTTTTTTCTGCGTTACGAACTGATTTTCTGTTATTTTTGGGGGAAGAAGGGGGACTGTGCCCCTTAAACCCCTTCGACGGTACGCACTTGCTACCGTCTCATCCCGGCACGGCTTAGGGGCCATATCGCTCAACGTTTCGCGATATGCCTAAGAACCCGGGATTATATCAACAAAATGATTTGGTTTATTAGAAGGCGGGGGGGATGAAGTCTATGGCGCAGGTTTCTGGGTAGCCGAACATTAGGTTCATGTTTTGGACGGCTTGGCCGGATGCGCCTTTTATCATGTTGTCAAGGACGCTTACTACTTCCAGCATTTTGCCGCCGTTGACTACGTAAACCTGGAGGTCGCAGTAGTTTGAGTAGCGGATTGTTCTGGTTGTGGGGGCAACTCCGGCTGGGAGTACGCGGACAAATGGTTCGTCTTTGTAGGCTTCTGTGTAGATTGCACGGATTGCGCTTGCCATGTCGCCTTCAAATTCTTTGTCTGCCTTTTGCTTTAGGGAAGTGGAGGCCTCGTCTGTGAGCGGGGCATAGATTGTGCTTAGGATTCCGCGGTTCTGGGGCAGAAGGTGGGGGGTAAAGATGACGTTTGTCTTTTTGCCGGCAAGGGTTGTCATGTTGCGCTCAATTTCGCTCTGGTGGCGGTGGGCTCCAATTTTGTAGGCGCTAAAGCTTTCGCCACATTCGCAGAACTGGTTTGCCATGGAGGGGTTGCGGCCGCTTCCTGTAACGCCGCTTTTTGAGTCAACGATGATGCAGTCTGTGTTGACAAGGCCTTTCTTTAGCATTGGAAGCAGTCCCAGGGTTGCGCTTGTAACGTAGCAGCCGGGGTTTCCGATTATGGAGGCTTTCTTTATTTGCTCGCGGTTCATTTCTGGTGAGCCGTAGACGCTTACTTCGTGGGTTTTGGGGAAGCGGTATTCCTTTTTGTACCAGGTCTTGAAGGTTTCTTCGTCCATGCCGTAGCGGAAGTCCGCGCTAAGGTCTATGAGCTTTTTGCCGTGTGAAAGGCAGTAGTCTGCATATTCTTCTGCAATGCCGTGGGGGAGTGCGGTAAAGATTATGTCGCTTTTTTCTTTTACTTCGTCTGCTGTTAAGAGCTTTCCGTCGCACTTGCCGTCCATCTGGCCTATAAGGTTCTGGTAAACGCCGTCTATCTGCTGACCTTCGAAGCTTACGCTTGAGCAGAATATCTTTTCTACTCCCGGGTGGCGGAGCAAGATTCTGAAGAGTTCCACGCCTGCATATCCCGTTGAGCCGATAATTCCAACTTTAATCTTTTCCATAAAAACCTCTTTGCCTAATTATAGTTTCTATGCGGGTTTTGTGCAAGAATGTAGTTTATTTTCAAGGGCGGACCCTTGGCCCCCAAACTAAGGGGAGGGAAAACCCCCTACTCCGAAGCGAGGGTTTTCCCTGCTGGAAACTGCGTTGCAAGTTCCCCCTTAAACCCCTCCCTTTCCCGGCACGGCTTAGGGCTCTGCCCTAAGAACCCGGATTTTGTTTTGACAAATGTTTTTCGGGCTGCCCCGGCACTTTGATTGGGGTTAGTGGTTGTTGGCGAGGAAGTTTTGAATAGCTACATGGCATAGTTTTTTTTCTGTGTTCCCTAAAGTTGGGAAAAATGATATAGTGGGGGAATGAAACAGTTAATTATTAAGAAGACAACATTTTTTTCCGCGGTGCTTGCACTGGCTCTTTCGGGGGCTTTGTTTACTGCTTGCCAGACATCCAATCCTGAGGTTCCGGCTAATTTGACTGCGCGCGAGATAATTCAGAAGGCGCAGAATGCCTATAATGCAGGCAGGGAAAAGCAGGCTTTGTACTACTACGACACGCTTATTGCCCGCTACGGCATGAATACGGTTACTTATATAGAAGGAAAGTACGAGATTGCCCACATTTACGTAAAGGCTAAGAAGTGGGACAAGGCCATTCCTGTGCTTAACGAGATAAAGAATCTCTACAATTCAAGTTTGCCGGGGTCATATCCGGGGGAATACCTTAAGATGGTAGAAAATGATCTTGCCAAGGTTCCCGAGAAGTATCTGAAGAAGGAATAGGGCTTTTTGCTCTGGCTAGGATGTCTGTATAAGAATTGCCCGTATGCCGGAATGTAATAGATGCCGAATCCACGTTCGTAGCAAGTGCGTGCGAATGTGGCGCAACGTTCGGCATGCCGGGCTTTGTGATGCAAAGAGATGCCGAATCGGGTTCGGCATGACAGGTTTTGTGCAGCAAAGGGATGGCGAATCTGGTTTGTCATGACGGGTTTTGTGCAGCAAAGGGATGGCGAATCTGGTTTGTCATGATGGGCTTTGTGTTGCAAAGAGATGGCGAATCGGGTTCGGCATGACGGACTTTGTGCAGCAAAGGGATGCCGAATCAAGTTCGGCATGACGGACTTTGTGTTGCGAAGAGATGACGAATCAAGTTCGGCATGACAGGTTTTGTGTTGCAAAGAGATGCCGAATCGAGTTCGGCATGACGGACTTTGTGTAGCAAAGGGATGGCGAATCAAGTTCGGCATGACAGGTTTTGTGCAGCAAAGGGATGGCGAATCGAGTTCGGCATGACGGACTTTGTGCTGCAAAGAGATGCCGAATCGAGTTTTGCATGACGGGCTTTGTGTTGCAAAAGGGGGGCGTTACGGGGGGCTGGCCCCCTGTAGAGGGGGTAGTGGAAGACGCGACAAAGCGGAACAAATGCCGTAAGGGGCTTGTTTTGAAAACAGGTATTTTGTTGCGGTACAGACCCTGAGTCAAGCTCAGGGTGACGGCCGTTCCCTGTGCGGAGTCTAATGGCACGGAGGGTAAGCGCTTCGGCAGGCCCTGTGTCTGTGGATAATGTTGTTTTTTGCTTTGAAATTTTTGCCCCTTACGGCATTTGTGTAGCGACTCGCGGCTGGAGCGAGGGGGAGACTTCCCCCCACCTTATTTTTAATTGATTTTGGTGGCTGGGCTTTTTGAAACTTGTTTTTTTTTAATACTGGTTGTATTATTGAATTAAGATATGAAAAAAGCCTTTCTGCTATTGCAGTTTTTCATTTTTTGTCTTTTTCCAATATCCGCAAAACAATCGACCGTGAGGGTTGCATATTACCCTGAAGAGGGTTTTCAGGAATATGACTCTTCAACTGGACAGTATTCGGGCTACGGTTATGAAATTCTTCTTGTAATAAAGCAATACACACGTTGGAAGTTTAACTTTATCCGCACGGAAAACATGGCGCGCGCAAAGCAGCTTGTGAGAGCAGGGCAGGCGGACTTGATTTGCGGCCTCTACAAGGATTCTGAGGATGCGGAAGGGTTTGTTTATACCCAAAGACCCATACTTTCTTCCAGAATGATTCTTGTTGCCAACCGTGCAAGGTCTTCTTATGCCTACGAAGATTTTGAAAGCTTTAACCGCATGAAGATTGGCACTCTTACTGGGGACAAGGAAAAGTCTATTCTGGTAAAGGACTTGAAGGAATATGCGGATGCCAATGGTTTTGTTCCGGAGATTGTTGGTTTTAGCGATTTGAAGAGCTGCGAGGATTCCCTTGAAAGTGGCAAGATAGATGCAATGCTTATGAACGACATTCATAAGTCCAACTTTTACAAGATTGCCGATTGCCAGTCGTGCAACATGCACATTGCTGTTGCCAAGGACAAGGGACAAATTGCTTCTGAGATAGACAAGGCCATAACTGCTATTAACAGGGACATGCCGGATTTTCTTTCCGACATGAAGGACCGCTACTACAAGACTGAAAATTACCGCGAATTTAAGCCGACGGAAAGCGAAAGGGAATACATAAGGAATGCTTCTCCGGTGCGTGTTGCGTGTACCGTTACCTGGTACCCAATAAGCTTCTTTAAGGACGGTAAGTATTCAGGCCCCCTGGCGGAGGTTTACGAGGCTTTGAGCCGGGTTACGGGGCTAAAGTTTAACTATGTTCCCTACAAGTCCTACACTTCTGCCCTTGCCGGTATTATTTACGGGGAGTCTCCGGTTCTTTGCGAGGCTCCGCTTGATTTTGCCTATGCTACCGAATACAAGATGAACCTTACGAGCGGCCTTACGGATATTTCCATTTTGCAGGTTCAGGACAAGAAGAGGCAGCCAAGGACTCCCCCTGTTGTTGCGGAACTTGGTTCTGCATACATTTCTAAGATAGGCAGGAAGCTTTACGGCAAGGACGCTTCTTTCAAGATGTACACTTCTGCAAACGACTGCATGAACGCCGTGCTTTCCGGTGAGGCTGACTACACTCTGCTTAACAGCTACCAGGCGGCGGTCTACCAGGCCAACGTTAAGTACATAAACATGCAGTATACGGTTATTCCGGAATACCAGTACACGATTTGCTCCGGTATAAGCAACCGTGCAGACCCCAGGCTTCTTTCCATAATGTCCAAGGGAATTCAGGCTCTGGGGGAAAACTACATAACAAGTGTTTTCCGCAAGGAGCTTAGCCTTGAGCAGGAGGCAGACCTTTTTTCTTTCTTCTACAGGAATCCGTCGCTTCTTATACTTTTTATTACGCTGATTACGTTTATAATTCTTGGAATTCCAACTGCGGTTATTTACATTATGCTTATGCGGAGGAAGAATTCTGCGCTTGTAAGGGCTAATGACGAAAAGATGGACTTTGTTAGCAAGATGAGCCACGACATACGTACTCCGCTGAACGGAATACTTGGCATGGTTTACCTTTCCAAGAAGGAGGCCAACCCGGAGAACACAAGCAACTACCTGCAAAAGATTGAGCTTAGCGGCAACTACCTGCTTTCCATCCTGAACGACATTCTTGACATTAACAAGATGGGCAGCCAGAAGATTTCCCTAAGCCCCGCGCCATATTCTTTTGAGGAGTTTGCGGACGAACTGCATGTTCTTTTTGATCCCCTTTGCCAAAAGAAGGACATTTCTTTTTCTACGGAATTCCCCAAGCTGGAGAAGAAGATTTTTACGGACAAGATGCGCTTTATGCAGCTTTTTTCCAACCTTGTTTCCAATTCCATCAAGTATACGGCTAACGGCGGCAAGATAAAGGTTTACTGCAAGAACTATTCCTACGCGGAAGACGCTTTTGTTTCTGATATTGTTGTGGAAGACACGGGCATTGGCATGAGCAAGTCTTTCCAGCAGCACATGTTTGAGCCTTTTACCCAGGAGCGCAACACTGCGGCTTCTATGGGAACAGGGCTTGGGCTTGCAATTGTAAAGCAGATTGTTACGCTTATGGGTGGCTTTATCCGTGTGGAAAGCGAGCAGAACAAGGGCACTTCCTTTTTTATAACGCTTGTTCTTCCTCTGGTGGAAAAAGAGGATGCCCCTCTTGGCGAAGGTTCAAAGGTTAAGGATAAGACAGCAATTCTTGAAGGGCTGCACATTCTTGTTTGTGAGGATGATTCTATTAACGCAGAGATTACGGCGGAGCTTATTCGCAGGGCAGGAATGGAGGCTGATATTGCCAAGAACGGTCAGGAAGGCCTTGATTTGTTTGAAAAGAGCCCGGAAAACTACTACGCTGCAATTCTTATGGATATCCGTATGCCAATCATGGACGGCTGGGAAGCTACGAGCAAGATCCGTTCCTTGTACAGACGGGATGCTGGCTCTGTTCCTATAATTGCTCTTTCTGCTGATGCTTTTGTTCAGGATAGGATGGCTACTTCCAGCACTGGGCTTACCGGGAATTTGCCAAAGCCTATAAATCCACAGAAGCTTTACGATGCCATTGCTGACTATGCGGAAAAAGCTTTGCGATGATTAGTTATTTTGAGTTTTTGTCACTCTGAGTTTTTTTGTCATTCTGAGCTTGACTCAGAATCTGCGGAATGGATGCTAATCTGTAGGTGCTGAATTAATAGATGCTGAATCAAGTTCAGCATGACAGTTTGCCACAAATGCGTTCGACATGACGGTTTGCCGCAACCATGTTTAGCATGACGGTGGCATTTGCTTGGTGTCATTCTGAGCTTGACT
>ODAI013286234.1_pt1 | contig 15287 bp, 15 predicted proteins | sample 1539321 | NCBI WGS metagenome assembly ODAI01 (sample SAMN02144231, study PRJEB22623) | gut metagenome | biome: sheep rumen | host: Ovis aries | place: New Zealand
CGGCTGGAGAGCACAACGTTGTACTTCTTTACCGGATCATACCGGGTCTGACGCTCGATAACGTAGATATCTCCGTTCTTTTGAGGTTGACGGACAGTGCGGGTCTTGACCTCGCAGGATGCTTTGGCTGGCATGGCAGTTCCTCCGTATTGAGTATATATTTATTATAATATATACTCAATACGGAGTCAAGCAGAAATGCTGATAAAATGGGAATTTCTGCAATGTTGAGTATTGGTTTTTCAAAGTGCAACTGGTTTTGAGTACAGCTTATCCGACTTTAGGAATCCTGAATGACAATGACATTATGCGGGCCCGTAAAAAGAAAATAAAACGGATGAAGGTTTTTGATACGGAGGACCTGGAAAAGACGCAAAAGGTGATTAACGCAATGATAGACGGGTCATGGATGGACACGGGCCTATGGGGCGTTGATGGTTGGCTGGAAAAGATCATGAACGGGATCGATCCGGCAGAGTGGGAGGATTCGGCATGACGATCGAGGAAGGCGTGAAGCTGTTTCTGCGGGAAAAGTCAGCATATTGCGCAGAAAGGTCTATGGAATATTATCGGGACAGTCTTGGGTATTTCCAAAAATGGACGGAATCGGAAGGGAAAACGGAGATAGACGGGTTAAAAAGTGGGGATCTTCTGGATTATCAGGCATATCTGCGTGAACGGAAGAAGGGAAACGGATCGGAGCGGATCAAGAATACCAGCGTGAATACCTATATGCGCTCAGTCCGGATTTTTGTCAAATGGTTGGAGGGTGAGGGCTTTCTTTCGGACAGGTTAAAGCTGCCAAAACGCCTGCGGGATGACAGCAACCAGGTTTTTGTGCTGACGATGGATGAGGTGGCCCTGCTGGATCGTGTGGTAAAGGAAAATGTGCTGTCATTCCGGATCTCGGAAGAGCCGCGGCGGATCCTTTATCTGAGGAATTATCTGATTTTTCATCTTATGCTTGATGCAGGCCTGCGCATGAGTGAAGCGGTGAATCTGAAAATGGCGGATGTTGACCTGGAAAAACGGCTTTTGTATGTGAATAAGGGAAAAGGGAGAAAGGACAGGATTATACCGCTGCCGGAGAAGCTGGAAAAGGGCTTTCGTGATCTTTTCGGACTATACGCAGCGGATCAGGGCGAAAACGCCTTTTATCATTATGGTCTGGAAAAGCCGGTAACGGTCAATACGGTGAAGCAGTTCATGAATAAGCTCCGGAGTAAGTCCGGGGTGAAGCGGCTTCATGCGCATATGCTGCGAAATCCAAACTTAAATAAAATCCAAACTTTCTGCCAACATTCTACTCCTTATATGTATTCAGCCAGCAGAAAGTTGTGATTTTATTTTAAGGCATTATTTCCGGTTTAAGCCGCAGAACCCGGTGAGGGAGGAAGCTTTGGAGTTTTTCCATTTCTTCTCGACATTCTTTTCCTTTTCATTTTCGAGAGTTGCAAGTGCTTTAACCTTTTCTGCTGTTGTTATGTCCAGATATTTCATGGTTGTTTCTATCTGTTCATGACCAAGCAGGAACTGCACTTCAACGATGCTGAGTCCGTCCTCTATCCAATGTGAGGCTTTTGCATGGCGAAAAAGGTGCGCATGACTTTTGATCGGGACATCACTACATTTATCATGGGCGATTTTGGCATATATTTTAATCCTCTTGTCCATGGCGGCTTCCGTCAGTTTTTTATAGTTCCCGCCGACGCGGCTATAAAACAGAAGGCGGTCAGGATCGGGAGATAGCCCATGGACTTCTTTCATGTATTTCCTGAGCAGTGCCACTGCCCTCGGAAGCAAATAGGAAGTACGAAGTTTGTCCCCTTTACCATAGATGTTGACATATGGCTTGTTGACATCAAGGTTTATATGCCCGATTTTTACGGATAACACTTCATCCATCCGGGCGGCTGTCGCGTAAAGAATCGTCAAGAATACCAAATCCCTGCGGCCGATTGAAGTGGCTGTATCAGGAGCTTCCAACATAGCAGTAACCGCTTCCCTGGAAAGACCGGACACTTTTCGTTTCGGACATTTTTGGCGTTTGATGCGTTTGGCTTCCTGGTACAAATACTCCATCTTGATGTCTTTGCCGGCAAGATATTCAAGAAACCTACGTAAAGAAGCAAGACGGTTATTGCATGTCTCGGGAGAATTCTTGCGGTTTTCCTTTAGCCACAGGATCCATTTTTCAATCCAATCCTTCTCAAGGTGGTGGCGATCCAGATTGGAGGGGGTAATCCCTGACTCTTCCAGAAACTGGAAATATAACGTCAGCGCATCGCTATAACCTTTTAAAGTGTTCTCACTGTTAGTAAGGAACTGCGGCGCATACTCATACAGGAACTCAGAGATCCTCCTTGCTATTACCGGGGCATCGTCAGTCTTCGTCATCCCACACCTCCGGCACGATATCATTGAACCCGGCTTCGGTTTTTTCGCGCAGCTTATCAGCAAGCCGGGGGACTATGGAATAGTAGTACAGTGTCGACTGAATCCAGCGATGCCCCATGGACTTTGAAAGGTAATGCAGCTTTTCGCTGAAGGTAAAGCTGTCATCTTCCCATGAGCTGATGTTCACAATCGCATAATGATGCCGGAGGGCATATGGGATCATCCCCTTGGGATCGCCGTTGGACACATGCCAGAGCTTCTTAAAGTTGTCATTGACCCAATCCCTGCCATAGCAGCTGCCCTTCAGGGATTGGAAAAACCATGTTCGGTCTGGCTGGAGCCTGTCTGCGGCATCGTCATAGCTTACCAGAAGCTCCGTCATTGTTTCATGAAGAGCTACATAATGCTGGTCGTAACCTTTTGATTTCTGTATATCCAGGACTCCGTGGGACAGATCAACATCCTTTCTTTTCAGGCAGCGAGCCTCTGTTGTCCGTATGCCGCTGCTGTAAAGAAGTCTGAAAAAAGCGGGGCATTGTATCTTTCTAAGCACGGAGGCAGGTCTGTTTTTATATGGGATGATGCTGTCACATGCTTCGAAAAATCGCCCGAGCTCTTCATCAGAGAACGGATGGGGAACATATTTCCTCCTGTTGAGCTTCGGTGCGGCCGGCACGTTTATGTCAGTCACACCCCGGCTTTTCAGGTATTCAATGAATTGCCTTGCCGGAAGAGTTCTCGTGTAGCAGGAGCCGCTTGTTTCACTTTCTCTTTTTGCACACCACCCGTCAACCATTGCCTGTATGGGCATGGATGAGCGGTCATAGTTGTCGGCGCAATAATGGTCAAAGTATTCCAGGTTCTGTCGGCTGGCGTATTCATTCCAGGATCCGGATGCTTTGCGGTATTTGACGAATGCTTCTAATTCGTCAGCAAACCCTGAACGGAAAGGACTCATATGTCAAACACCCCCTTCCTGACAGGGAACCTGGCAATACTCAGGGCGCATTCACGGAGGTGCGTGATGTCTGCGAATGTGTAGTAATCTAGCGAAGCCGGGTCATCATGCCCCAGGGTTGCACTGACAACCGGGCGGGAGATCCCTTTGCTGATAAGGACGGTGGCAGCATTATACCTGAAAAGATGGGAGCCGCGCCTCTCCCCCTTTTTCAGCCTAATGGATGCTGCATCATATATCTTGGAAGCGATAAGAAAAACTGCACCGGCTGTTATAGGGTCATAGGGACGATTTTCCCCAAGAAAAACATACTCCTCGTTACTATCAGGACGTTCGGACACTATGTAATCATAAAGCGCATTACCGACCATTGCCGACATCGGAAGGGTTAACGGAACATCGGTTTTATCCTGAACAAGCCGAAGTTCGTCATTTTCCCAGTCAATCTCTCCGAGGGTCAATGAAGCTATATCACATGCCCTTAGTGCCGTGAAGAACAACAGCACACCTATCGCCCTGTTACGGAGACTCAAAGATGACGTAGCATCAGGAGACAGTGCTTCATGAAGACATTCCACTTCCTCAGGCTGAAGGTACTGGATGTTTTTTCTATGGGGCCTTGTTTTAGGAAGATAGGCGAGTATCCTTTTTGCATCCTCATTGTACTTTCCCAGGTCTGCCTTGAATACAAGAGATATCTGCTTCCTGTAACCATTTGACAGAGCAATGATCCCTGAGCCATCAGTAAAGAACGACATGGTCGCTTCTTCATCGATATCCGAAAGGCTGCAGCATCCCTTGTTCTGCATAGAAAGCAAGAAGCAGGATACTGCAGATACATTGCCTTTGACCGTTTGAGGCTTGAGTCCACGTTTGAGTTCTACATCACGATAAGTATCAACTATGTCCTTGAGTAATGGGGTGAGCTGGTAATATGCCCCACGCTTTATTAACGGTTCTTTCCTTCGGTAGTCAGGAAATATACCGTCAAAATCAAAGCGCTTTAGGATTCCGTACTCCAGACGATATCGACGTTGCATTTCTGCTGATTGTGTTTGGGTCTGTCTGACCTGACAGGCCTCCTCATACGAACTGACAGAATTTCCATTCTTCTTAAGCCAGTTAATCTCTGTTTTAAGGAGAAGGATATAGCTTTTGGAATATCCATCGTCTTCCATATGTTGAATCAGTTCGTCTGAATGTAATAATAAGTTTTCAATGTTCATAGTCATTACCTCCTTGCCCTGAATGATACAAGAGCAAGGTCGTAACGAAAAATAAAATTTCAACTTTCAGAAAGGAAAAACATGGTATAATCACATTTGTTGGACGAAAGTTTGGATTTTATTTTAGTTTGGATTTCGCAGGAAATCCCAAATTTTGGATTTGTTCCGGCATACCTTTGCGACTTCTTTTATCATGTCCGGTGGGGATGTGTCCGTGCTGCGGGTGCTGCTGGGCCATGCGGATATCGCGATTACGCAGAAATATCTCCATCTTGCGGCCCAGTTTACGATATCCCGTATGGATATTTACCAGCTGGATCCCGTTTTTATATCCGGAAACGAGACACCCTGATCATGAATCCTTCGGATATAAAAAAGACACCGACCCCGCGCAATGCGCAAAACCGATGCCTTAAGTGCGCCACCAGGGGATCGAACCCTGGACACCCTGATTAAGAGTCAGGTGCTCTGCCAGCTGAGCTAGTGGCGCTTTTTCGTGGTTTTTCTCAATGCTGTTTCAAACCGTTGGCTATTATAGTATAATCGGATTTAATTTGCAAGCACTTTTTCATTATTCTTTGAATGCCGCGAAGCGGCAGCCTGAGGCATATCCGCGAATGCGAATATGCCGATAGGATCAGTGCAATTCGGGCCGCTTTCGCGGCACGAATGTGAGTACGAAAAATCGAATATCAATTCGATTTTTCGTACTTCCGCAAAGAACCGCAAAAACTGTAGTTTTGAAGAGGAAACCATGCGTATTTTTGAAACCCATGCCCATTACGATGACGAAAGCTTTGCAGAGGACAGAGACGCGCTTTTAAAAAGCTTTTCGGAAATGGGGATATCCCCGATCGTAAATATCGCGTCGGATATAAAGAGTCTTTCCGCGGTCAGGGACCTGGCGGCGAAGTATCCGTATGTATACTGCACGCAGGGACTGCACCCCTCGGACTCAGGCGATGCCTCTGAGGAGATCATGGAGGAGATCCGGCAGGCCTGCCTGGAGGATGAAAAGGTGGTGGCGATCGGAGAGATCGGGCTGGATTATCACTGGCCTGAGCCCGACCATGAGCATCAGAAGAAATGGTTCAGGCGCCAGCTGAGGCTTGCGCTGGAGCTGAGGCTGCCTGTCGTGATCCATTCCAGAGAGGCCGCAGAGGACACCATAGCCATTTTGCGGGAGGTATCCGGACCTTCCGGCCCGGAGGCGGGTTCCGCAGCCGGCAGGGCTGCCGGGAATGGGGAGGAGAACGACCGGCTTTCGGGCATCATCCACTGCTATTCCTATGGACCGGAGGAAGCAGAGGATTATCTTACGCTTGGGTTTTATTTCGGCATCGGCGGCGTCCTTACCTTCAAAAACGCGAAGCAGCTGAGAGAGGCGCTGGAGATCATCCCCCTTTCCCGGATCGTTCTGGAAACGGACAGCCCTTATCTGGCGCCTGAGCCTTATCGGGGAAAGCGCAATGATTCTGGGAAGCTTCCGCTTGTCGTAAGTGCCCTGGCAAAGCTGAAGGGCGTCTCCGAGGAGGAGGTCAGAAAGCAGACCTTCCAAAACGCAGCGCATGTGTACCGGCTTAAGGGGTTATGGTAAAGCATGGAAAACATTGGGGAAACCGGATCAAAGAGAATGGAACTCAGGCGCCTGCTGGAGGAGCGCGGCCTCGCGGCAAACCACGGACTAGGGCAGAATTTCCTGCTGGACCCGGGGATCATTGAAGGAATCCTTGATTCGGCGGATCCCGGCCCCGAAGAAAATGTGCTGGAGATCGGCCCGGGCCCCGGGATACTTACGGAAGGACTTTTGGAACGCGCGGGAAGAGTGTTTGCCGTAGAGCTGGACAGGGGCATGTGCGTCCTGCTTACGGAGCGTTTTGCCGGACAGGAAAAGCTTACCGTTCTACATCAGGATATTCTGAAAACGGATCTGACGGCGCTGCTGTCTGAAACTGATGGCGTCTGGAAGGTGGTAGCGAATCTTCCGTATTACATTACCACCCCGGTGCTGTTTCATTTGCTTTCGGCAGGCCCTCTTTTTTCCTCAATCACGGTGATGATGCAGAAGGAGGTGGCGGAAAGGCTGAAGGCAGCCCCCGGTGAAAAAAGCTACGGGGCACTTTCCCTGGCGGTGCAGTATAGCGCGAAAGCGGAAAATGTGCTGTTCGTCCCCCCGGAAGCCTTCTGGCCAAGACCGAAGGTGGAGAGCATGGTGGTCCGCCTGATACCGCATAAGGAACCGCCTGTGCCCGTCTGTTCTCCGGAGAATCTTTTCCGGATCATCCGGGCGGCCTTCGGGAAAAGAAGGAAAACGCTGCCGAATGCGCTGGAGGGCGTCAGGCTTCTGCCGGCGGGGGAGCGGATGCCGGGGAAAGCAAACCGACAGGGCACGGCCTTGAAGGGAAAAAGCGAAGGGCTGGCCGCGGGCTTGAAGGACAATAACGAAGGGGATAGCCTGGGGGTAGGGGAAAAAGAGCGCCCGGAGGCCGGGATGACAATGAAAACGACCAGAGAGCGGCTGCTGGACAAGAAAACCGTGGAGGAAGCCATGAAAGCCTGCGGTCTTGATCCGAGGCTTCGCGGCGAGACCCTTTCACTGGAAAGCTTTGCAGAACTTGCAGACATGATGAGCTTCGGCGACATGTGATACAGATGGCAGTTATCTCCCCCTTTCTCCGGGAAGAGAAAGATGGTATGATACAAGGGCTTTTCAGGGAAGCTTCAGCCTGATCTCTTTTAAGGCAAGCTCTCTGCCCTGAAGGATCTTTCCGGACAGGCTCCCGCAGCCCGGGCAGCGGTAGTCAAAGGCCTTTTCCGGGTGATATTCCAGCCCGCAGGAAAGGCAGCGGAGCTTTGCGGGAAGATAAATGATCTCCAGCGAGGCCTCCCGGAAAGCCGTGTTTTTGACGGCGGCGGGATAGTAACGGTGAAGATATTCCGGCAGGATGCCTGTCAGTTCGCCCACCTCAAGGATGACGGAAGCCGGCTGCAGCGCCTTTTCGGGGTTTTCATCGGCCTCCTTTTTCAGGGTTTCCTCCGCAAGGGAGAGAAACCGAAGCAGATAGCTTAATTCGTGCATGGGGTTATCCTAGCGCATTTTTTTTGAGTAGACAAGAAGCATTGGAGTTGATATGATCCCTTTTCTGATCTGTGTGCCCTTCATGATGGGCGCGCTTCTTTTTTTCATCCGGACCTCCAGGATAAGGCGGGGCATGAGCTATGTCTTTGCCTCCGTGATCATGGGAGGAACGCTGCTGTTCTTTATCCGGTGGGTCCTTGACGGGATGCAGGTGCTGACCCTTTCCCCTCCCGGGGAACTGGCGCATCTGGCGGATTACGCGATCCTTGTGGGAGAGCTTGGACTGATGCTTCTCGTCAGTTTCCTCTGTATCCGGGAAAAGAAATACTGGATAAGCCTTTTATCCGTTTTCCCCACAGGCCTGATGGCCGGGCTGGAGCTGCAGGGAGCCGGCGCCGGCGTCCTGCGGATCAGGGTGGATCATCTTTCCATGCTGATGTGCCTGCTGGTGGGGATCATCGGCTCGCTGATCGTGATCTACGCGGCCGGCTATATGCACGGCTATCATCAGCATTTTAAGGAGGTGCAGGACAGACGCTACTATTTCAGCCTGCTGCTCTTTGTTTTCCTGGGCGCGATGTTCGGCTTTGTGCTCTCGGAAAGCCTGCTCTGGATCGACTTTTTCTGGGAGCTGACAAGCGTCTGTTCCTTTTTGCTCATCGGTTATACGCGGGACGCTCAGGCAAAGAAAAATGCCTTCAATGCCCTTGCGATGAACCTTTTTGGCGGCGTCTTCCTGGCTTTGGGCATCTGGCTCTATGTCCTGCAGGGGGGAACGCCCTCTCTGCATGGCCTGATCGAAGCAGGATTAAACGGGGAACAGAATGCGCTGATCCCCATTGCCTTCATTGCCTTTGCGGCGCTGACCAAGGCGGCCCAGCTGCCTTTTTCCACCTGGCTCATCGGCGCGATGGTGGCGCCCACGCCTTCCTCCGCTCTTTTGCACAGCGCCACAATGGTCAAGGCCGGGATCTATGTGCTCTTCAGGCTTGCGCCTGCAATGCAGGGAACGCTCACAGGCCTGATGATCTCCCTTGTGGGCGGGTTTACCTTTATCCTGACCTCACTGATGGCGATCGCGCAGTCTGACGGGAAAAAGGTGCTGGCCTGTTCCACGATATCGAACCTGGGCCTGATGACGGCCTGCGCGGGGATGGGCACGATGGATACGCTCTGGGCCGGCGTATTCCTGATGATCTTTCACGCCATTTCCAAATCCCTCCTTTTTCAGGATGTGGGTGCCACGGAAAACTGTCTGCATTCCAGAAATATCGAGGACATGCACGGTCTTTTCTATATCCTGCCGCGGCTGGCGATCTTTATGTTCATCGGGATCGCGGGAATGTTCCTTGCGCCCTTCGGCATGCTGATCGCAAAGTGGTCGGCCTTCCGCGCCTCTGTGGACAGCGACAATGTGCTGATGGTACTGTTTATCGCCTTCGGTTCCGCCACCACCTCCTTTTACTGGACGAAATGGATGGGCAAGCTGATCTCCAGAAGCCATCTGGGCACCATCGCCTACCGGGATATCACAAAGAAAAACGAGCTGCTTTCCCTGTATGTGCACGGGATTTCGATGGTTGCCCTCTGCCTGCTCTTCCCCTGGATTTCGGGAATTTATGTAAACCCGCTGTTAACGGAAATGTACGGACAGGCCCACGAGGTGCTGCCGCTTCAGACCTTATACATGCTGGTGGGGATCATCTTTGTCGTCTTTGCCGTTCCCATTGCGGCCTGGCTCTATGCGCGTAACCGGAAAACAAATGTGAAGCTTTCCTATATGAGCGGGATCAACGAAGGGGACAATCGTTCCTTTGTGGATTCCTTCGGCGAGTCCAGAAGGCTCTGGCTCTCCAATTACTATTTCTTCCGGATGGTGGGGATCCGTAGGCTGATGCGGCCGGGACAGCTCTTCACGGCGGCTGTGCTGATCGTAATGATCATTATGATCATCGGAAGGGGGGTGGCGTTATGAGATATACTCCTTTTCTGGCAGCGGGACTGTATATTCTGCTGGCTCCGTTAGTGGGCGGACTTTTGGAGGGGGCGGACAGAAAGCTTTCCGCCAGGATGCAGAGGCGCATCGGGCCTCCGCTGCTCCAGCCCTTTTATGATGTGATCAAGCTGTTTAAGAAGCAGGTCATCGCCGTTTCCGTTTCCCAGACCTTCTTCCTTTTGACCTATCTGGTCATGATGATCGTCACGGGAGCCATGTTCTTCGGGGGCGGGGATATCCTGATGTGCTTTTTCGTGCTCTCCACGGCGGCCACCTTCCTGTATTTCGCGGCAGTGGTCTCCTCCTCGCCCTATGCGACCATCGGGGCAAACAGAGAGCTGATCCAGATGATGACCTATGAGCCTGCGGTGCTCTTATCCTGCGTGGGCTTTTATCTTTCCGAGAAGACCTTCAATGTGTCGGAGATCGCGGTCAGCACCTTCAGCAGCATCATATATCTGCCCGGCTTTTTTATCGCCTTCGTGTTCATCCTCACGATCAAGATGCGCAAATCGCCCTTTGACACCGCGGCCTCCCACCACATGCATCAGGAGCTGGTGAAGGGGCTGACCACGGAGATGGGGTCGCAGAACCTGGCGCTTTTTACCGTCGCGGAATGGTACGAGAATGTTTTCCTGATGGGCGTGGTGGGGCTTTATGTGATCAACAGCAGCGCATGGTCCATTCCGCTGGCGGTCCTCGCGGTGCTGGCGGTCTGGTTTCTGGAGATCCTGATCGATAATTCCTCCGCGAGAATGAAATGGGAGTACATGCTGCAGATGACCTGGCTGATCACGCTCTTTACTGCCGGCGTGAACCTGCTGGTGCTGATGCTGGTGAGGTGAAAAACCGCTTGATCAGAGACTTTTTGTTGACAAACCGCAATTGCTTTGTTTGCTTACTGAAAAATGCTTTGCTGGCCAAAAGTGATTCCCGGATCATAAAGTTTGCTTTCCACTGGCAGGCAAGCTTGCCGTGGAAACTGACTTTTGACGCTGGAATCATAAATGGATGATCGAGGTAACAATGGCGAATGTAAAAAAATCCCCCTGGCTGCTGCATTACGACGGCTCCTCCTGCAACGGCTGTGATATCGAGGTGCTGGCTTCGCTGACGCCCGTTTACGACGCGGAGCGCTTCGGCGTGATGAACACCGGCGACCCGCTGCAGGCGGACATCTTCCTGATCACGGGCGGGATCAATACGCAGAATAAGGATGTGGTCAGGCAGCTCTATATGCAGATGCCGCGCCCGAAGGTGGTTGTGGCCGTGGGCGTCTGCGCCTGCACGGGCGGGGTCTTCAAGGACTGCTATAACATCCTCGGCGGGGCGGATAAGGTCATCCCCGTGGACATTTATGTGCCGGGCTGCGCCGCCAGGCCGCAGGCGATCATTGACGGGATCGTCCAGGCCGTGGAATTATTTCAGAAGCGCTCGGAGGAGCATGATAAGCTGATGAAGGATATGAAGGCCTGGGAAAGGAGGAAACGGGCATGACGGAGAAACAAAGGATCCCGGCTCCCGTGATCGAGGAGATCCCGGCCGAGCAGCTCTTAAAGCGCGTGATGGAGCTGAAGCTTTCCGGATATCGTCTGTCCCAGATCTGCGCCGCATATATCGGAGAAAGCTTCGAGCTTTCCTATTCCTTTGCGGAGGACGCAAGCTATGCTTATAGGATCCTGCGGGTCGTGATCCCGCCGGAGAAAGAGATCCCGTCGGTCACGGAGATCGTCCCGCAGGCCTTCTTTTATGAAAACGAAATGAAGGAGCTCTTCGGCGTGAAGATCGCGATGATCCGCCCGGACTATCGCAATAAGCTTTATCGGATCACCAAGGAGACGCCCTTCGGCCCTGCGGCCGCGCAGGGTCAGTCCCGGGAAACACAGGCGGCTGTCGGGGAAACAACAAGGCTTGAGACGGACCGCAGCATCGAAGGGAAGCGCAGCGTGATCCCCTTCGGCCCGCAGCATCCCGTACTTCCGGAGCCGATCCATATTGATCTGGTCATCGAGGACGAAACCGTGGTGGAGGCGATCCCCTCCGTGGGCTTCATCCACAGAGGGCTTGAGGGTCTTGCCGCAAAGCGCGACTTCCAGACCCTTACCTATGTGGCGGAGCGCACCTGCGGGATCTGCTCCTTCCAGCATGGAATGGGCTATTGTGAGGCGGTGGAGCATGTTTTCGGGCTGGAGATCCCAATCCGGGCCCGTTTTTTACGAACGATCTGGGCGGAGCTGGGCAGAATGCATTCCCACCTGCTCTGGCTGGGACTGCTGGCGGACGGCTTCGGCTATGAAAACCTGTTTTATCAGTGCTGGCGGGTCAGGGAGAAGGGGCTGGATCTGCAGGAAGCCACCACGGGCGGCCGGCTGATCTTTTCCGTAAACAAGATCGGCGGCGTGCTGAAGGATATTTCGCCGGAGCTGCTGAACCTGATCACGGAAAAGGTGAAGGAGGTCAGAGAAGAGCTTCTTCCCCTGCAAAAAACCTTCCGCGAGGACTACTCCGTTCTTTCCAGATTAAAGGGCGTCGGCGTCCTGACGAAGGAGCAGGTGCACGCGCTTGGCTGTTGCGGCCCCGTGATGAGGGCCAGCGGCTGGGACACGGATATGCGCCTTTTGGGTTACGGGGCGTATCCGATGCTGGATTTTTCGCCCATCACCGCATCGGACGGAGACGCCTTTTCCCGCTGCGACTGCCGGATCAGGGAGGTTTTCCAGTCCATTGACCTGATCCTCCAGGCGATCGGCAGGATGCCTGAGGAAAAGGAGCTGGCGGTGCCCTTTAAGGGAAACCCAAATGGTGAATACTTCTGCCGCGTGGAGCAGCCCAGAGGCGAGGCGGTCTACTATGTGAAGGGAAGCGGAAAGCCGTTTCTGGATCGTTTCCGGATCCGCCCCCCCACCTTCGCCAATCTGCCGGGTTTGTGCGAAATGCTGAAAAATACGCGGCTTGCGGATGTGGGGCTTCTGGTGCTCACCATCGACCCCTGTATCAGCTGCACGGAGAGGTAAAGTAGGCTTTTCGGCAGTTCATAGAGGAAATCAGCGGAAATCGTGACAAACATCGATTTGACATGAGTATACGGGGATGGTATCATGAAAAAAGAATGAAAAGGGTGCCACCGGCGACGGTCTGGCCTCCTATGTCAGACTAAGAATAGCCGTCCAAGTTGGGAGACCGGGGCGGCTATTCCTGTTCATGCTTAGTATCCTTCGATGATTTATCCCTGCCGAGCTTATAGCCGAGGCTGAAGCTGGTAAGGCAAACGCTGATCACAGCGATAAATTCACCTAAAGTCAACATATCCGTGGCCCTCCTTTCCGGTGCGACTTGATGCTGAGGCATCTGTGCAACAGCTCCATACTCAGAGGGGCGATAACAGTCAATCCCTCTGAGCAGATCAGAAGGCCAGTCCGTCCACCACGCGTCGCGCAAAAGGTGGTACCCTTGCGGGCAAGTATAGCATGACGGGTATGACGGCGCAATACGAAAACCTGCAATTATGAGGAAACCATGAATATCATGCAATACGCCCCAGAGGCGATCAAAAATCTGTTCCGTCCGCCGGTGACCGTTGATTACCCGGCGAAGCCTTATCCTTACCCGGAGGGGGCGAGAGGCCATGTGGAGATCAGCATAGACGACTGTATCGGCTGCGGCATGTGCGTCAGAGCCTGTCCCTCCGGCGCCCTTTTTGTGGACAGGGAAAAGGGAATCTGGCGGATCGAGCCCTTTGACTGCGTGGCCTGCGGCTACTGTGTCGTAAAATGCCCGAAGAAATGCCTGAAGATGGTGCCCGGCTATCAGACGCCCGGCGCGGAAAAGCTTCCGGCGGAATTTCACAAGTCCGAGGCCCAGCTGGAAAAGGAAAGGCTGCAGCGGGAGGAGGCGGCAAGGAAAGCCGCAGAAGCAAAGAGGGCCGCTGAGGCGAAGGCCGCAGAGGCAAGGCAAAACATGCCCGCAAAGCAGGCTGCCGAACCGGATCGGGGATTGCCTGCTGAGACTGCGGTCGAAGCAAGAGGACAGACCGCAGCTGAGAAAGAGCCGGATTCGCCCGGACATAAAGCAAATGGCTGATCCGGGCAGGCTTTTCCGTATTACCGGTCTTGTGCAGGGAGTAGGCTTTCGGCCTTATGCTGCAGGACTTGTGGAAGAGCTGGGGCTTTCCGGCTATGTGCGCAATACCTCAGGCATTGTGACCCTTTATCTGAAGGGAGACCCGGAGGCGGTGGAGGAGCTGATCCATCGCCTTTCTTTATTGCGGGGGGATTCCCCGGAGCTGCCGGGGGCATCGGTGGAGGGGATTGAGGAGCTGGGCGCCGGAGCAGAGGCGCCGCTTTCCGGCTTCCATATCGTCGAAAGCGATCAGGCGGATGAGAATGCCCTGCTGTTTCCCCCGCCGGATATCGGCCTTTGCGAAAGGTGCCGCGCCGAGCTCGAAGACCCGGGAAACAGACGGTTTCGCCACCCCCTGATCTCCTGCGCCTCCTGTGGCCCCCGTTATACGATCATGAGAGCACTACCTTACGACCGGGTACGGACCACGATGTCCGTACACCCGATGTGCCCGGAGTGCGAGGAGGAATACCGGGGAGAAACGCCGGATGCCCGGAACGATCCGGAAACATTTTTGACAGCAAGATCAGATCCAAAGGGCAGAAGAAGGCATGCGCAGACGATCAGCTGCCTTCACTGCGGCCCGCAGGTGTGGGCGCGAATTCCCGGAGGCGGTGTGTCGGAGCATGCCGACAAGGGAACCCCGGAGAGGGCGAGGCCTGAATCGCTGCACGAGGCCGCTGCACGAAGTGAGACGCGGGAAGTTCCGGATGAACCGATTGCACGGAATATAATGCGAGCAGTTCCGGGTGAGGCCGCAGCACGAAATGAAATGCATGAAGTTCCGGACGCAGCCACTGCAAAAAACAGGAGTTATGAGTTTTCCGGAAAAGAGGCTCTCGACGCCGCCGTCTCCTGTCTGAAAGCGGACGGCCTCATCGCGATCAAAGGGATCGGCGGCTATCATCTCTCCTGCCTGGCTTTGGGAAAAGAGGGCATAAGCCGCCTCCGGCACCTGAAAACAAGAGAGCGCAAGGCCTTTGCCGTGATGTTTCCGGATATCGAAAGCATCCGGGAAAACGCTTTCTGCAGTGAAGCGGAGGAGCGGCTTTTAACCTCTTCCGCAAGGCCGATCGTTCTCTTAAATGCAAAACCGCGGAACAGGATCGCGCTCAGCACGAGCGCCTGGGGGGTTGAACTCGGCGCAATGCTCCCGGCGAGCGGTCTGGAGGAGCTGATCCTGGGGGAAACAGGACCACTCATCATGACCAGCGCAAATGCCGGGGGAGAGCCCATGCTTTTTCGGGATGAAGAAATGATCGCCTTTGCCGGAGAGCATGGGCTTGATCTCGTGCTGGGCTATGACAGGGAGATCTTAAGACCGCTGGATGATTCCGTCTGCAGGATCATAGAGCCGGAAGGGGCGGCAGAGCTGCAGCCTGCAGAACGGGGGCCGCAGGAACAGGAGGCTCCCGATGGCGATCCAGCCGCGGGGCAGCGCCTGATCGTGAATCCATCCGCGGGGAAGCGCCCGATCGTGAATCCAGCCGCGGGGAAGCGCCCGATCGTACA
>ODAI011024592.1_pt1 | contig 15286 bp, 19 predicted proteins | sample 1539321 | NCBI WGS metagenome assembly ODAI01 (sample SAMN02144231, study PRJEB22623) | gut metagenome | biome: sheep rumen | host: Ovis aries | place: New Zealand
ATTTCTTTTTTATTACCACAGGTGCATTCACAAACTGCTTTATTACCTTTTACATCGATAACTTTTAAATTTCCATATACTTTTCCGATATAATCTTTATACTGGATTCCGTTATAACAATTACCACATGATGTATATACCCCAGCTTTAACTCTTCTTGCTAAATATTCTTTTTTATTACCACAGGTACATTCACAAACTGCTTTAATTTCATTAATATCAATTATAGTTAATAAACCAAAATGTTTTCCAATAATATCTTTGTAATTGTTATTCATATTGTTCCCCTAAAACTTTTCTAAGGTTATTGTTTTCGTTTTTAAGTTTCTTTATAAGTTCAAGCATATATCGGTTTCTGTTCTCTTGATTGATAAGGACAAGCTTCTCAGATTCGTTGAAAATATATTTGTACAGTTCTCGGCGGATTTTCTCTGATTCTCTTTTCTCCTGTACGTTTTTTCTTTTCAGAAGAGCAGTCATTCCATTGTAATTCCAAGTAAAGCTATCTGCTTCAAAAGGAATATCGTAATAAGCATTTGAGAATTCAGAAATGGAATCTGTATGGTCAATAAAATAAAGTTCTGATTTTCCCGGTCTAAGACCACGACCAATCATTTGAACCCAGAGAGTTTTACTCATAATATGTCTGCAAGAAAAAATGTATGAGATTTCAGGACAGTTAAAACCATAGGTAAGCAAATCCGCATTAACCAGTCCGTTAATAACTCCAGTCTTTGTCTGTTCGATAAGTTCATAACGCTCTTTAAGAGGTGTTTTTCCAGATATTACCTTAAACTGAAAACCTGCTTCATTAAAAATATTTGAAACTCTTTCTGCCATTTTTACAGTATTGGTAAAACCTAATGCAGGCTTAAAAGTTCCGTCTTTATTTTTACCATAACGCTTATATGTCTTTACTAAATCGCCCCAGATATTGTATTTGTCAAAAAGTTCCGTAATTTCTTCTTCTGTAAACTCCTCAATACCTTTGCTTTTAATATCCAACGTTTCAAGGTCATTACGGCTTACGTATTTCAGCTGGCACAAATAGCCAAGATTCTGAGCTTCCTTAATACTAATAGCATTGATATATTTATCAAACAAACCGTATACATGCAGCTTTTCTTCATTTTCAAGGTCGATTCCTTTCATAAAAGAAAGTCCGTCAGAACGTTCAGGTGTTGCAGTTAAACCGAATAATCTTACAGGCTTAATCTCTTGTACCAGCTTGAAACTTTGTTTAAGCCCCTCGTGAACTTCATCAATGAACATAATAAGATTGTCAGGAAGTTTTTCTATGTAATTATCAAGACTATCTTTTGATGCTAGAATAAATCTCTTTCCCGATAACTTTGTATTTTCTGCCTGAATTATATCAAAATCGCTTTTCTTAAAAGCTGTCAATTCTTCAAGAAACTGCTGAATTAAAATAATGCGGGGAACAACAAAGAGAAAATTAAAATCTTCATTTTGCTTTGAAAGTTCGTTCATTATCATTTCTGCAATAAATGTTTTTCCGCAGCCTGTTGGAGCAGAAATTAAAATGTCGTCATTTGAATTTATACATTTTTTTACAACTTTTAATTGAAAATCTCTAAGTTCTTTCTTCATTAATTAGTCCTCTTAATACTAAAAATTCTTTTGACCTCTTCAATTATGAATTTAATTGGATGATAATCTTCTTTAATTAGTTCCATTTCGGGAATTTGTGGAGCTTTTACTTGTCCTGAAGTCACTCTGTCATTTTCTCCTAATTGAGATGCACAAATATATGCAATACTACCGTCCTTAGTCGGCGCACGCAGCATAATTCCATCGGTAAACTGCAGTCTATCTATAATGCCTTTTGTAACTGAATAAAACTTCTGAAAAAAATGTATATATTCATTTTCTTGCAAACTTTGTTCTGTAATAATATTATTGCAACAGAGACTAAAACTTTTCAAAAAGCTATAATAGGTAAATGTCAGTTTTTTTTCCGAATTAATTACTTTCAATTGAAATGGAATTTCGTGCATATAATCAGAAATACTTGCAATCATTTTGAAATCCAGAACATCTTTAGTATATTTTTCGATGTATCTAAAGAAAATAAAAACTTCCCCTATCAAATTTAATGTTTCTTTATTAAGAAAAATTAACATTTCATCAGGCAAGATTACATTATCAATATTAGTTTTTTCAATTTTTGTAATTTCAGAATACATTCTTTCACTAAAGTTTTTATAAAAAAGGTCTTTTCTATCATTTATTTCGTTTAATATTCTATTAGATTCTTGTGCAAAAGGTACGAAGTATTTATAACTTAAACTTCTTTTAAAATATGCCTTCTGCAGCTTTTGCAATTTCTTAAAACTTAAAACAGATAAATCTTGTCCTATGTTTTTCGCCAATTTATAATCTACTAATTTAAAACTTCCAAAAAAGATAGTTAATGTTATAGATATAAGTAAAATAGATAAGATAAATACATTCATAATTTTTTCCTTTTTCCTTAAAATATTAAGGATTGAGTTTCCTTTCCTCTGCCGTCAGAAATGTACAAATCAAAGCATCCATTTCATACCAGTCTTGGCCGCTATCCTTTACACAGCCAATATCTGATACGGTTTTGAAAGAAATTCCACTTTTTAATATTTCATTTAGTTTTGCGAGAGTTTTATCTTTTTTAGGTATTACTTTTGAAAAACGACAAAATAAAATCATGCCTATGGAGCGAACATGTTTCATTCCTAGTACTGATGCAAATAGCTTTGCTCCTTCAAACGCTTCCTGGGGATTTGTATCTTTTATATTGTCTATAAGTGGATTATAAGAAGCGGTTCCTTTTTCTGGTTTAAAAATCATTTTATCGTCCATCATTTTTCTCCTTCTTTGATGTTCTTATAGAAATGTGCTTTTATTTCTTCAACTGAAAGAATATGGTTATCACTTAAATCAATGATTTCCTCGTAACGAGTTTTTAGGTCTATGTTTTCTTCATTCCATATACTTTGTGAATCACGATATTCAGTTAATTCAACAGTTCCATTATTATGCGAAATAAAATTTTTACAGAAAAAGCCTTGGAAATATTCAATATTCCATATAAAACTGTCTTCGGCTTTTGAAGTGTTAATAAAGTATTTGAAATTATTATTTTTAATTATATTTTCTTGGACATTATAATTATGTTGTATTTCTTTAATCGAAGAATAAAAAGAATCTGTAATATCATCAAAGAAAGTTTGTCCAATTGAAAGACTTAATCCGCCGAAACCAATTCCTAAAACAATAAATACATTTGACGGCTTTAATATACCTTTAAAAGCAAATGTCAATAACAAAACACTTGTTATTAAAAAAACAGATGTTATTATTGTTTTACAAATATTTTTCTTGTGGCGAGAATTATATTCGTTTTTGAAATATGAAAGTTGTTCTTCATAATTTTTGATAAAGAAATTATATTTTTCTACCAATACATTTTTGTGTTTAATAATTTCTTCATTTGTTTTTGTAGCTTCGTATGAAGCAGTTATTTTCTTTTCCATAAGTTTTTCCTCTTTATTCATATTTTTCATTACTCCTCCACTTTTAATCTCAAGACAATCCTGCTAAATAAAGCAGTCGTTTTTATAAAGTTTTATCATTTTAAACTTTCTCATCTTATAAATTTTCCCACAATGAAAATTCCGGCCATTATAAAAGCTAATCCACCCAAACAGTGAATCCCTATATACAGACATTCTATTTTATTTGGTCTTCGTTTTAAAAAAGAACAAAATATTAATGCAATTGCAGGAAATAAAATAAAACTTATTCCTAAACTCAAAAATACTATAGCTTTTTCCATAAATTGCTCCTATTTCCAGTATTCCCAGCCAGAACCTGGACCACCATTTGACTTGTGTATTTCAAGGATTTTGTCAGCAATTTCTTTAGTACAAACAAAATAAAAGAAAGTATCATCTTCTACATCAATTAGAATACGGTCAGGACTTTTTATATAGTCAGAACAAAAAACACACTTTCCATCTGTAGGTCGTCTGTAGAGATAATAAACATGTCTATAAAACTCTTCAGGTACATCTACAATTGAATTAACTTCATAAGGACCGCTATGATAAGCATCTGCTTTTTTCTTTATCAACATATTTTTATTATCATTATTATTCTGTTCAACTTGAGAAATGTTTTTTTCAGAATGTTTAAATATCAAGTTCCTATTTTGGTAAGTATCTATAAGTCCTACAATTCCAAAAGTTATTGCAATTAAAACTGCAACATGCATTGGTTTCTTTTTATTCAGTAATGCAAAGATTACAACCAACTCAATTAAACAAATACCAAGAACAATAAAAAATTTAGCTTTTTCCATTTAGTTACTCTCCTCAGCTTTCAAGAACTGTTTTAATTCTGCTACAGTGAGAATTTTTCCTGTTTTTATCTCAGTAATCTGGTCGTAAAAAATACTTATTTCTTCTGAATAACTCTTATCTATATATATTTTTGCATCGGGGTCAGACAAAGTACTTTTGTCTCTGATTACATAGGCAACGCCATTGCCGTTAATAGAAAATTGATTGGTTAGTACTATAAAATCATACTCTTTACTTTTGAGCTGCAAGAATTCTTTTTTTGTCACCTGTTGGAGTTCGTATATTTTACCATCAATTCTATAAGCGAAATTACTTTTATTGTTTTTTATGAATTTAATAATTTTGTTCTGCTTACATTTATGCATGATATAAATGAGAATAAAACAACAAATAACTGTTGCAATACAGTAAGGAATACATTCAAACTCACCAGATATACCAAAGCATATTAGGCCAATAATTGCTGCTATACTTATAAACCTCAGAATAAAATAATCCTCTGATTTGTTAAAAATAAGGCATGACTCGTTTGTTTTTGAGGCTTCGTATGAAGCTAATACTTCTTTTTCCATAATTTATTTCTCCTTCTCACAAATATTTTAATTAGCACCAATTGGCGCTAATTGCATTTACCATACTTTAGGTCGATACGACCAATGTGTTTTCCAATAATCCATACCTCTATTAAATTGAACATGGTCAATAAGAAAAGGAAGATTAATTTCCAGCTTTAAAAGCTTATTCATTGTCATTAAATGTTCTTCTTCAGATTTTTCTTCATCTGATAAATTATTCCAGGCTGTACAATTGTGCATTCGTTCATAAATTTCATTTCTTATAAAACAATAATTTTTACGCACAAATTCAAAAGTTTTTTCACTGTCAATAAAACGCTTATTCTTTTTCGACTTCAGTTCATTCTGAAGCTTTTCTTTTTCACTGTTTATATTTTCAAGGTTAGTCCTCATTTCTTTGTTCTGCTCAAAAAGGTTGTCATTCAAAGCCTTTAATCTTTGTAAAACCTTAATCATTCTCTCCCAGGTATCTTCCGGTTTCACTTCAACCATTTGACATGGAAGCGGATCTAAATCTTGCAAAATCTTTAATGAATCTCTTTCTTTTTTCTGAGCCTTTTTTCTGCGCTGTCTTTCTTCTTTCGTTTCACCGTTTACCTTCCAGACAATACAAGGGTCAAGAATAGGAAGTGAACAGGTTGGTTCTTCAAATTCAGAAACAGAATCTCCGTGGTCTACAAAAATCGCATCAGTTTTGCCTTCACAGTTTCTTAAGATTCGTCCTACAATCTGAAACCAGAGCGGCCGGCTTTTAATATGCCTGCAGGAAAAAGCATAGCTTACAGAAGGACAGTCAAATCCATAGGTAAGTAAAGCTGCATTTATAAGACCGTCAACTTCCCTGTTTTTTAGCTGGCTGATTAAAGACTTTCTTTCCTTAATGCTCATTTCACCTGTAATGATTCTAAAGTTATATCCGGCATCATTAAAAATCTGACAGACTTTCTCCCCCATAGCAATTGTATTCGTAAACCCCAGAGCAGGTCTTTTTATGCCATTTTCAATACCATAAGTTTCATAGGACTTTACCAGGTCTCCCCAGATCTGATTTGTATCAAAAATATCTGTCATCTGCACATCAGATAATTCCTGTCCATTTGCTTCGTCAGGTTTAATATCAACAATACCGTCAATTGGTTTTGTATAATATTTCAAAGGACAAAGATAACCTTTTTTTATTAATGAACTTACAGTTTCTTCCTGCAAAAGCTCATCAAATACACCAAACTTATGAAGAGAATCAAAACCTTTTAAAAGAGCTTTTCCATCCATTCGTTCTGGTGTTGCAGTAAGACCTAAAACTCGCAGAGGCTTAATAAGCTGGACAAGGTTAAAAGTCTGTTCCAGAGAAATATGTGCCTCGTCAAAAATTAGAACAGAACATTCAGGAACACATTTATATTGAGTTCTCAAAGAATCTTTTGATGCAACAATACATTTCTTTCCAGTAAGATTTGTTTTATCACTCCAGATTACATCTACATCTCCAAACTCATTTACAGCTTGCTCTATTAATTCAAGCCGTGGAACAACAAAAACAACAGTCCTACCCTTTGCATTAAGTGCCTGAATAACAGCCCATGCAATAAACGTTTTGCCACTTCCAGTCGGAAGACAGATGATTAAATCTTTTTCTGACTGAATAACTTTATCTACAATCTGTTTCTGATATTCTCTAAGTTCTTTCAAAACTACCTCGCATTCTAATTAGCGCTATTTAGCGCTAATTAGGTTAATTAAAACACTATGCCGTCATCTCCTTAAGAATCTGCCCGAACAACGCTTTCGCAAAATTCGGTGGCACAGCATTTCCAATCTGCTTAACTACATCAACCTTTGTTCCTGTGAAGATATAATCCTTCGGAAATCCGGTTGCAGCAGCAAGCTCGTTAGGTTGAAGCATACGGAATCCAAGTTCTATTCCGCATTTATCAGTTCCTATAAGTGCATAACGGTCTTTCGTTGTAAGAGTTGGAATCGGCTCATCAAGTTTTACTGCATGTCCGTTTCCGTAATACTGTATAAGCATTGGAGATACCAGACAGTGTTCCTGTTTTGTACAGATTGTTGATAACGGTTCTTCAATTTTTCTGTTTCTATGTTTTGCGGAAGCCTGGCCGATGCCACAAACAAAAGGTTCTACAAGTCCATATCTGTTAGAACAATCCAATGTTGGTATTGGTTCTGTAATTGAATGAACACGATTATCACCTTTGTTGTATCTGCATAAGAAAGGTGTAATGAGCATGTGATGAGCACCACTGCAGGATATTGTTGATAATGGATTTTCAAGACTCTCTGCAGTTGAGGTTCCGTAAAGCTTTGCAATAAACGGTACCGCTGCTTCTCCCCAGAACTCACGGATTCCGTATTCGATACGTTTCATCGTAGCTGGAGCCAGAGGCTTTTTTCGTTGACTTATAATTTGACTTGGGATAGACCAGTCAATAATTTCAGCAGCACTATGCCAATCAGGAAGAAGCAAGTCTCCACCTTTTACATTAGTCGGCATTGGCCAGACTATCTTCTTTCCACAGTCTTTTCGTACACACTGAATAAAAAGCCTTCTTCTTGAAGTTGGAGCACCATAGTCAGCGGCACAAAGAACTCGCCAATCAACAACATAATTCAGCGAGCGCAGAGCCGCAATAAATACATTGAAAGTTTTTCCCTTGCACTCAGGTATAATCCTTCCATTGGAATCCAGAGGCCCCCAGGTTCTGAACTCTGGAACATTCTCTATAATTATTCTTTTTGGTCTTAAAATCTCTGCAAAACGTACCACTTCCCAGGCCGGGCTTCTCTTGTCTTCTGAGCGAGGCTTGCCACCTCTTGCACTTGAAAAATGTTGACACCCAGGACTTGCCCACATAAGGTCACATTCTTTAGAAGCCCTCAAAGTTTCAGGTTCAATGTGCTGCACGTTTTCACAACGATGTTCAGCAAAAGGATAATTTTTAGAATGAGTTTCAATTGCTCTTTCCCAGTGATTAATTGCACTCATATTAATGTCAAAATTATAATCATGTGCGGCTTCAATAAGTCCAGTTGATTCTCCGCCGCCACCACAAAACATGTCTACAATATTCAGTTTACTCATACCATTGCCTTTCAATTTTCTTTTTAGCGCCAAATGGCGCTAATTACATTTTGCTTAGTTATATTTTTATTTACTCTTTTAGAATAAAAAAATACTTTTACTCAAAGAAAACTCCGTTACCATCAAACATGACATAAACACATTTTCCTGATTCAACATTTTTATAAATGTTATATCCGGTTGTTAATTCATAACAAAAACCGAAAGCATCAGTAATAACAACTTTTACAGAATACTTTCCTTCTTCAAGTTTTATAAATTCACTGCAACCAGAACAAAGATTTCCTGTCCAGATACGCTCATATCCAGACCGCTCTTTTTCCATAACATAAACTTCACTGATACGAAGATAGTCATTATCACAATCATTTCGTACACAGAGACTTCCGCTGTTAATTTCATAATTTAATGTACAGGAAAAAAACAGCATAAAAACCAAAACACTCATTATTATAAAATTTATTTTTTTCATCTGCTCAGCCTCCTAATTAGCGCCAAATGGCGCTAATTAAAATTTCCATTAATTTTATCAAACCAATGAGAAAACTTTAGTAAAGCTTTTTCCATTACAGATAATTTCTTTCCACAAGGACAATCCTTTTCTATTCCAGAAATATATCTGTCAGTTTCCTTACAATAGCCTGTGAAGTGATTAAAGTTATCAGTATAAAAAAGTTTGCATTTTTTACAGTTCATCTTATCACCCCTGCTTTTTGATTAGTTGTATTCTAATTTACAAGTTAAAGATTGTCAATAACTAATTTGTTTTACACTCTAAAAAAAGTATATTTTTTCTATCTAAAACAGTGCTACAAAAGTGCTTAAAAGTGCTACCTAAAAAACAACCATGTAGCACCGCTATAATAGGTAGAAAATAAAAATGTAGCACTTCCTTTATCTTGCCTATCGGATATTCGTGCTACATTCTATGTAGCACTCTTAAAATGTCACCCATATCCTTAAAACCAAGGTTTATAGCAAAAAGGATTTTCATATTCTGCTATTTAGCGCCAATTGGCGCTTATTTAAAAGCTCTAATATAAAAATTAAAAACTAACAATTCGGCAATTAGCGCCATTTGGCGCTAATTAAAAAAAGAGTAGCTAACAAAAAAAATTAAAGTGCTGCTTTAATTACAAAAGAACATTCAGCAATTATAATTCAATCATCAATGTCATGGAGGTATAAGAATGACTAACAACAACAAAGAAAAAATCTTGAGCCTGTTCGCACAGGCTCACATCGCCGATTCATGTTTTGAAAGAAAATATGGATTCAAAGTTAATGTCGGAGAAGTGACAGAAGAAAACCTGGAAGAAAAAAACAAAGAATACCAGAAGCAATTTCAAAGTCAGCTGGAAGAAAAATTGAATAAAGACCAACCTCTTGCCTTCTTCTATGACCTTCTTTTCAACGCTCCTTCTATTCCGGTTTTAAACTAACATACATCTAAATATCTAATTAGCGCCAAATGACGCTAATTAGAATAAAGTGTAAAATTGACTATTTATTGACAAAATAACATGAATAAAATATTATAAAGATAAGCGCTAAAAGGAATCAAATTGCTTATACTTACAGAAAAACCTTCTGTTGCACAATCTTTTAGCGTTGCTCTTTCAATCCCTTTCGACAAAGCTCAGGGATTCTATACAGACGGTAAAACCGAAATTACCAACTGCGTAGGACATCTTTATGAACTTGCAAAACCGGAAGATTATGACGAATCTTATAAGTACTGGGCTTTTGAACTTCTTCCAATAATCCCTGAAACTTATCTTTACAATCAGAACGAAGAAACAGCAAGGCAGGTTAAAAAAGTCAGCTACCTTTTAAAAAAACATCAGTCTGACAAAATCGTAATTGCAACAGATGCAGATCGTGAGGGTGAAGTTATAGCCCGCATTGTATACAAAGAAGCCGGCCTTTCTGATATTTCATCTTGCTATCGTTTCTGGGTATCTGAGGCGTTAACTCCAGAAGTAATTCAAAAAGGAATGAAAAACCTTAAGCCCTGGAGTGAATACAACGAACTTGCACAAAAAGGCTTTGCCCGTCAGCACGCAGACTGGCTTGTCGGGGTGAACCTTACTCCGTATGAAACTCTCCTTGCAGGTCATAAAGTAACACTACCTGTCGGCAGGGTTCAGACTGCAATTCTTGCTGCTATTGCACAAAGAAATAATGAAGTAAAAAACTTTGTTCCACAGCCTTATTATCAGTGTATTGCACACATAAGAGATAATAATGGAAACAAAGCAGAGGCTACGCTTTATAATCCTGAAAATAAAAAATTCTTTTTTCAACAGATAAACGGCTATATAAATCAGGCTCATACATTCAGTGAAACTTCAAAAACAATAACAACAGAATGTGAAACTAAAAGAAAGACTCTTAATCCGCCAAAGCTTTTAAGCCTTACAGAACTTCAAAAAATTGCCGCAAAAGAGTTTGATTATTCATCAAGTAAAACACTCGAACTTGCACAGAGTTTATATGAAAAACATAAATGTCTTTCATATCCAAGAACACCATCATCTGTTTTAGGTGATGATGATGTAGAACTGTTTAGAGAAAAGTTTGAACTTCTTAAATCAAAATATTCACTTTCAAAACTCTGTAATGAAAAATTAATTTCAGTTGAAAATAAGCACATTTTTAATTCAAAAAAGCTAGATTCGCACCATGCTTTAATTCCATTAGATTTCATTCCAGAATCAGTTACGACTGCAGAAAAAAATATTTATGAAATCGTAATCAGACATTTCTTTATGAGCTGTATGGATATCTGTGTTTATGATGAAAAAACAATCTGGATTATAAACGGAGAATACAGATATAAAACCACCTTAAAAACAATAGTGGAAGAAGGCTGGAAAAAAGCTGAAAAGCAATTAGCGCCAATTGGCGCTGAAAATGCAAAAGAAGAAGACGAACTTCAAATGTTCGATGAAAAAACATGTATTTTAAAAAATACAGAGATTGTAAAAAAACTTACAACTCCAAAAAAAGAATTTACTGAAACATCCCTTCTTGCCTTTATGGAAAATCCTACAATGGAAGATTCAGATGATAAACTTGTAGGCCTTGGAACTCCGGCAACAAGAGGAAATATACTTTCAAAGCTTGAAGAATACAAATATGTTACAAAGCTAAGTAAAAAATATTATGCAACTGAAAAGGCCTACTTTCTCTTGAAACTTCTTTTTAAGAATCCTTTGACGGCAAAAATTGCCAGCATAAATCAGACAACCCAATGGGAAAAAGAACTGGAATATTCTCCAAAAGATTTTGAAACAAAGATTATTCAATACATCAGAGAATGCGTTAAAACGCATCCAGAAATAGAAAATTATGAAAAACAGGGAATAGGAAAATGTCCTATCTGCGGTTCTAAAGTCCTGGAAGGTACAAAAAGTTACTTCTGTGAAAAGATAAATAAAGAACCTAAATGCAGCTTCATAATTTATAAAACAGCTTTTAATGCAAACATAACAACTAATGATGCAATGCTTCTTCTTGAAGGAAAACAGACCGGGATTAAAAACTGTAAGGGTAAGTCTGGGAAATCATATAAAGCAAAGTTTTCATTAAATAAAAACACAATGAAAATTGAACAGGCTTTTATAAATACATATAAAAAGAAATCAGCGCCAAATAGCGCTAAATAAGGAGCAGATTTATGTTTCAGATAATAGGTTATTTTGTAATTACGTTCATAACAATATTTATGCTACTTTTTGGAATTGGCGGATTTATTTGTACATCCAATTTATCAAACAGCAGACATACAAAATACAAAGAGTTAGAAACAAGGAAAGAATTAAATGAATGCACTGCAGGTTGAAAACGTAAACGTTTTAAAAAGAGAGTACTGGACAACATTATGTACTGTAAAACCCGGAGAGCAGAAGCATAAAGAAAAAACTGAATCAATCGGAAACGTAACGGCTCTCATCATTACAGCGTTAAATGAAACTTTCCCAGAACTGAAGAACTGTTCAGAAAAACAGTTTATGAATTTCCAGGATAAAGTTACACAGATTATCAAGAGACTTAATTAGCGCCAATTGGCGCTAATTAGCAATAAAAGGAAAGCAAAAATATGAGTTATTGTAGATATTGCGGTAGAGAAATTATGTATACAAGGACTGCCAATGAAAAGTGGCTTCCTTATGATGTTACAGGTGAACCTCATTTTTGTAACAAAGAAGGAAAATCTACTAAAAAAACATCTGGTCTTGAAGTTTGTAAAAGCTGTGGGAAACCGATTTTTAAGATGAAAGGAAAAAACGTTGATTATACAACACTTGAAATACATCAGTGTAAAAAAGCAGACATTACAAGGTATGCAAAATATCAGAATATGCAGAAAAAGAAATCAGCGCCAATTGGCGCTAAAAGGAAAAATAAGTGAGTTTTGAAACAAAATATTTCTGGATTTTTTTTCTTGTGCTGTTATTTATTCTGATTTTTTTCAAGAGTAAAAACAATGCAAAGCATTTTAAGACTCTTAAATCTGCAAAAAGAGTTTATAAAAGAATTAATCTTATTAAAAACCAGAATACAGGCTGGCTGTTTTCGTATTTAAGAAAAATAGACCCGTTTGTATTTGAAGAGTTAATTCTTCTTTCATTTAAGAAAAAAGGGTTCAGAGTAAGAAGAAATAAAAGATATACACATGACGGAGGTATAGACGGACGTTGCATTAGAAACAAAGAAATTTTTTTGATTCAAGCGAAAAGATATTCAGAATACATAAAAGAAGAGCATGTAAAACAATTCATTTATACATGTTATTTACAGAATAAACGAGGATATTTTATACACACAGGAAAAACAGGAATAGAAACAAAAAAACTTATAAACCAAAATCCGCAGATCAAGCTGATTAGCGGAGAAAAGTTATATAAGTTTTTTCTTGAAAACAATGAAAACAGTGATTTTTTATATTTCTAAGGAGAAGGCATGACAGACGAGATAACTGAAAACAGAATAATAGAATTGTACATGAACAATAAGACATATAAAGATATCTCAGAAATATTAAATATTGGAAAAGAAAATATACATAAAATTATTCAAAAGAATAAATTGTCAAAAAAAAGAAAAGAAAAAAATATTCAAATAATTAAAGAAGGGTTAAAGAACAAATATTCAAGAGACCAGATTGCAGCAACTCTTGGAGTAACACCTAGTAAAGTCTCCAATTTAGCTGGAGCATATAAAATACCAACAAGCTTCAGACAGTTTTCAGTTCAAAATAAAGAAAGCATTATTTTGAAATTATATGAAAAGAAGCATCTTAGTATAGGAAAAATGGCTGTTGAAACAGGATTTCAGTATTCTTTCTGTAAAAGAGTTTATAAGAAATATGATTTAGAAAATAAAATAGTATTTACAAAAAAATACAAAAAACTTTCCAAAGAAGAAACTTTACAAATCATAAAGGAAATAAAGAAAGGAGAAAAAAATCTTTCCGAAATAGGAAGGGAACATAAAGTATCAAGACAATGGGTTGCTCATTTAAAGAAGTTTAATACATAGCTTCAATTAACATGAATTATGTAAAGAACAACTTTATTGAAAAATAATCCGGTCTTAGTATTATATTTAAAGTATATAATAATTTTTAAGGACCGGAAAATTATGAAAGTACAATTATCTCAACAGCAAGAGTTTAGAAAAAAGCTCCTGCTAAAAGTCATTAACAAAAAAATAACTACAAAGGAAGCTGCAATTGAAGCAGGCTTAACAAAAAGAGCCATCCAAAAGGCTGTAAAGAAATATCTTAAACATGGAGATGTTTCTTTGATTCATGGAAACCTTGGAAGAGTCAGAAATGACTTAAGAAGATTGGAAGATAGAAACAGAATAATTGACATCTTTCAAAACACTAGGGTAGAGGGTGTAAATCCTTTTGAAGACATTACATATACTTTCTTTACTGAAATACTCAACGAAATATACAAAATCAATTGTTCTGTTTCCTGGGTAAAATCAATATTAAATTCATTAGGATATAAATCACCGATTAAACATAACTGCAGAAATCAGCAGTATTTTCTCATGCGTGAAAGAAAAGAACATACAGGAGAACTGGTTCAGGCAGACGGAACTCCTTATGACTGGTTCAAGGACGGACACAACTACTGTATACAGGGGTTTGTAGATGATGCTACGGGATATCCAGTCGGCCTTTATATGACAAAAAATGAATGTATGCTTGGTTATGTAGAAGCTTTCAGAAACATGGCAGAAGAAGAAGGAATTCCTGAACAGCTTTACCCTGATAAAGCCGGAATCTTTTTTGTAAATCAGAAAACAGAAGACGGAGAAAAACACCTTACACAGTTTGGACTGATTATGGAAAATTTGGGTGTAGAAATGTTTCCAGCACATTCTCCACAGGCAAAAGGAAGAATTGAAAGATTCTGGCAGACAATTCAGCACAGACTTCCCAATCTTTTCAGACTTCGTGGTATAAATACCGTTGACCAGGCAAATGATTTTCTTAAAAACGAGTTTCCAAAAATCTATAGAAAATGGTTTCCTGTAAAACCGAAATCAGAAGAAACAAGATTTGTAAAAACACAAATGAGCGAAGTTAATAAATATCTTAAGGCAACTTTTCCAGGTCGCTGTGACAGATCTGGTGTATTTGTATTAAAGGGGTATAGATTTTTCTGTCCTGATTTAACAGATAAAAAAATCCTTATCCACCTTAATGAACAGGAAGGACTTTGGGTAACTGATGCTACAAATCAAGAAAAAAGGTACACTCCAAAATTAGTAGAAACAGATACTACCGGTTCAATGCCAGAAGTAATGAAAATATTGATTGACCGAACATTCTTGAAAAATGCTAAACCAAAATTCAGAGAAGTATATTTTGACATTGACGATGTAGTTCTTTCTCAGGTCAAACCGAAATATAAAATAGCGGTATAACCGAAAATTTTGAAACATAATCTACTCTTCAGGAGCCTCCATCATACGGAGGCTTAAAGCATTGTTTAATATAGTTCAAAAAATATTTTTTCAGACTATAAAAAACACAAAAATACAGTAATCTAATTAATTATTTTATAATAATTAATTAAAACACCTTAAAAAAAATAAAAAAAAACATGGGAACTAATAAAAAGTTGTTGACACAGGGCAAATGCATAATAATAAAAAAGCTCCCGCAAGAACCGTATTTATGCTCCGCCGAGAAGCCTCGACGTTCGCAAAGCTCACTCTGTGTC
>ODAI011839218.1_pt1 | contig 15279 bp, 12 predicted proteins | sample 1539321 | NCBI WGS metagenome assembly ODAI01 (sample SAMN02144231, study PRJEB22623) | gut metagenome | biome: sheep rumen | host: Ovis aries | place: New Zealand
AAGGACAGACGGCGGCGGGGCGGGCCGCTCCGTAGGATATGTGTTTCGTGCCTCCCTCCATGCTTATGGCGGGACGTTTGACTCTGTGACGTGCCATCAACGTAGGTATCATTATGCCCGCTTGCGGATCATGGCCGGCTGCCGTGCCATTGGCTGCATACAGCGATGGTGTTGCTCGCTCTGCCGTCGGTGATTTCACCTCCTCACCGACTGACGATCCTGGCGCACCCGCTGCCTGGCTTCCCGCAAGCGGAACGTATCTGCTTGCCCTGTTCAGTTGTCTTTTGGGTCATCGACCCGTGAAAGCACACCGATCCCGATGTGCTTTGGCTGACCGATGAACCAGTCAATAGCGAAAATAACTGTCGTCGCGCGGGTAGGCACCGTAGCTCAAATAGGCAGCTACAATGTCCAGAAACTCGCTGTTGGTGGGTATATCTTCAAGATGCCGCCCGGCAACCCGATCTATATCGGAATGATCGTACTTGTCCCATATCGAGCCGATGGTCGTGCGGATCGAGCGTTCTACCGATCCGGGCGTAACATTGAAATGGGCAGCGGTTTCCGGGTAGGCCATCTTTGTCGTCCAATACTGCTGATTTGGATGCTGCAGTTTCTGATAGATGATAAAAACGATGTAGTCAAAGCCGCGGAAGTTGCCGGTTGCTCCCATGCTGCGGAGCAGCTTTGCAATATCCTCCGGTTGAACATTTACAATCTTTTCGTCAGAATTGAAGTTGTACATTTCTTTACCCCTTATTCTCTTTAAGCGCGGAAAGGGGGCACGCTTCTGTTTCAGATAGTGTTGCTTGCGTCGAAGTGAAGGAGGCGGGTAATCAGTTTGGTTTCCAGACGGCGCCGCATTTCGGGATCAACGCACAAATGAGGCAATCGGTTTTCGTCATAAAAAGTCCGTGTAGACAGCGCCACTATGTAGCTTTCATAATGATCCAGAACAACGGTGATCGCGTCTACATCACCCTTTGAGGCTAATACGATTGCCTCATAAGGCACAAATGCGGTTTCCGCTGAGCTTCTCAAAATCACCCCTCCATTTTCTTCTTGATTTCTTTGAGAGCGTTCTTTCTCTTATACTGCACGGTGCTGCGTACCATATCCAGCCGCTCTGCTATCTCACGATCCGGCATATCCAGGAAGTAGGAGAGCAAAACGATTTCCTGCCTGTCTGACGGCAGAGCCGAGATTGCATCGGCCAGACGGTCATTTCGGACGACAACAGCCTGGCCTCGGACAAAAAAGGTTGAGAGATCAGACGGGTATTCGTCCCGACAGGATAGTTCAGAGATCTGCGTCTCGGACAAATCGGAAAAGGAAGATTCCTTCTCCGCCAAACGCTTCATGCTGCGGATATAGTCACGGGCTTCCTCCCGAAGCACCTTCTTGCAGAAACAATCAAACTGCCGCTGGATAGCCTTCTTTTGGGATGCCGTGAGTTCCAAATATCAACCTCCCTCCATGCCGCGGGGAGCGGTTCTTTTCCCTTCCGCTACTAACCCGTTTGAGAGAGGTGCTTTTGCCAAACATCAGCAAAAAAACATATTCAGTTTTCGATTAATCTGTTTCATCGTGAAACGAATTGAATAGGCGCAATTATCTTTTCGGCAAAATCGAAAATTAGATAAATTCCGACTTCAAAACCGATACTGTACAATCGGTTTGAGGTGAATACTGATGGCGGATTTCTCAAGAATCTTAGGCGAAAGCATTTATCGGAACAGAAAACGGCGGCGAATGACACAGGCGGAGCTTGCGGAGAGAGCCGGGGTTACGGAACAGACCATTCGGAAGATAGAGCATGGTGACGGGAATCCCCAGTTTGAGGTGGTTTGTTCACTCGTCACGACACTGATGATCGATCCGTCGGAAATCTTTTATCCACAGGCAGATCCAGAAGACCCTGCAAGAAAGCAACTTGAACTCCTGCTGGGCGATTGCAGCGACGAACAGATCCGCGATCTGCTCCCTGTCGTTGAGGCAGCGCTTGGGATTATCAAAGGCCGGAGCCTGACTGCTGCAAAATAAGAAAAGAGCCTGCTTCTCCACTCACGGAGTAGCAGGCTCTGCGCTTTAAGCGTCTGGCTCGTCGCTAACTACTATCTTATATTTAATCACGCCGAGTTTGGTTTCTTCCTTGCATTTGGTACAGTATAGTGGGAAATTCATAAGTACGGTGTCCTCATAGATTTTGATTTTTGTTCTGGCTCCGCATTTTGGACACGGGAGCCAAAGCATCTCTTTCTTGCCGTCTATTTCCATCATTCCTTTCTTTCCGGTGCTGTATATAAACTACCTAGATAAACAAATTACCTTATCCTTGCTCCGCTGCGACAGTGTGAAAATAGTCTTGCGATAAAAGGAGAACAGCGCGGATAGAGCTCTTTAGGACGTATTTCTCCCTCCTGTTGGCACACCTGCCTTTATAAGCATAGTTGCACAACAAATCATATCTCTGAGCATCTCTATTGATATGTGATTATTCCGCAATACGCGAACATATGTCATCGAATAATCCCGGTGCTGGTTCTAACGAGGTCGTTCTCGATGATGAAGCAGCAGATCTGAGGAGAGAAAATCCGGCGCTTCAGGTAATATGAGCCCTACACATAATATGAGCCCAACACTGCGTATCTGCAAGCACAGAAATGATTGAGCTTGGCGTGCTCGCGGGAGGTGTGTGATTGCACTTGTTATCACGGGGTTCCTACATAATAATCGCCTCATCGTATCGTGTATATAATAAATTTCTATTTCAAGTTCGTTCTATGAAAAACAAGACATTGTTTTTCGCAGAGAGTACTTAACCGAATCCTCTCTAATGCAAAATTTCCGGCAGTATCATTTATACTTAAAGAATCTACCGTCGTTTTCAGGATCAACGCCGGGAAGAATGATCTCTTCCAACAGATAGAAATTCCAATCCGGCTCCGACCCGGGTGGGTTCATTACTGCAGGAGTATAAAACAACAGTGCGCCTCCAGATATGTCATCAACTTCTTTGTTGTAGATGGGGAGAACCTGGTCGATGATCTCTTCAATGAAGAAGTCCCAACCATCGCGTTCATTCAGATAATCCATGCAAAATTGATAATTGTCATTCTTAAACCCATAGAAGCCGGTATGCTCACAAACCTCTGCAACAGTTGTATATTCCGACCACTCAAACCTGCCAACGCGGTTCATAATCACGTTGGCCAGACATTGCCGGACAATTGGACTCGCCGGAACGCCGTTGGCATTGAATCCAACTTCTGAATAGATTGTGGAAACGAATATCTTTTGTTCTTCTGTCAGTTCTATAAGGTTTGCCGAAGGCCTCCTGGGGGCAGGAGCTTCTTTCACCGCGGCAGGAGATTCCACCTCACACTCTCCAGGGACGGTCTCGGATTGTTGAACGGAGAGATGGAGCGGATTGTTGTTGTCATAGACGAATAAGTTCGTTCCAAGCACTCCTGCCTGCAAAAACAGGCTATCGCTCGCGTTGATATAGCGACAAATCTCCGGAGAATAATATCGCCCATGAATAAAGTATAGACCGGTCTCCTCATCGTAATAATAGCCGCGGTATCGGATCGGATTGATTTCCGCAATATCACCGGTACAGTACAGGAGTTTTCCCCACGCGTTGTAACCGTAGGAAGCCACTACATTTCCGTACGAGTCTATAATCTGAATAACACTTCCCAGAGCATCAGTGAGATAATAATAATCAACTTCGTATTGGATGTCCGGATAGCTGTATCTGAAGCCGCAGGGATGATCGTTTTCATCATAGAAGAACTCCAACTCAATGTTTCCGTATTGCTCTAATAGAAGTTTGTCTCCCTGCCAAACATATTCGTGCAAATAAATCCCGTCGAATTTGGAGAGCCTTTGGCCGGTGCAGTTGTATGTAAATTCCAATTCTTTTCCAGTTTGATGATTGATAATTGATTTGAGCTGTTTTCCAGATGCCCAAACCATTTCTGAGTCGTCAAACCACTTAACCGGATTTCCAATCTCATCATAGAAAATCGAGTGACCATTATAAGAAGTCAACAGATCAGGCCATTGATCGTTTTCGTAGAGGCATTCTGTCGTGGAATCCTCTTCTGTTTTGAAGCGCAGATTTCCAAAGGTGTCGTATGTGTATTGCGTAACCTTTCCTGCGATATCTTCGGTAACAAGCTGCCCCAAGCTGTCGTAGCCATAATTGCTTTCCGTATGGCCGGCCATGGAACTCAGATTTCCTGCAGAATCATATTGATAGCAGATTGAATTGATTTTTCGACCGTTGATCGAATGAGACAGCGTTGTTATTCTCGGAGAGTTATTGCCTGTGCTCAATTCATATTCGTACTCCTTTTCAAAAAGGAATCTTCCATTTATTTCCGTTTCCTTGCTCGAAATGTACTGATTATCAAGATACTGATAAATGAGCTTACTTCCGTTTGGGAGGTATGTACATTTTAGCGTTCCATCTTCGTGGTAATAGAATACACTGCTGCGCTTTTCGGATAACTCTCCGGATCTGCCGTGTGAAAGTTGATAATTGATTTTGAAAACGCGATTTGAATTATCATATATAATCTGTGTCACCTGCAGAGGCTTGTGTCCGCGGTATTCTGCGGCTCTCGTCAAGCGTCCAAACGCATCATAGGCATATGAGTAAGTCGTCCCATGCTCACAATCATTTATCTCGCAAATTTGGCCACCTTCCCCGTATCGAATTCGAAGAAGAGGAACTTGTTCAGAGCCATTAGCGACGGAGACAAGGCGACCAAGCGGATCATAAGCATATGAGACTGTGTCGCCGTTTTCAAAACGGAACGATAGAGGAGGACCACCATTATCTGCGTACTTTATAGAAGATAAGGACATCGTGCCAACTTGAAGACCGGCAATTCTTCCGAATCCGTCGTAGTATAATCTATAGGTTTGTGAGACCGGAATACCGAGCGCATTTCCTGCGCGAGTTAATGCCGTCAATCTTCCTGCACCATAGCAATATGCCAATGTGACACCGTCGTCATCCTCTATATGGACAATTCGACCATTGCTCAAATTATAGCTGGTTGAAGCTTCCATATCCTGAGTTGGCAACGTGAGGTGCAGATTAATCTGGCTGTATGGCTGCTTGTATGACAGCACTATCCCCTCTGCAAGCGATGCTGCAGTGTGTAATTGAAGGTTCCAAACTTGCGATCCTTCTTGATTTGACGCATCGATATCCGACTCCACTCTCTCCTCAACACTGTCGTTTTGGGCGGCATGTTCTGACAGCGCGACGTTTTGAATCATCGCGTCTGCTTCGGAACAATTACACAATGTAAGTAAAGGAAGCAATATAGTGAAAGCAAGCAACAGCTCGCAAATACCTTTTCGCCCTTTCATCACTGAATCCCTCCATATTGTGACGATCTATAATTGAAATCGAACGATTATCAGCATAATGCTAAACAAGATTAGAGCATTCAGGAAACCCAGAGATTTCAACACGTCAGACAGAAGAGGTTTTTCCTGCTCAAGCAGCTTTGACAAGACAAATAGCGCAGAACAAGGGAGAAGCATCAATATAACGCCATGGAGCTTTAAGAGGATAATTGATGCACCAATTAGAAGTATATATACGATGATGCATGAAGAAATACTGACGACAATAGCACAAGCCGTCTTCAGACGCCTCTGTAGAAGCGCATCTTTCTGCCACTTTCTTATTTCCTTCATTGTCATTTCACCTCCTGTTTTATAATTCCCTCCTTTACCCAAAAGAGGAACGATACACTTTCAATTTCGTCATAATGCGAGAGAATCGGACATCACTTTTGGGTGAGTTGAATAGAGAGGTGATAAGACTCGCAGCTTTTCAGAGTTGTCGTACGAAGAGATGAGTCTGATTTAGCGATTTTGCCAATTAACAAGTGGGTGGCAAGCATCTAATATAATGAGATGCATTGCCACCCACTATAATATTTATATAGTATTTATATAACAATTCAAGCAATACCAAGCCTAGTCCAAAATTATTCTACACGTTAAGTATGTTCAGCTATGTCTTGTGGTATAGTTATCATCCGCGCAAACGACGTTCCAGAATACAACGGCAAAAACTGAAACATAATACATATCAAATGTGAAACGCAAGGAATTCCACCGGCGCAGTCTCTATTATAGAATACTGATGGGGTGGAGAATGGTGAATGATTTTAAAAAAGCGCTTGGTGAAATAGTTCGCAAAGCTCGTAAAGAAAAAGGCCTTACGCAATCACAGTTGGCGGATCTGATACAAGCGGATACAAGGACGATTTTGAATATTGAAAACAATAAAGGAAATCCAAAACTTGAAATATTGTTTCCGCTGATTCGAACACTCGAGATTAATCCGTATTGTGTTTTTTATCCGGAGGAATTAGTGAATTCTTCTGCATATGATGAATTGAGAACCGTTCTGCACGACTGCACAGAAGAGGATCTGAAAAAAGCGCTTCCGATAATTCGCGCGGCAATTTCGGTAATTGTGTCACCCCGTTCAATGAAAGCTGAATAAGAGTGTAGCAGGAGAGCTGACACCATAATGGTGTCAGCTCTCCTGCGTCAGGCGTACTCGCTCAGCGTCATTCTTAGGTCGACAATATTAATTATCGTCTCTTTCATACACTTTGGGCAATAAAGGGGTAATAGCAGCAGAACGGTCTGCCGCGAAACATGAGTATGGGTTTTTCGCTTGCAAATCGGACACCGTATCCAAACACGTGAAGGGTTCTTGAAAAACCTCCTGCCGGTTCCTTTACAAATAACAATTCCTACGGAATCAGGAATAGAATCAGCATTATCTGTTAGATATAAAAACTGATTCTAATAGAAAATGGAACAATTTTCCTTCAGGAAATATAATAAAGCCTATAAGAATATCTGCCAAGTTACCGGATGGAGTAGATAACATGAGACTATCAGCAGATAGATTAAAAAGACTATCTCAAAATATCAAGAAATTGAGAACAAGTCGGAGGCTGACCCAGGAGCAGATTTCCGAACGGATTGGGATTTCTACGATTCACTATAATCAGATTGAGCTTGGAAATAAAGCTCCTAGTTTGGAGGCGCTGATCAACATCTCGGAGGTTTTGAATGTTAGCACGGATGCGTTGATATATGGTCCATCCGACCAATCCGACATTTCTGATGTCATGCGTCTATTTGAAAATGTTGGGAAAGAAAACACAGAAAAGCTCAAAAAGATGCTGTATTATGTTGCAGATGAGTTTCTAATCACATAGAATAATGGCGGTGTTTCAGATGGATTCCAGCGTGAAAAACTATTCCCGTGAAGAATCATATAAACTGATAGAAAGCTTGTATAGAACTGAATTCCGAACGATGTGCGCAGCGGCGTTAAGCTTTGTAGGCGACGTCAACATGGCTGAAGTTGCGGTTCAGGAAACCTTCCTGGTTGCGCTCCGCTATCCGGAAAAGATATTCAGAAGTGAAAATCCCGTGGGCTGGCTGTACAAGGCTTTGTTCAACGTATCCAAACATATCATTAGAGATAGAAAGAAGCTTCAAGCCAGAACGGTAAGCTTTGGTGATTCGCTGGAGGACGCGCTATCCCAGAATGATGATTATTCTTTTGTTGACAACAAGATTGCCGAGAGTGAAGAAATGAAGCTTATTGTGAATGTCTATTTGAATGGATACAGTATGCAGGAGATGGCTGACCGCCTCGGCATTTCGCTGGGCGCATGCAAGATGCGGATAAAGCGGGCGAAAGAGCGATTGAAAGAAAAACTCAAGGATTACCGTTACTAATCGCCGTTTAGTTGGAATACAATAATAAGGGAATATAATAGGAGGATGGACACATGACCTCGAAACGTGTTGAGAGAAGGTCATTTGAATATCTGTCTGCTCTGGATGCACAACAGCTCCGCTCCATGCTCGCAGATGAAATGGAGTCTGAAGAAATAGATACTGACCTGATCAAAGCGATAACAACCGTTTTGTTATCCAAAACAGATACTGAGTTGCCCGATATGGAAGCGTCGCTCGAGCGTTTTTCCCATGCTTATTCAGACACCGAGCCACTCTATGATGAAGTAATTGAGGAGATGGAAACCGCGGGAGTAAGAGATGGGAAAAGAATTCGCGTATCCAGGTTCGTGCGAGTGGCTGTGGTAGCCGCTGCCGTTGTTGCGCTATTATTATCGACAGCTGCTGTTGCAAGCGCACGGGGATATGATGTCTGGGGGAGGCTTGTTGGATGGACGAGGGATAATCTTCATTTTTCTGTTGTACCATCCCCTGAGGCCGATATTCATGGCGATCCTTATCGCAGCTTAAGAGATTCTATTGAAAATGAGGGAGTGACAGTTCCGGTCGTACCGCATTATTTGCCGGAAGGATATGTGCTTAAGGAGGTCGCATCCCAAAACGACAACAACGGAACGACTATTGTTGCGATATATGCGCGTGAAGATAATTGTTTGTATTTCGACTATCTAGTCCATCCCGACACTCCCAATCTCCTTTGCCCCAAGGATATAGATGATCCTGTAATATACTCAAGAGAGGGCATCGATCATTATGTCATGACGAATGAAGGAAAATATAGAGCGATTTGGAGAAATGGAGGTGTCATTTGTGATCTAAGTGGTTTTGAAAGTGAAGAGGAGTTGCAAGAAGTAATTGATTCAGTTTATTGGGGGTAGTTGATTATGAGAAAAGTAGTATCCTGTGTTCTATGTATGAGTATTATGCTAGTGATGTTGTGCAGCCCGATTGCTTTTGCAAATGAAGAATCGAATAAGTATATCAGTACGTATGGAGCAAGCGCCTCCCTTCCATCCAGCGGAACACTTAGAATTGAGTTTTTAGTGTTGGGTACTGGCTTGATGTCGTCAATCGGTGCAAGTACGATCGTGATATATAAGAATGGAACTGCATACTATACTTTTTACTCTTCGAACCCGGCCTATAACGCAAAGATGGTAAAATACAATGCATACTATAATATCGATGGCTATGTCACGTTCCCGGTGAGCGCGGGAAACACATACTATGCCGAGGTCACGTTTTTTGCTACAGACAGCACCGGGACAGGAACAGAGGCCTGTTTTACGAACAGTGTAACAGTATAGCGCGACAAATATACACAGCATGCAATCCCCGAACTGTGTATAATCAACAATTATAGAGAAGAAAAATCATACACCCTGCCGAAGAAAGCGGCAGGGTGTATCTTTATGCTCAAATAATGGGAATTAGAGGGTGAAGGGGAAACCCGGAGGGAACGTGTAAACAAGAGAAAGAAAGGAGATTAAAATGAAAGGGACATGGAAGAAAATCATCTCGCTTGTTCTGGCAATCGTTTTTGTAATGCAGCTCTGCCCTTCGCTCGCGTTTGCAGAGGGAACAAAGGAATGGACGCTGGAGGAAGCGGTCAATTCCGGACTCGCTGATGAATTCAGCGCACGGGAAAGCGAAAAGGAATACGCGGCAGAAGATGTGGTGCGCGAATTGGAAGAGTATCGGAGTGAGACTGAGAAGCACTTCCAAATGAGCGACGGGACAAGCTTGGCAGTTGAGTATCCATATCCGGTCAACTATCAGGCGGAGGATGGAAAGTATCAGGAGATTGACAACAGCCTTGCCCTTTACGAACCGGATGGGACACTCTCGACGGAACCGGCTGATGCAGCACTGAACGCGGGACAGAACGGAGCACCCCTGGAAGACAACCGTGTATACCGAAATGCGACAGGCAAGCTGAGGGTCAGCTTTGGTGTTATGAGCAATGCGGAAGAACTGGCAAAGCTCAGCTATGAAGACTATGATATCAGTTTTCGGCCGATAAGCACCGGGGCGGGCGCAGGTATTGGGATGAGCGGAAGCGCTAATGCAGCCGAGGAACACCTTCCTGTGCTTGGGCAGGTTCGGGATGCCAATGAGGCCCCGGAGAAAGGTTCCCTGGAATCTGTCCTGATGCCTTCGAGCCGAATGAACGCTATCGTTTATGAGGACTTCTTTCCGTCAGTGGATCTGGAATATATTGTCATGAGCATTGGCGTTAAGGAGAATATCATCCTGCGCGAGCGTAGTGAGAACTACGAATATGTGTTCGAACTCAACTGCGGACGTCTCAACGCAGAATTGGATAAAACTGGAAACATCCTGCTGGGCAATGGCGAGGAACTGGTGTTTATCATTCCTCATGGATATATGGAAGATAATGACGGCGCTTTCAGCGACGGGGTGGAGTATAGTCTGGAGGAGAAAGGCGACGGGAAATACTTGCTTACAGTGAGCTGTGAAAAAGAATGGCTCGATGAAGAAGAACGAGTATACCCTGTTAAAATTGATCCGACGGTTCAGATGGTAATACCTGGCAATATCCTGACGAGCACGATCTGCCACCCGTACGGGACAACCAGTTTCCCTTGGCCGTCGAAGTATTTAAACCTTGGTTCTTTTAACACAAATTATAACTGGGGTGCTCAGCGAGTCGCGATGCGAGTGAATCAGCTGCCTGTAATCCCGGAGAACAGCACCATCATTAAAGCAACGCTGAAACTCCATCAGTGTGGTTGCCAATGCCACAATAGCGGCTTGTTAAAGGTAAAGGTGCAGGAATTTGCAGAATTGCCTGCCGGTCAGACGGCAGACAACTGGACTCCAAGTTTTAGTTGGAACGGCTGCCCTGCACTGGATGATACGATCCAGGATGTTGCGCAGCTGACGGGAGTAATTGGATATCAGGACTTCGAGGTCACACGAGCTGCGTGTAAGTGGTACGATGACGCGAGCACGAACTTTGGCGTATACTTGATCGGTTTGCGTGATACGGAAATGTTCTGGGAGACATATGCTTGGGCGCAGTTCAATACGGAGCGCTCCGAGTATGTAGGCGTGTGGCCTGTCTTCGTTGTTCATTACCGGAACACGGTAGGCGTTGAACCCTACTTCAGCGGCCAGAGTCACGGGATTGATCGCGCAGGCGAGGGGTACATCAGTGACAGCAGCGGCCTTCTCACGTTGATGAAAGGTGACGCTGAGCTTGCAAGCACGGTAAACCCTGTCGCGGTGAGTCATGTGTATAACTCCGCTTATGCAACTGGCGAATATGCGGAGGCAATTACCGGCGCGACGAATCTGTATCCGAACATGAAGCTTGGTGCAGGCTGGAAACTGGACATCCAGCAAAGCGTAACGCAGAGAACAGGAGAACCCATTACTTATATCGATGGAGATGGCACAGCCCATTATTTCATTAATGAATACGGCGTTCTCCGGGATGAGGACGGCCTCGGCCTGACTCTTACAATCAGCGGCACAAACTTCACGATGACGGATCTGCAGGGAAATGTGAAGTATTTTACCAATAATCTGCTGAGTTATATTACGGATACCAATGGGAATCGGGTTGACATCAAACGGAATGCAGATGAACAGATCACGTCAGTGACCCGGACGAACAGCGGAGGAAACGAAGAGACAGCTGCTACCTTCAGCTATGATAACAATGGATATCTGACTTCCATTACAGATGCGGCAGGAAACAGCACTTCTTATAGCTATGACACGGATGGTCGGCTTGTTACGGTTACGCATGCAGATGGGACGACAGCCAGTTACACTTACAACACGGACAACAAGCTGATATCCGCCAAGGATAATGAAAGCGGTTACTCGGTTCACTATGAGTACCATGGAGTTACGGGAAAGATCACGCGGTACTATGAACAGGCCGGCGAGAGCATGGGTATGGAAGTCACGGTTGACAACAGTCGGCATGGTATATGTGTTTACCGTGACAGCGGCCCGGATCGTATCCACGGCAACAGCGACGATATTCTGACCAGTTGCGTATACGATTACTTCGGGCGAACCATTAATCGGTACTCGACAAGCGCAGACCGTGAGTCGATGTACGGAGCGTCAGCGACGAAGTATACAGCGAACAGCGGAGCCGATAGAAAGAACAATCGCGCTTTGACGCACGCAGAAGTAGGCCTCCAGGCTGTGAACTGGCTGATGGACCCTGGCGCAGAAAAGCAGACGTCTCTGAGTGCAAACAGCAGCTTCTGGAAGTCAGGAGTGACGGGCGCTGCGACGGCTGCGATACAAACGACGACAGTACGCACAGGTGCAAAAGCGCTGGAACTGACACTCTCCAGCGTGAGCGACACAGCATATGTAGAGCAAAGTGTTGCGGGCCTGACGGCGAATGGCTGGTATGTATTGTCTGGCTACGTGAATACGAGTGCTGTGACGTCGTTTGGAGAAACCGGCGGCGTATATATGCAGTGCGGTAATACTCAGGGTGAAGCTATACGGTGGAATACCGAAGACGTAGCGGATGGCTGGGAACGTATCTACGTGGCTGCGCAGGCCGATGCGAATGGAGATTTGGCGCTGCGGGCTGTCGTTAACGGAGTTGTCGGTACGGTATACCTTGATGACTTTCAGGTTGAGGCAACGCCGTTCGGAGCAGACGCTGCACCAAGTGCAATGAGCCTGGTGGAGAACGGCGCGATGATGAATGACGACCTGGAAGTCAATAATAGCGGCTGGGGACACTGGGTTCCCGGCGTAAGCTATGCGACAGACGATGAGTTCGGCAGAGTGTTGTGCATCACGGGCGATATGGTTACCTGCATCAGCGCATACCAGGATGTAAAAGTGAACCTGCCCGGCACGCAGACATACTTACTGTCCGGCTGGGGAAAAGCAAGTTCGATCCCGCTGAAGGGTACGCTGCTTGAGACAGAGCAGTGGATCTCCTACAGCATTTGGGTAATGCTGTATTACGCGGGCGACAGCACACCGGAACTGCACACTCTCGAGTACGATACAGAATCGGAGGAATGGCAGTATGCTGTGCTCCCGATTGTTCCAAAGCATCCGGAACGCACGGTAGACAGACTGCAGGTGCTGATGACCTACAGCCGTAACGCGAATGCGGCGTACTTCAAAAATGTGACCCTGACCAGGGAGGATGCGCAGAGCTATAAGTATGACAGCAACGGCAACCTGATCTCTGTTTCGACGCCGGGCAACAAGGAACAGGCCTACACGTATAGCGGTGCGGATCTGATGCAGCAGGTGACGAAGGGGAACGGGACCTTCAATTACACCTATGATAACAGGCATAACGTAACGAAGGTTACGAACGACGGACTAGAAATGAGCCTGACCTATGATGGGATGGGCAATGTGACCGGGAGCGTTCTTAGCGGAAGCGGAACAAATGCTACCATGTCGAGCAGCGCGCAGTATGACGGTAGTGGGAACCGTGTGATCAAACAGACGGACGCGCGCGGAAATATTGTTGAATACACCTACGGAACAGACTACAGCCGTGTTTCAAACCGACCCACTGTGGTAGAAGATCCAAATGGCGTAGAGAGCAAAACGACCTACAACAGCACGAACGGTCGCGTAACGGGAAGTGAGATTACCGGAACGGCAGCTTTGTCGTACACCTACAGCAACGGTAATCTGAGCGTCATGACACGCAGCTCGGGAGGGATAACTCAGAGCTACAGCATGAGTTATGACGGCTTTGGAAGAATGACCGGAATCTATGTCGGCAATATCTCACTGGCAAGCTATAGCTACGCAGGAGCGGATGGCTTGCTGCAGGAACTGAGCTATGGCAACGGAAACAGCGTGCAGTATACATATGATGAGCTTGGCAGAGTGGCATGTGTGTGCTATAATCATAATAATGATCCCAGCCTTGTCTACGGGTATACAGTCAACGGACAGTTGGGAAGACTGCAGGACAACGATAACAGCAGGGACTACAGCTATGGCTATGACGGCCTTGACAGATTGCTCTCCCTGACAGAGCGGTACAACGGCGTTGGGGTGCAGTATGTGCACCAGCGTTATGATGATGCAAACCGCGTAAGCGGGACGGAGTACCGTGTGAGTCCACGGTGGAACGGCACATTCAATACTGCGCGGAGTTACGGGTATTCTTACAGCAGTACTAACGGAAGCTTGACCGGGATGACCCTGCCGGGCGGAAGCTACGCGTATTCATATGACGGACTGCGGCGGCTGACAGAACGTGCATTGACGCTGGGAGGTGGTACGAGCGCATTCCTGACCAGAAGTTACAGCTATCTACCGGGTCAGGGAACGAATGCAACAACGAATATGATCTCGCAGCTGTCGACAAGCGTAAATGGGACAGCTTTTGGCCAGTACAGCTACACGTATGATGCGAGAGGTAATATTTCCTCGATTACACACGGGAACGAAGAGTGGACGTACACTTACGATAACCAGGGTCAGCTTCTTACGGAGGAGTATGAAGGTCCGAATCAAGAAGCAAACTATAGTGCGGCATATGTTTATGACGGCGCAGGTAACCTGCAGAGCAGGGCGATCACAGTGCTGGGAGAGCCAGAACCGGAACCCACTCCGACGCCCGCAACCGATCCGCTTATTCCAATTATAGATCCAGATCATCCGATTATCCCAGTGCAGCCTACCCCTCCTCTGGAGATTCAGTCGATTGGAGCAGGCGAAGAGCCTGACCATCTAAATGAAACCGGAAGCAGCGGAGGCGACGGGGGTCTTCAGCCCGTCACACACACGATTGAATACACCTATGACAATTCTCAGTGGGTGGATCTGCTGACGGAATACGATGGCGATAGCATCACTTATGATGCCATTGGCAACCCCACCGTTTGGTATGATGGGGCAACAATGACCTGGGCTAAAGGTCGTCAGCTGGCAAGCATCAGTGCGACAGCTGGAAATGATGGCCACGAAGCATTGAGCTTCACCTACAACTCTGACGGTCTGCGCTTGACAAAGACGGTGGGAACTGGCGGAAACGCCGTGGAGCACCGGTACACCTGGCAGGGGAGCACGCTTATTGCGGAGGCTTTCGGCGATACGGTGTTGGAGTTCTTCTACGACGAGAGCGGGCAACCCTACGCACTGTTGGTACAGAACACCTCCAATAATACCACGACGGAGACCTGGTACTACTATGTGACGAACCTTCAGGGTGACGTTGTGGCGCTCCTGGACAGCACAGGGAACACCGTCGCTGAGTACAGCTACAACGCCTGGGGCGAGTTGCTGACGGCAACGGGCACGATGGCAGACACCAACCCAATCCGTTACCGTGGCTACTACTACGACAGCGAGTCGGGGTTGTATTACCTCCAGAGCCGTTATTACGATCCTGAAATCTGCCGCTTTATCAACGCCGACGGCCTCGCCTCCACCGGCCAGGGCATCCTCGGCTGCAATATGTTCGCA
>ODAI012730070.1_pt1 | contig 15278 bp, 8 predicted proteins | sample 1539321 | NCBI WGS metagenome assembly ODAI01 (sample SAMN02144231, study PRJEB22623) | gut metagenome | biome: sheep rumen | host: Ovis aries | place: New Zealand
ATACATTCCGACGCCCCGCGAAAATCGACTTACGCTGCCGGAGTGCCAAAGTCGAGTGACACACACGTTCATAATGTAAGACTCCGACGAACGGCATATTGACGGTAGTGAGAAGGGACGGTAACGAACAGGTCACTGCCTAAAAGTTGCAGTTACTTGCTGTTACTGGCCGTTACTACGCAGTTAGTCGGAGGCTTACTTAAGCCTCCGGAAAACACCCTTGATAATCTGACGGCGCCCCTAACAGTTATTGTTGGAGTCGCAGCCAAGCACCTGTATTTAAGCGTGGTTAAGGTGTATAGGAGATGGGGATCGCGGATCCGAAGAATTCGATGTAGAAGTAGAGGCCGACGTTGCTGGGGCGAGTAGCAAAGGCACCCGAATTGCGTACGTCTTCAAAGTCTATCCAGATTTCCGGGCCGATGATTTCCTCGCCACTGGTAGTTCGCGGGACACTGGTAATCGTATATGTGTACCAGAAGTTCCAGGGTTTGCTCGATTCCTGATAATTCCAATTGCCGGAAGTGCCCCACCCACTGATGTTCGAAGGCGCCTTGCCGGGTGCCGTCGAACGTACCTGAACGCCGAAAGTGACGTTGGGCTGTTCCGCCCCCGCGATATAAGCCTTGGTCGGCTTCAGCGTAGTGGTAGCAAATTTTATCTGCATCGGATAGAGCAATTCAGGATATTTGTCATGATCGCCGGTTTCGCTCGAGCCGCCCGGGAGTTTGAATTTCAGACGATATCCGCCACCATTTGGCACCAACACCAGATTGCCGGCAGCATTGTGGTTCTCAGTCGACGAAGTGTATGCTTCCTGTATTTTGAATTGTGTGATAGTATAGACTTCCACGTTACGCATCAGGATATGCTTGACTTCGTGGGTACCCTCAGCGTCGGTCAGCGTTGACGTGTAATATGCCTTCAGGTTGAACGTGCTCTGCCTGAGATTGTCCGACACCGTATTGAGCGGGAAGGAGAAGGATGATTTCAGGGGGCTTCCGATGGTGGCTTCATTATTCGAAATACCGCTGCCCCAACTGACGCTCGTTCCTGTATGGGCCGGTATCGCACCGAGCAGGCTCTCCAACCAGGCACTCTCACCGAAATTGAAGGTCTTATCGTCGTATGTTCCTTGCTGCTTTGTCAGCGAGAAATCTACAGTAACCTGTGTAACCGAAGGATCTTGAATCAAAATCGACGTCGACGCATTGGTCTCCTGCGCGAGCGGATAGTAGAGCGGATAATTGACCTGCAAGTTAAACCTGCCGTCAGAGACTTCGATTACCTTGTCGGGGATGTCCACGAGCGCGCCATTGGCGAAACTGGTTGCAGCGGCAGCATCATCAAATTCATCATAGCCATACGCTTCCGGCAAATTCTGAAGATCCAGTTTGTAGCGATGCCCCCGGCGAAGCGGAATCGGCTCGTCGGAATAGTCATGCGTGATACAGATCGGGAAGTATTTCGTATTACCAGTGGCCTTGAAACGCACTTTCACGATGATTTTGACAACGCGGGCCGTATTAGTGGCCGGGCAAAGATCGTCAAACACGTACATCGGCTGGTAACCGGTCTTGCTCTTGTCAAACGGGACCATGTCGGATTTGCTCGTCGTGAAACGGCCGGCACTGACCGGGTTCGATTCCGGATAAGGTGTCAGATAAGAGGAAAGAGCGAAGACAGGAGTGCCCGTTTCCGTTCGCGTATAACGCAATTCCTGATAAGGATTCGCCGGATCAAGCCAATCCTCATCATGGGTGTCATCTTCCGGGCTTAAACTATAGGGAGCAATAAAGCACCGGTTCAGGCCGTTATAGACCACCCACTGGATATCATCGTAAAACAGGTCGGTTCTGTAGGAACCCGCCTCGATCCAAAGCCGGTCGCGGACAAGCCACACCGTAGTGGTTGGATCGCCCGCCACGAACAGAGAAGCCATGGACTCCGGTGTCGCCCTGCGAAGATACCCCCAGTAGGACATCGGATCATCTTTGGTCAGATACATCAGGTCAGGGTCGTGCATGATCTGCTCTTCGGTCAGGCCGATCTTATCGCCGCCTACTTGTTTGTCGGCATTGGCCACAAAATGGATACGGGCTGTTGCCGGCGGAATCTGGCCTTTGAAGGTGCCTTCCGGCTGGGTATTGCCGTCCGGCTCAGGATTGCTGGTCTGGCCAGCCGTCGGCGTTCCGTATTCCGAGGTCAGGCCGGTAGCCTGAAATCGTCCCAGATATCGGCCGCTGGCGTCGAAGCAGTACATGAACAATTTGCTGACTGGCACGTCATTCCCGCTGATAGGCCCTGCCTTCGTCCGATAGGCATCATCCTCCGTCTTTATCCGGAACTGAATGGTGTAGAGACCGTCTTCTTCACCATCCGGCTTGACGAGCGGTTCGACGCAGGAGACCGCAATCAAAGCGACCACCAAGCAGGACAGGATTCTATGTAAATATCGGAGTTTCATAGCTTACATCAATAAGAGGCTGCTGTGATGACGCCATCGCGGTTCAGCTCGATAACTTCTTCTGGGGTCAGGTCGCGGATGCAGCGGATATTCGTGGTACCTTCTCCTGTAACTGAGGTTTTCGTTCTTTCCCAGCGCTGATTGCGATTATAATTATTACCAGATGTAGCGTTCAAAGTATAGTATCTGTCTCCACCCAAGACAGTATCAAACACGTCGGTGTTGCCAAGAGTTGTCTGATATTGAACGATATACGCAATTTCGGCTTGTGTGGGTAAGCGCCAGCCAGTAAAACGATAGCCATTCTGCGCCACTTCCATATAAGTATGGCAATGAATAGCAGCAGCTTGCGCACTATTCGCACTATATGTATTACCTAGGTTTGCGCCTAATTGTGAGGCAATCATAAAGGCCGGAGAAACAGTATTGTCATTAGATTGAAAACTCCCATCCAACGACGGTTTTCCCAAAATAATATCATTCCCATAAGCATCTGCCCCGGCCCTTGAGATTTGGACCACATACATATGATTGTTTGTTAGGTCCATCGTAGAATTTTGTGTTGCCCACGTTCCATTTGTCCAATAACAATGCCAATTATTAGCGTTATTATAAGAAGTAGAACGATTGTAAGTATATCTGTAATTGTTATTATTATTCCCGGTTCGAGTAACATCTATCGGATATACTCGACCATTGTAGAAGACTTTTGCCTGATACGAAGATCCGTCATAGGTATATTTTGCATTGTCACGGTTATAGTCCTGTCCTCCATCTCGATCCCAGTCGACCCAGCGACCGGTGCCGGGGTGATTTTTCACGGTAGCGGTTTTGCGATTAGCATCTGCTGTGTTGTTGTACTCTGCCTGTGTACACTCTTCCCATTCAAAGCCATCATACGTAGCCCAGTCACCAGTATCGGTATAAGAATAAGAATAATCTTGTACTATCTGGAAATAACTGCTATATGTGCCAAACCTGAATGAGGCTTGACCAGAGTTGACATTGTATGAAACTAGATAATCAAAGTTGTCATAATAAAGGTTGTTAAAATTACGACGTTCACCCCACCAATCCAAATAAGAACCGGAAAAAGTGACACGAGTTCCATCCCATACATAACCGGATATACTTGTTATATAATTACTCGAATAGGTACGATCTGTTTGCCTCTCCCCCGTCGCAAAGAAACCGTTCACCGCATTCTCTCGGGAGTTGGCACTCTTGCGGTCATTATTGTCGTTACCTACACCGGCCGCCCATTCCGCCTGCGTGACGGGATTTACGGTCTCTGTCCGCTTGAAGAATCTCTTTCGATAGTAAACGGTGCGGGTACCGGACGCAGGCTGTTCGTCCCAGCGGGAAGACCAAGCTCCTGAAATGCTCTGGAGGTTATCCAGCGGGAAGTGGGTGACGACGAAGCTGCGGGTCACTTTCTGGCCGCCGTCATAGCTGAAATCAACTTCGGCATCGAAGGTGATATACTTGATGGAACGGTTACTGAGTGCGGTGGAATTCACATAGATGTTGCCACCGCCGTTGTCAGTGGTGCTCGGCTGGACTTCGATGGTCACATAGGCGTCTGTCGAAGATCCATCCCAAATATAGGCTCCATCATTTGCACCTGTCAGCGCTGTAGCCAACACTTTTTCCTGATTGTCCTGGTTATAATAATACACCCGGACATTCTTGATTTTCGGCGTAGCGTAGTTGTAGGTGGTTTCGCCGATCTTTTCTTTCGGATTGCTCTTCGGCGTGAAGTATTGCAGATAGACCCATTGATCGTCGTCGCCGCGGAGACGATATTCCGTCTCTGCCACAAAATACTGAAGTTGGGTTGTCTGCGCTTGAGTGACCTCGTCGGGCATATACGGCCAGGGGATTACCTTGTAGTTTAGGCTGACATCCGTGGGGACTATCTCCGTTGTCGAAGTTCCGTAGGTATTGATGTAAGCCGTAACCTGATAGTAGGTGTTCCGGTCCACCGAAGTGATGGCTTCGCTACCGGTCTTGGTGATGTCTACCAGCGGAATACGATAGTAATTGGTCACGCCTTCCGGATTTTTCGGATCGACGACGGCAGGGCCATCAAAACTGCTGTCTGCGTCGTCGTTGTACTTCTGCGTATAGGTGGTGTACACAATACTGACTGCCAATGCAGGCGCATATTCGGCCGACTTGTCGGCATCCCAGCTGAAAGCGTAGCTGTAGGTGGTGTCAATATATGGATATTTGTAGCCACCCGTGGGGTTCGGTGTACGACAAGAGAATTCGTAGAAATTCTGACTGTCCCAGCGGTTAGCGTCACGGAAGGCAGTCATTGCTTCAGAAGAAGGGCCACCTGCCGTGGTTGGATCCCAATCGTAGGTTGCCTTCAGAATATTGGCAAATTTGGCGAGAGCCCCACCGGTAACAGCGCAACCGGCATTGATTACGTTATTATCATCAGGCTGCAGACTGCCGATCGTAATGATGCGTGCCGACTTGGGACGCCCACTTTCATACGTTTCCGTCACTTGGCGGAACTTAAGACCAGTTCCGTCAATATCTGTACCCAAGCTTGCCTTAAAATCGCTGCTGAAATCAAGTTCGACCCGGAATTTGGCCGCTGCGCGGGCAAATTCGAACACATTTTGCTGGCCAGTGGTCGGATTGTTGACGAAGTATTGCTGCGTCTGAGTCTCGTCCGTAATGCGCCAGCCGATGACTTTTCCATCCATCAAGAAGACCTTGTCCCCGATATGGTGGTCCAGCGATTGTGCAGCAGGACTCGAACCGTTCGGGTTCTTCAGGCGAATAATGTCGTAGCAAGTGTAGCCGTGTTCTCCGGGAATCTGTGCATCAGATTCGGAGGTAAGGCTGCGAAGCTCGGCCTCGGTCGGATTCTGCGGGAAAACTGGATCGCGCAACTTGTTGGCTGCAATATTTGCTATCGCGTAGATGTTATATGTATCGCTGGCTGTGTAGGCCGGTGTCGCGTTCCGCCAGTCGGATTCCAGCAAATAATCGTTGCCTGTGGTAAGTTCAGTTTGTCCGGCCGGTGGCTCGATTGTATAGTGCTTGTGGAAAGTAGAAGTCCCACCCGTAGTCTTGAAAACAAAGACATCGATCCGACGAATGGTATTCTCACCGCGTGAGTCTTCCCCGGGTGTTTTTGTACCAGGTGTGATGCCCAAAATCTTGGGCGAAAACACGAGCGACCCTTCCGGAAAACGGTTGCGGCCGTCCGGAGTTATCTCAAGCGGTTCTACGCAAGAAAGGGTCAGCGTGGCAAGGGCCACGACGGTAAGAAGAATATGTTTGAACTTTTTCATCTTATAACGTCTGTAGCCAGTGAGAACTATCATAGATCCTAATGTTGTCGGGGCGCTGATTCTTGTCATAATAATTCTTGAAATCAGTTACCGAAACACTATAGAAATTAATATCCGTATTCTCATTCGATCCCGGGAAAATACCGGAATTGAAAGGGAGTTTCTGACTTGCTGAGCCATTGGTCGGGGCCGTCACCAGATAGGCCTCCGTAACCTTGTCAGCATGGTCCCCGTCCTTCGGGAGGACGTAGAAGTAAGTTGTACCGCCCTGCGCAATGGCCAATGGAATCTCGGCGCCAGTCGCATCTGTTGAAGATCTATATTCACCACTGGATACATTGTAAGTGACGATAAAGAAATCTTCCGGATTGCTGAGTTTAAGACGCAAGGGGACATTAAAACCGCTGGTTCGCAATTCGATGCGGTTGGCATAGATCGGCACGCCGCCCGCATTCAATCCCGCAGCCGACACCATTTGCGAGTGCAACCAGTCATAATTCCAGTTGCTCGTATATTCCGGATCCTGCCGGCGGAAGTACCATTCGGTCGAGTCAGCCTGATGATCCTGCCACCAGGAATTCTCGTGTGAAGTTGTCCAGCCATAGCCGAACAACGTCTGCTTATTGTCTGATATGGCAACGACGGCAGAACCGCGTTGCGTATAAGTGTAGTTTGAACCGTCGATCCACGGCAATACAACAGGCTTGATGTATAGGCCATTGCCCTTGAAATACGCATACACCGTCCAGTAGTGGTTGCGGTGGAAGTTGGTGGTTTCGGACAGTGGCATCGTGAAGGCTTCGGAGCGGTCGAAGGTGTCGCCGGGGAGGCGATAATAGATCTTCCCGCTGATGGCCTTGTCGGTTTCGCGGAGATAGACGTAGTGGGAAGTGGTGTTTGTCGTAAGAAGCTGGTCGTACTGCTCGGCAGACTTGTCCGAATTCCGGCTGCGGGTCAACGCCTCGGGGTCGGCGACGGAGCGGATCGCGTCGGACGCCAGCAGCGGGGTGGCGCCAGCCGATGTCGGAATATAGGTCGAGTCCGCGCTGTACGTCGTCACGCTGGCGGGAAGCGCGAAATCCGTCGTATTGCTTTCGCGCGGGAAAATATTCGTCTCTACGGGGATCATACCTGGGTCGATGACGATGCGCGTCACTTGCACCCCGTCCATGCCCTGCGGCTTGGCGAAAGCGAAACGGAGTTTGGCGACAGCGCGCTCCAGCTGGACGATGGGCATCATATTGCGCATCTGTTCCGGGGTCAGCGTCTGGCCGTTCTTCAACGCGCGGATATCCACGCCGTTCGCAGCACCGCTTTTATCCTTGTTGAAGAAACCGCTGATCGGCAGGCCGGGACCATTGTTGGTCTCGTTGCCGTTGATGGCAATTTGCGGTGTCGCGCCGTCTTTCGGCGCTTTGGGGCCGAAAAGATCGTAAGTTGCTCCAAACGTGGCGGCTTTCAACGCACCACGAGTAGAAGATCGGTTGACAGCAGCACTGATGGAATTTCCGTTGGCCAGTACATAGAAGTCGAACTTCATATTGTCGGCATCGCGGTCCATGATGTAGCCGGGGACGACCATCCTGACTTCATAGATATTCTCCCAGGAATCGTAATAGCCGCTTTGGTCGTAATTGCCTAAATCACGGTCATGCGCGGCATCGAAATAAACTTCGGAATAGGCGACAGCCGTTTCTTCATCGCCGGTCGTAGACTCGGCGGCGTAATGGTTGAACATCCATACCTGCAGCCGGTAGATGCGGGATTCAGGATCGACGCTAGATACATTCTCGGCTTTCGTGCCTGGCACCGTTCCTGGCATATAAATCCGGATTGTCAGCTCCTTGGAGAGATAATCCAGTTTCTGCTCGGGCGTGAGGGGCTCGACGCAGGAGGTGGGGACGACAAGACTCAGCAACAGGCACGCCGCGGCCAGCAGGGCCGTCACGAGGCGGCGCTGCCGAAGTACGAGGCGATGTATGCTTTGTCTTGTCAGTGTCATAATACAGGGTTAAATACAGGTCCTTGGTTCCACTGGAGTTCCACGTCTACGCCGACGACGATGTCATCGCCGCCGGGTTCAGGGCCGGGTCCCGGAGGGACCGGCGGGTCGGGCGTGAAGCTGCCGTCGCCCAGCAGCCAGCCTTTGATGAGCTTCAGGTGGGCTGCCGGCAGGCGTTCGCCCGCGTAGATGGTGCTCTTGGTCGTCGTGCCGTCGCCGATGGTCACATAGAGGTGCAGGACCCAGTAGATGGGCTGCCCCTCGATGAGTTTGTCGCTGGCAGCACGGCTTGAGAAGCCGACGCCGCACATGATGATCGGCGTCTTCTTCCACTGGTCCCACTTTTCGTCCCAGATCCAGGCGGGGCGCTCGCTGCCGCCCTGTCCGGCCATACGGTCGATGTAGGGCTGTGCGTTCACCAGGTCGCAGTTCACCAGGGTGTGGGCATCATAGGTGTAGGTGCTGTCCTGCAGGCGGAAACCGTCGGCCAGGCCTTCGATCTCGCAGCGGATGCTGCGCACGTCGCAGGAGTCCACGTTCAGCACGATACCGCCCGCGTCGTTGGCCATGTACAGGTCCACGTCGAAATGCTGCTCCTCGACGCGCTCGAGGATGCGCATCTGGCCGCGGCCCGTGTAGAGGCCGGTCTTGTGGCTGGCCACCACGTCTTCGGCGTTCTGGTCGAAGTACGCCGTGGCGGCAGTCTCACTGCCCGTGAGGCTCACCACGCCGTTGCCGGAGAGATTGGTCGCTGCCAGGTTGCTGTAGTCGCCAGTCTCGAATTCCAGACGGTAGGTCTTCTCGGCGGCGTTCCAGTTGTCGCGCTCCTGCACCACGCGGTCGCCGGCCGGAGCGTTGTAGAACGAAAGGTCCGCGTCATTCGCGTGCTCCACGAAGATATCCTTCAGGTAGTCCTCCAAGGCCTGCCGGAGCGGCAGGTTCTTGTCGGTCCCCAGTTTGTCGTCCATCTCCTGGTCCTTCTGCGTGATCAGATGCAGCCGGTAGGTGACGGTGACCTCTTCGGGACAGTCGACGAGTTCCTCGTCGATCAGGCGGCAGCCGCCTACGGCAGCCGCCAGACCGACGAGACTCATCAAACTTGTCAACGCAATGACGAACCTTTTCACTGAGTGCGGTTTTCGAGTTAACTACCAAGTACAACGTCGAAGCTCAAACCTGTCTGCCAAGCGAGATCGACACTAAGGCCGAACGTAAGGCCGGAACTACGCAGGTCGGGGACGGTCACATAAGCATGGTGGAGCGAAGTTTCTCCAATTCTAAAGGTAACGGTAGTTTTATAATCCTGCATAAACACGCGCGGTGTCTGAAGCGTAGGATAACCCGTTTCAGTATATTTATACGGAGGGAGAGCATACGGTGAACCAGTGGTTCCTGCCCCCGTACCGGGCCAAAGAATGTCAGCTTTGTTCTTAGCATTCGCCGGTTTCAAAGTAGCAGCAATGTAGAATGTGCCCCCAGCGCGAATAAAGTTGTCCTTACCCCAGAAACCTTCGTTTTCGCTGTTATTCCTAAACTCGAGAACAACTTTAACATCTTTTTGGGTTTCCCCCCAATTAAAGTTATCCCACATAAGCGTATACTGGGCAGCACATGTACTTCCGTCGTTCGGGATCAATACAGTACCAAGCGAGTCGTAAACGAACATGGCATCAGTACCCACTGGAATATAGTGCCAGTCAACATCCTTAGCGACATCGGCAACGATGATGCCTGTGAGACTGAAATTTGGAACAATCAAATTGTCAGCTTCTGTAGTGACACCTTCATGCTGGAGCTGAATAGCTGCATTATTGTCAAAGATAGCTTTAGAACCATCTTTAGACTTCTCAGAATCAATCATGACTTTGGACTCAAGAAGGGCCGTGCCATAATTGATATTCTCTTGCATTGCGACGCTACGGGTGGAGGAAGTCACGTGCGAATTCGCAACCCAGTCAGCAGACCATGTTCCACTGCCGCCACCGGACTGTCCATCATTTGTCCCATCCCAGTTTGAGACACCTTCCGGATAATCGGTCGGCACATGCTCCACATCGCTCACGCGAAGCGGGCTGTTGCCAAAATAGCAGAGTTCCGGTGTGTAAGCATAGGAAGTGGGGTTTGTGCTCCGATAGGACCATACGGATTTAGGGTGCATGACGTTTCCGCCACCACTCATCCTATTAACTTTTGTGTTAGCCACACTCAGCAAGGCTGTGCCATGAGGCAAACCATGTGTAATTTGCGGGAAGTTGCGCAATTTGTCAGTAGTAACCAAATCCATATTAAGCGTCTCAAATGGTTTGGTACCATCGGATGCCACATATCCATGGATATTGGATTTCAAAGTAGAAATGGTCTGGAACTTGTTATTCCCAATATCCAAAATCCTTTCAAGTGCTTTTACATATTCTTGAGCGCAATTCCAAGCCACCTGTTCTTGAAGACTGATCGGAGTTGCAGCCATGACTTTATCATGAAGCGTCCTGTAAATATCACGAAGTTGATAATAAACAGCTTCACCACTACCGGCACGAGACTCCTGATCAGTATCGCTATTGTAATACACCGTGCAAAGAGATGCGTATGCATTACCCATGATTTCTCCCAAGGAACACATAGGAAGAGTCTCATCCAGGGGGGCGGATTCAGAAACCTTTAAATTGCGGGTTTGCGTCTCGGTTTTGAACGTGGCGAAATCACGCCAAGCTATTTTAACAGGACCAGAAGTCGATTGGCCATTCCACGTAACTACATCCGAACCAGAATCATAGTACGCATCGGTCGCGATCGTCATAATCGCGGCAAGCATCGCCTGATACTGTTCAAAACTTTCCGTATTCTCAATACGAGGAGTGAGGGAAAACTTCAGGTCTTTCAATTTCTGCGCATTAGACAGGGCTTCAAAATCCGATGTGGCAGGCCATGCGACATAACCATATTCGTTTTTCGACTTGACATCTGATGCGGTACGAATAGCCTTACCCCAAAAGAGCATCGTATTGGTTTCAGCCGGTACCGACATCTCAAGGATACGATGCGTTTTGTTAGTACCATCAATAAAACCGGCGCTCATGACCTGACCCATAGAATAAACTTTCTGGGCGGCAAGCGTCGAATCAGCCAGATGGTTTCCATCCTTCAAGGTCGATCCGTCTTTCAAGGCATACGCTGCAAGGTAGGAATTGTCAATGCCACGGAAGTCTCCGCTAGAGGTAATCCCGTCCTGAACAGCCGCCTTCAACGACTTGGTCGCCGGGGAACCATTCGTGGACACGTTGAAGACGAAGTTGGCCGTGACCTCCTTCGTCTCCGGGTTGTAGTTCGGATTGATCTCCTGCGGTTCGGTGCAGGAGGCCAGTCCCAAGAGTGCAACAGCACTCAGCAAAAAGGTTAACTTTTTCATTGCTTTGTTGAGTTAATTGTTGTTGATATTTATTTATTGTTTGTTATTTCATTACCGTAAATGTCCCGGGTATAGATCTTCTCGCCCACGTGGGAGTTGTGGTCCACCACGTGCTGCATGTCAGAGAGATTGCGGGCCGCAGTCTCATCGCCGGCAGCGGCAGCCTTGCGGAGGACTTTGAGGGCGTCGTCGGTGCGGCCGTTGTAGAAGAGGGCGACACCGTAGGCACTCTGGGCGCGGTCGTCGTCTTTCACTTCTTCGAGGAGGCGCAGGGCTTCGGCGTAGTTGCCGTCCTGGATGGCGGCGATGGCGTCGTTGATCTGGAGCGCGGTCTTGTCGGGCACGTAGTCGTAGTAGATGCGGATGTAACCCGAGTTGCGCTGGTCGGAGAGCAGGTCGCGCTTGAGAATCTTGTACACGGTGCCTTTGTCGAGGGCGCGGATGCGCTGCTCGCGGCGGGCGGGGTCGGGCTCGCCGTCGATGATTTCCATCACGTTGTGCAGCTGGGTGAGGGTCAGGTCGCCACCGCCTTCGAGACGGAGGTCGTTCACCTGGTCGCGGAATTCGCTCCAGGCCTCGCCGCCGGCGTTGGGTTCGAAGAGTTCGTCCTGGATGGGCAGGCGGTTCTGGATGTATTTCTGGAGGGCCTTGGCACGGCCGTCGGACAGTTGCTGGTTGTGCTTCTCGCGGCCTTCGATGGAGGCCAGGCCGATGATCTGGATGCAGCTCACGGAGCTGGTGGTGTCGGCCATGATCTGGCGCGTGATGTCGATGATCTGGTCGAGGATCGGCGCGTTGTCGCGGAATTCACGCTTGAGGATGGTCTTGTCGAGCTCGAAGTGCACGTAGAGCGGGCCTTCCATCTTGCGCAGGACCATGTCGGGCGTGTAGGGCTTGTATTCCTTGCTGGGCTTGAGCACGGGATTGTTCTTTTCAAGCATACCGGCTACGCCTTTCCACTCTTCCACAAGCGGGAGCACGGGAGCCAGATAGATGGGGCGGACCGTATCGTAAGGCGCCAGGTGGATCGTCGTATCGACGGGCACGGGCTTCTTGTCGCGCGGACCGAAGGTATAGGCGAGATTCAGGCCGAGTTTCGGTACGAGGGCCGGGCCTTTCTGGTGCTCAATGATGCAATTCTTGCACTCCTTGATATAATAGGTATTGTGGCTGTACCAGGCGCCGGCCACGCCCGCCTCGGCTTCAAGGCGCCAGTGGTCGCTGAGCCACCAGCTGTAGCCCAGGCCGATGCCCAGGCCGAAGAGGTTGCCCTGCGCATAGTCTTGCCGGACACGCTTGTACATGCCCAGCGGGAATTTGACATTGCCCGTGTTGTAGTGCGAGTAGAGCAGGTCGCCACTCAGGAAGAAGCCGGTGTTGATCGTATCGGTGTAGAAGCGGGCTTCCGGTGCGACGACCAGGTTGCGCCAGCGGCGCGGGGCGTCGATCGCCAGGCCGGCCTTGTCGTTGCCGAAGAAACGGTCCCAGGGTTTGAAACCGACGTTGCCGCCCAGGCTCCAGTGTCCGCTCACCGGGACTTCAAAGCCGAGGTTCGGCGTGCCGGAACCCCAGTAGAAGAGGTTTGTGCGGAGGGACCAGTACTCGGAAGGTTTGTGCTTGACCTGAATGAGCGACGAGTCGCGATGCAGTTCCACCAGCACGGTATCCACGCCCCGCAGATAGACAAAAGTCGTATCCTGTGCGGCCGCCGGGCGGGCAGTTCCCAAAAGAAAGGCCAGGCAAAAAGCCAAGGCGCTGGCCAGAAGGGTTTTCTGATACTCCGTAACTCTCGTCATTGTCTCAATGGTACTACTCTATCAAACAGCAAATATACTATATTTTATAAACTTTTCAACATTTTTCCGGAGTTTTCCACAATAATTGATAACTTTGCAGTCCAATCATTTCGCATTAGCCTCACCGATGCCCGACCCGACGAAATACCACGATTCCCGCAAGGTGCTGCTGCAAGACAGCATCCTTTCCGTATTGGCATCGCTGCTGTCGATCCTGCTGCTGCGCTGGCTGGCCGGCGAAGTGCCGGGCTTCATATCGATTGTCCTGCGGTGGATCGGCTTCGCGCTGGCGGCTTCGCTGGCAGGTTTTTTCGCCACGGGCTGCTTCCGCTATGTGCGGCGCTATGCGACGATCCGTTCGCTGGGGCACGTGGTTCTGGGCATCGTCGTGAAGGAAGCGGTCCTGGCGGTCGTGCTTCTGCTGCGGCTCATCCCCGTGGCCTCGGCCATGATGGCGCTTTCGCTGCTGCTGGCTGATTTCCTGCTGACCTGCGTTTTCCTGCTTTACATCCGCGTCGCGGCCCGTCTCTTCTCCACGAAAGGTGACGACGAGGTCAATGCCGTGGTAGGCAAGAAGAATGTGCTGGTGGCAGGCACGGGCGAAGCGTCGCTGGCCCTGGCTGACGAGGCGGACAGCGGCGACATCTATAACGTCGTGGGGCTCCTCTCGCGAAACAGGGAGATGGAAGGGCGCGTGATCCACGACCGCATCGTTTACTGGTGCGAGAGTTTCCACGAAGTGGATTCGCTGCAGTGGCGGCTGGGCGGCATCGACGCGATCCTTTTCCCCAACGAGCCGGAAGGCGACGATTCGATCTCGGAAAGCACCATCACGGACCATCCGCAACACGACGGGATGAGCGCATTCGGACGCGTGGTGAAGCGGAGCTTCGATGCGGCTGCTTCCGCAGGGCTGCTGCTGGTTTTCTCGCCGCTGATCGGTCTATGCGCCGCGGCTGTCAAGCTCGAAGATCGCGGCAAAGTGCTCTATGACCAGGAGCGCATCGGCCTCCACGGCCGCCCATTCCATATCTACAAATTCCGCTCGATGCGGGAAGACGCCGAAGCTGTGGACAGCCCGCAGCTCTACTCCGGCGAAGAAGACCCGCGGCTTACGCGCGTGGGCCGCTTCCTGCGGGCGCACCACCTCGACGAACTGCCCCAGCTGTGGAATGTCCTGCGGGGCGACATGTCGCTGATCGGCTACCGGCCCGAACGGGCCTACTACATCGGCCAGATCATGGAACGCAATCCGCGCTACCGCTACCTCTACCAGATCCGGCCCGGCGTGACGAGCTACGCCACGCTCTACAACGGCTACACCGACACCCTCGAGAAGATGCTCAAGCGGCTGGACCTCGACCTCTACTACCTGCGCAACCGCTCGGTCTGGTTCGATCTCAAGGTCCTCGGCCTGACCTTCCTGAGTATCGTGGTCGGACGGAAATTCTGAGAAACCGTTTTAGAAACTCCCCTCGATGAAGGATGCTGCCCCTGACGAGAAACGCTGGTTCGTGGCACGGACGAACCACGGGGCGGAACTGGGTGTCCGCAACCGGCTCGCAGCGCTGGAAGTCGAGCATTTCGTGCCGACCACCAGGACGCGGGGCTGGCGTGGCCGCACGGTCGAAAAACCCGTGATCAACTGCCTCCTGTTCATCCGTGCAACCCAGGCCGAAGCGCTGGCGCTGATCCACGAACGCGGCCTGAAAGCCGACTATCTTTTCGACTGCGCCACCCATCGCCTGATGGTGGTGCCGGACAAGGCGATGGATGACTTCCGGCGGGTCCTCGATCTCTCGACCGACGAAGGCGGCCTCATCGACCGCCCGCTGCAGCAAGGCGAAAAGGTCCGCGTGATGAAAGGGCCGCTCGAAGGCGTCGAAGGCCGCATCCTCGAACTTCAGGGCAAAAACTACGTCGTCGTCTCCCTCCTCGACTCCCTCTTCACCCGCGCCGCCATCCCCCGCGCCTGGCTCGAAATCCGCTGATTCCGCTGCTCGCTCCCGACGGCCGCCAACCCGTCACCGACGGCCTCCATCCACTACGGTCGCCGCGGCTCGGTCGCCGCGGGACGGTCGCTGCGGACACAGAATGCATTTTTTGCCGTCTAGACGCATTCCATGGCCATAAAACCCGCCAAATCTCACGCGCTGTGGCCACAGAATGCGCCTATAGTATGTTTCACACATTCTATGTCCAGATTCCAAGGCCCGCCCGCCACGACACATACAATTTGCCTATCCTGTCCGTGTCGTGGCTCAGAAACCGCGTTTTCGGCCCGGCAACCCTC